>JACCDL010759018.1_pt1 | contig 15120 bp, 8 predicted proteins | sample 7441931 | NCBI WGS metagenome assembly JACCDL01 (sample SAMN15323437, study PRJNA562643) | freshwater metagenome | isolation source: river surface water | place: USA:Blue River Watershed | collected 2017-08-16 | reverse complement strand
AGACAAAAAAAAAGAAAAAAGGTTGGGACGCCGCGCCGCCCGCCAAGATATTATGGCATTATTTAACAAAGAAGATTTCGCAGACTTAGCAATACCTATCTATGATAGCAACCTTGCAAAAAATCCAATTATCAAACAGGTATTTGGGAACGTACCCGCTTCAGAAATCCCGATTCTTATTTACGTTGCACTGATATACGACCAGAAGAGTCCTCTGCGATTAAAGATATCTAACATACAGGAACGTAAAGAGGAGGCTGCCGAGATGGCTGGCATCAATTGGGATGCATCTGATATCTTTGATTTAAAGGACAATAGTATCCTTGCCTATATAAACTCCTATCTGCGCTATCAATCGTCCAAGGTGTGGTCAATACTAGCCGCTAACGAGGAGGTATTGTGGCAGTATCAAGGAGAGTTGTTGTCTCCTATCACCGCATACAAGACTGACAAGGATAAGCTGCAGGCGCTTGAGATTAAGTCAAAGCTAATGGCTGAGTGCGACGCCATCATTAAACGTATTGAAGCTTACGAGGATAAGCTCTTTGGCGACACTAAAGAGAAGAAGAGTGAGATTCTAAACCTAACGCCCGAGGCAATAGCAAATGTATAGAAAGCATCCTAAAGGCAAGCCTTACGAGATAAACGGGATAACGGTTAACATCCCGCCGAATGGTTATGTCTATAACATTATAACTAACCAATGGGAGAAGCGTGAGATAATGTCTCGCTCGGTTAAGAAGGACTACCAATACTGGGAAAGACCAGAGCCTCCTAAAGACTACGAGACAAAGCGCAAGAAGGAGATTGCTACCCAGAAGACTAATCCTGGATACTTTAATCCTGAGCTTCAGGAATACCGCAATCAAGAGTGGGACAGACGCCTTAACGGATTCTGGTTCTACAACAACGGTCACGCGACATATATTACTGGTCTACATTACTTCTATCTAGTACACTGGAAACTTGACGTTGGATATCCATCCTTCAGGATGACAGATAGGGACTTCTTTATGTTCTTAGAGTACTGCGTACAAGACCCTAATTGCCTAGGAATGGTTGAGGTTACGAAGCGTCGTCAGGGAAAGACGATGAGGGCAGGTGCATTCCTATTCGAACTAACCTCTAGAAGCAAGAACAAGAACGCTGGTATCCAATCAAAGACATTTGAGGACGCCAAGGAGAACGTATTTGCTAAAGGCGTTATTATGCCATTCAAGTACCTACCCGATTTCTTTGTCCCTATATACGATACAGAAAAGGGTATGACTCCTAAAGGAGAACTAAGATTTTTTAAAACAAACAAACGAGGTGCAACTGACGACATTTTTGCTGAAAAGATTGAGCTTGAATCATCTATTACTTTTAAATCGGCTGATAAGTTTGCTTATGACGGTATGAAGCTACACCGATACCTAGGCGATGAGGCAGGTAAGACCAAGAACGTGGATGTCTACGACAGGCACCAAGTCTTGCAGTTCTGTCTGCAGCAGGAGGAAAACATTATTGGCAAGGCTCTATACACCACTACTGTCGAGGAGATGGAGGATGGCGGCGAGTCATTTAAGATGCTATGGGACGCATCTAATCAGAACGAGAAGAATGCCAACGGTAGAACTCGCTCAGGATTATACCAGTACTTTATGCCTGCCTATAAGACGTTGTTCTATGATAAATTTGGTCAAGCTGATGAGGAGAAGGCAAAAGAATTCTATATGGCAGAACGTGCTGCTTTGGAGTCAGACCCTCGCGCATTAGCTTCCTTTATCCGTAAGAACCCTTTTACTATTGGTGAGGCATTTTTTAGCGAGGCAGACACTTGTTTGTATGATGCGATGGCACTTAACAGACAGATGGAATCCATATCGTGGATTGCTGAAAAAGATTTATATTTGCGTGGAGAATTTGTTTGGGAAAAAGCAGAGCGTGACAGTAGGGTTGTCTTCAACGAGACATCTAATGGGAAGTTCTTAGTTCATAAGAAACTTAACATCTACGACTACGCTAATTTTAACCAAGTAGAGGAGTACGGTACTAAGAAAGTGCCTAAGAATAATAAGAAGTACGCAATAGCAGTTGACCCCTTCGACCATAGCATTACGACAAGTAAGGAGCGGTCAGATGGTGCGTGTTATGTGTACAGAAGATATGATGCGCTAGACGAGTTTAGTGAGACGTTCTTAGTCGAGTATCTTAATAGACCTGAGAAGGCTGAGATATTCTACGAGGATATGATTAAGCTTTGTCATTTCTTTGGATGCGAGATACTGTCCGAGGATAACAAGGTTGGATTGATTAAGTACTTTGAGTACAGGGGCTATGAGAAATTTTTAGTTAAATTACCTGGCGCGACGAAGTATGGAATCTCTGCAACGGTTAAGACTCACCAGCAGATTGCAGAAGTGACAGAAAGTTATATTACAGAGAACGTAGAAAAGGTTATCTTTATGCGATTATTGCAAGACTGGTTAAAATTTGATATTAACAAGACAACCAAGTTTGATGCCGCGATGGCATCTGGTTACACGTTAATACAGGCTAACAAGTCTAAGTTTAGTGAAAGAGTAGAGCAAAAACAGAAAATATACGATATAAGGGAGATATTCCCATTTTAAGCTATGATGGAAAAAGATGTGCCAAAGAATATGGACTTTCCAAGTCACTTAGTCGAAAACGAAAAGAAGGACAAGAATTGGATTGCACAATACATTAAAGCCGCTTGGCGAGATTTTGGAACCTATTATCCTAACCAGTTATACAACGGACGTGAAAATTATCACGAGATTAAGTTGTATATGCTTGGTAAACAGTCAGTTAGCCGCTATAAGAAGTTAGTTAACCCATCTTCCACTGCTAATGAAGACCAATCAACAGCCAACATAAGCTGGGACATCTTACCTATTATCCCTAAGTTCCGTCGTATTGCGCTTTCTACATTAATGAAGTCTGACTTCAATATCTCTGTAGATGCTATTGACCCAATTGCTCAAGATGACAAGAATAAGTTCTACGCAGATAACGCTGCTAAGTTAATCCTTAAAGAAGAGTTTGAAAAACAAGGTGTTGACCCTGAGTTAATTCCTAACGCTGATATCGACGCAGCAACATTACAAGAGCTTGATATGTATATGAACTACTCATATAAGCATAGAATGGCTATTGAGATGGAGCAGGCGATTGATTTAGTGTTGAATATGAACAACTTTAATCAGGAGCGCGCTTTAGTTATCGAAGACCTTCACGACTTTGGTATTGCAGGATACAAAGAATACTTTGACGCTGCGGGTAATATTAAGATTCGCCGCATCAATCCTTCTAATATGGTTATGTCTTATACGACTAATCCATCGTTTAAGGATGTTCAATATATGGGCGAGGTTGTGGAGATGACAATCTCTGACTTAAAAGAGTTAGCTGGAGACCAGATTACTGCAGAACAATACGAGCAGATTGCTGAGAAGTACACTAACAAGATGGGTAATCCTACGTTAGTTAAGAACACAGGTTTTAATCAAACTAAAAACTACGACGGATTCCGTATTTCAGTGTTAGACATTGAGTTCTACTCTGTTAACAGTATGATTCTTGAGGAACGCGTTAACTCTAAAGGTAACGTTGTTGTAGGAAGAGCTGCTAAAGCAAAACCAGGTCGCAAAGATAAGAAATATTCTAAAACTGACTATAAGGTTGTTTACCAAGGTAAGTGGATTGTAGATAGCGACATCTTCTTTGACTGCAAGCTTGCTACGAATATGAAGCGCGCTAAGTCAGACTTGACTAACACTACACTTTCTTACCACGTTGTGGCACCTAATATCTATCAGATGGTTACTTATTCATTAGGTAGCCAAATGAAAGCCATTGCTGACCAGATTCAGATGGCGTGGTACAAGCTACAAAACGTGATGTTACGCGCACGTCCGCGTGGTATTATGATTGAGATTGGCGCATTAGAGAATGTGCCTATCGGAAAGGGTGGCAAGGCGTTGACGCCTATGCAGATTGTTGACTTATACAATCAGACAGGTAACTTAGTTTATCGTCGTCTATCTGACGAAGGTACAGCTAGTAACTACAAGCCTATTGAAGAACTTGATAATGGTATTGGTAACGAGGCGACTCAGTACTTTGGAATCATTACAAATAACATCCAATTACTTCGCGACATTTTAGGATTTAATGAAATTACAGACGGTTCAACACCTGACCCACGAACATTAAATGGTGTGGCGAAGTATGCATCTGAATCAACTAACAACTCATTAGACTTTATTAAGCGCGCTGAACGCGAGTTATTGGAGAAGTTGTGCTACAACTTAACACTTCGTATCCAAGATTCTGCTGAAAACGGAACAATCGAAGGATACATCAGAGCGTTAGGTAGTTCATCAGTACAATTCTTTAAGTTAGACCCTAACACAAGCGCTCACGAGTGCGGATTGGTAATCACACAGAAGCCAACTGAATTTGAGAAGGAGAAATTAGCTCAAAGAGTTAATATGGCTATCCAATCTGGACAGATTACTTTAGCTGACGCTATTATGCTTGAGAACCTTGAGAACTTAAAGTATGCCGAGGTAATGCTTGCATATAAGATTAAGCAGAACGAAGAGGAGAAGCAGAAGAAAGCATTGGAGATGCAGCAAATGAATGGTCAGATTCAGCAGCAGTCAGCAGTGGCAGCAGAGCAAGCTAAACAACAGACTATTCAAGTACAAACTGCAGCCGAATTGCAGGTAATGGAGAGAAAAGCGCAGCTAGATGCTCAAATATTAGCTATGAAGTTGCAAAACGAGGCAACAATTGAGCAAGGTAAAATTGAGGGCAAGATTAACACGGCTAAGATTGAAGCAGATAGCCGAGAATACATTGCCCAGATTAAGAAGAGCGAAAAGGAGCTTGGAAGTAAACAGAAATAGTTTATACATTTGCATAACCAAACAAAAAATATAATATGGCAGAGCCAATTAACCTAGACGAATTATTGTCTAAAGACGAACCAATTGAGACAACAGAAGAAACTACAGCAGCTTCCGATGAAACTTCTAGCGCAGATGATAGCACTGAAGACCAAGGAGTTGATGTTTCTAATGAAGATAATGAGCCTCAAAACGTTGAGGATTCAGTAGAAAATACGACGCAAGCGGAAGATACTGACGGATATGCAGAAGAAACTGTTATTCAACAACCTGATACGACTCAGGAAACTACAGAAGATTCTACTCCAGAAGAGAAACCAGTTGCGCAGTATCAGTTTAAAGACCCGTTCATTGAGAAAGCTGTGCAGTACTACGAGACGTATGGTACACTACAGCCCTTCTTAAGAGCAACCGAAGTCGACTACACAGAAATGTCTGACCTAGAGGTACTTAAGGTTAAATTCGATGCAGAAAATGCAGACCTTGGTCCAAAAGCAAGACAGAAACTGTTTGACAAGGAGCTAGAAAAGTACGGGTTAGATTCTTATGATGAGGAAGACAAGGAAGTCGGAGAAGCTTTGTTAAAGCGAGATGCACAAAAGCTAAGAAAGACTTTTATTGAGGAGCAACAACAGTTCCTTAACAATGTTCAATCACCACAGGCGTCAACAGGTCCTTCGCAAGAAGAGCTTGCTGCTCAACAAGAACAGAGCAGAAAAATTATTAGTGAAGGAGTATCCGCTGTTATTAAAGATAACATCATTAAAGTGGGAGCTAACGGAGAAGGTATTAATTACCAGATTCAAGACCCTAATGTTGTTGTTGACTATGCAATGGACTCAAACAAGTTCCTTTCTATCTTTGCAAAAGACGGAAGTGTTGACTGGGATAAGTGGACAAAAACAGTTGCATTCGCACAGAATCCAACTCAATTTATAAGCGAATTAATTAAACACGGAAAGTCTTTAGGACGCAAGGCTATGGAAGCGGAGCTAAAGAACGTTGTACCTCCGACGATTAACAAGACGGTTGTTGAGTCTAACAGTATTGAGAGACCATCAGATGACCCAATTGCATTCTTACAAGGTATGACTATTACTAAAAAATAGTGTTTAACAATTAAATTATTTAAAAAATGGCTATTGGAGCAGGTAATATCGACAGAACATTCTTGTCGACTGTATCATTCACAAACACGTTAGAACAACGTGAAATTTTAAAGGATGTATTAGACATCTATGATGAGGAAGCGTCTATGTTAGACGTATTAGATTGGACAGGTAAGTCAAAAGCTACTGCTCAAACTGAATACTTTACAGTACAAAACAACTTCTTGTATGCTACTGCTACAGTTAAAACTCCAGGTACTTCTGCGGGTTCTGCTGGTGCATCAGTAGATATCACTTGCGTTGGCGCAACTTCTGTTAAGCCTTTAGTAGGTGAATTGATTTTGTTCTCTAACGGTGTTGTAGGTTATGTATCAGCTATTTCTTCTGCTACTGACTTCGTATTAACTGTTAAGCCAGTTAACTCTGCAGATGTTATTCCTGCTGCTACAACTGGTTCTAAGTTATCATTTATGTCTAACGCATACGCGGAAGGAACTGGTTCTAACCAAATGCGTAAGTCTGACTTGATTAAGCGTTCTAACAAGTTACAGATTTTCAAAACTAAAACTTCTATCACAGATATCGCTTACGGTTCTAAGATTGAGGTTGAGTTCAAAGGAAAGCCTTACTACTTCTTAAAGCAACAACACGATGCATATTTGAAGCACCGTATGGATATCCTTTATGCTATCTTATTCGGACGTGAGTCTGCAGGTTTAACAGATGCTGCTGGTAACGCTATCAATACAACTCGTGGTTTACGCGATACTATTGTTAACGCAGGTGGTATTTCTTCTTCTACTGCTACAGGTAGCACAGTTACTTTAGCTGACTTATCTGCATTATCTCGTTTGATGGATGCTAACCGTTGCCCTTCTGAGTACTTATTATGGGCTGGTGCTGATTTCGATAACGCTTTTGATACAACTATCACAGCTGCTACTCAATTCGTTAACGGAGCAATCAACTATGCTTCATTCGGTGGTAAGAAAGATGTTGCTATCGCATTAGGCGTTAACTCTATTTCTGCTTACGGACGTACATTCCACAAGAAGCGTCTTAACGCTTTATCTCACCCACAAATCACTTCAGTAGGTGGTACTACAGCTTTCACTAAAGAAGCTTACTTAGTTCCTGCTGGTAAGATTAAGGTTGAGCAAGGTGGTGGTCAAGTAGACCGTATGATGATGCGTTACTTAGAGATGCCAGATGGCGTTAACTCTCGTTTCCGTGAGAAAATGTTAGGTGGCTTAGCTCCAACTCCAACTTCAGATACTGATACACTAGATATCGTGTACAGCTCTATCGAAGGTTTAGAGACTGTTGGTAACGAGCACTTCGTTAAGTACAGCGTCTAGTCTTAGACTGACAAGCAAAGAGAGGGGGAGCAATCCTCCTCTTTTTTGTTTTAAGAATAATTGATACATTTGCGTAACCAAACAAAATAAAAATGAAAGCATCAGATTTTAATCTTCTTTCCCCGAAGATGACTAGAAAGCTCAAACCAGACGAAAGAGCTATTTACCGCGTAATTAATGTGCGTCCTGACCCTGATAATGCAGGCAAATTTTTAATGCCATCTGCATTACAAATTAGACCAGTTGACACTGTATTAGACAAAGAAACAGGCGAGTTTGTTAATATCGCAGCTATTGAGCGTACAGATATTGACGGAAACCCAACTTTTATTAGCATTGTATTTAATGCAACTAATATGGGTTACTTATTTCTTAATGGGAATAATCCAGTTCACCAGAAAATCTATCAGTACTTAGAGTTATGTAACTATAACGAATCTAACCCTGACAGAAATGCAAGTGACTATGAGGCGCTATTCTATCGAATTGATGCTCAGAAAGAAGCTAAGACAGAAAGAAACTTGCGTAAATTAATCGTAAAAGCTGTTAACTTAGCGTTAGACTTAGACGACAAGAAAGCTCGCGAGGTTGCTTTAGCACTAGGTATTGACGCTGAAAGTAATGACGAGCTTCGTAACGAACTAGAAGACTATGCTGGAGACTATCCAGAAGAGTTCTTAGAGGTAGTTGAAAGAGCTTCTTTAGCTAATGAAACTGCATTAAAAGATGCTGTTAAGAAGAACATTATTAAGAATGACGTGAACGCGTCTTGCTTTAAATGGGTTGAAACAGGTAAAGTAATCTTCTCTTACACTAAAGGTAAGGACAAGAACTACTTTAAAGAATTAGCCGACCATTTATTAGAAACAAATCCAGATGAGCTAGAAGCCATCAAGAGCCGTTTAGGCTAAATCCGACAACAGGATTGATTTGTTTGGTTGGGTTAATAAGAGAGCGCTGCATATTGTGGCGCTTTTCTTTTTTCATAGCAAAGTTATTTATTGTATATTTGAACAAATTATCCTAGGCTCAATATGGCTATAAATTTTTCAGCCCAATTTATTGTAAACGAAAAGACTTCAAGTAGGGTCTTACGTTTGACGGATACGTCTACGGGCTTCACCTTAGCCAAAGGTAACTTCTCAGTTACATTCCCTGATGGGTCTAGGGTTTCCCACACAGATTTTATTTCGCCTGATATTAATACTCCTGGCGGAAGCGTAGATATTTCGTTAGTCACTTCTATTTCGAACCTTGTATTAACGGGTCAATATGTAATAGACTTTGTGGCATTAGACGCTACGCCAACCGAATATACGCTTGAGCGTTCATTTGACTTTAACTGGGAGAAGCCGACTAAAGATATTCAGAACCTATCAGACGTAGTCTTACCTGATATCAAGTTTGTCGACTATACACCTTACGAAACATCTGGAAACTTTACTGGCGTATTAACTCGCGACTTCTTTACCTACACTCCTGCGGGAAGTGAGGTTGGAGCGTTAAAGAAACAAAGCGTAGGAGACGTTTTAATGCCCTCTCACAGCTCGAAATACTACGAGGGTATATATCTGGTCAAATCAGATATTTCCGTGGCTTATACGCACTCTTCTCTGTCTTGGTTGACGGTTACTTATACCGACTTATTAGAAGAAACATACGATATCAGAGAGGCTCCTACTCAAGATGAGTTGGTTGCTTTGATGAATACTTACAAAGACCAAATTGAGGCGTACAAAACTACAAATCCTGATGAGTATGCAATACGAAATGAAGAGTACGACTTAGTTGTCGGATTATACTCTCACTTGTTAGCTCGTTATGAGACAGGTACACTTGACGGATGTAAGCCAATATTAGACCAGCTACTTGGTTTATTGCCGCCTACAAATCCTTATACTTATAAGGCTACTCAGATGCTTCCGTTCTCGCTTAACATAGCAAGTAACACCGCATTTGTTATCTCAGATGGCACTACTACAGATAGTATTGTAACTGGTGAAACGCTAACTTTCGAGTCTGCAAATTCTGGATTAGCTATTGCTGTAAGCAATAATAAGCTTACTTTTACAGCGAAATTAGGATATGTATTTACGCAATCCACACCAAGTACAACTTGGACTATAAATCACGATTTAAACAAGTATCCATCTGTTAATATAGTTGATTCAGCAAATGATGAAGTTATAGGAGAGGTAAATTACGCTAGTGCAAGTCAAATAGTAATAAGGTTCTCTGCGGCATTTAGCGGCAAAGCATTTTTAAATTAACATAAGCAATGTCAAAGAAATTTTTAACCAGTTTAGATTTAACCAAGAATCAGATATTAAACGTCGCGATTCAGAATCTATCTTCCGCTCCATCTTCTCCTGTAACTGGACAAGTATATTTTGATACGACAGATGTCCGTATGTACTTCTATAACGGAAGTGCGTGGATTGATATGTCTGGAGATATCCAAGATGTATTAGGAGGCGCTGGTTTAACTGCTTCGACAGCAAGTGACGTTGTAACTCTTGATATTAATGTAGATAACGCTACCATTGAAATTGATACAGATGCAATCCGTGTTAAAGACCTTGGGATTACTACCGCAAAGCTTAATAACGGCGCAGTAACTACGGTTAAATTAGGAGACAACCAAGTTACTTATGCTAAGATTCAGCAGGTTGCCAACAACAAAGTCTTAGGTAACGTATCTGGAGCAACAGCTAACGTAGCTGAGATTTCTATTATCACAGCAACTGACTTAACAGGTTCTGCTAACTCAAATATTCCTTCTACTGCTGCAATCAAAGCTTATGTTGATGCCGCAACTGGTGGACTAGGAAATCTTGAGGGAGCTTGGGACGCTTCAGGTGGTTCATTCCCAGTAGGAGCAGCTCCTGTATCAGGTACTAAAAAAGGAGACTATTGGTATGTTAGTGTAGCTGGAACAGTAGATAGCGTTGCATTCAACGTTGGAGACGTTTTAATTGCTAAAGTAGATGCTGCCTCAACTACAACTTACGCAGGCAACTGGTTGTCTTTAGAGGTTAATCGTGACCAAGCTACTGAATCAGTATTAGGTTTAGTAACTCTTGCGACACAAACAGAAGTTAACACAGGAACTAACACAACAGACGCTGTTACTCCTGCTACTTTAGCGGGTCGTACTGCTACTGAAACTCGTGCTGGTATTGCTGAGATTGCAACGCAAACAGAGACTAATACAGGAACTGATGATGCGACAATCGTTACTCCTTTAAAGTTAAAGACCTTATTAGACAACCGTACTGGTGGTTATGCTGCTAACGTAGGAGATACTTCTGCTACTTCATTTGCATTGACTCACGGTCTTGCAACAAGAGACGTTGTAGTTTCAATCTATGACAATACAACTTACGAGGAAGTAATCACTGACGTGGTTCTTACTTCGACTTCGGTAGTTACTGTATCATTTGCAGTTGCACCAGCCTTAAACGCTTACAGAGTAGTTATTAAAAAATAATAGATGACTAAGTTTTTAAAAAACGCAGATGTAACAGGTTATATCTCCCAGACGAGTGTAACCTCTTCTTTACTTAAAACTGACGCTAACGGTAAGCTAGTAGCCGCTACAGCAGGAACTGATTATCAGGCTCCTACTACAGCGCTATTGCCTGCAGGAGGAACTGCTGGGCAAATCTTGTCTAAGATTAATGCTACAGATTACAATACTCAATGGATTGATAATTTTGCCGCTCAATTAAAACACGAAGTTAAACTCGGGGCTACTTTGTCTAAAGGAGCAGCTGTTTATGTATCTTCTGCCAACGGAACTAATATGATTGTTTCGGCGGCATCTAATGCTTCTGAGGCTACTTCATCAAAGACGCTTGGTTTATTAGAGACAGGTGGAGTTACAAATGATTTAGTTAAAGTAATTACAGAGGGTTTACTTGCTGGATTGGATACATCTACCGCAACTGCTGGAGACCCAGTTTGGTTGGGAGTAAACGGTGCTTTAATATTTGGATTAGCTAACAAACCAGTTGCGCCAGCTCATATGGTGTTTATTGGTATTGTAACAAGAGTTCAATCTGTTAACGGAGAAATCTTTGTTAAAGTACAGAATGGCTTTGAATTAGATGAGTTGCACAACGTGTCTATCTCCTCTTTAGCAAATAACCATACCCTTGTTTGGGAATCAGCTACTAGCCTTTGGAAGAATAAGACTATTGCAGCAGCGTTAGGATATACTCCTGCGGATGATTCTGCTGTTGTTAAATTAACTGGCGACCAAACGGTTGCTGGAGTAAAGACATTCACTTCGGTTGTTAACGCTCCGACACTATCTCTTAACGGAGGTGTGTTATCTGGCAACAACATTGTTTCAATGCGTTCTAACCCTACAGGTGGGCAGTTTCGCATTGAGAAATCAGATGGTTCATTATCTGCTTATCCATTCTACATTGGGGCGGATGGTACTGCTTTAGCCTATTATTATAATGCAGCAGGAGCTTTAAAAGTATTGTTACACACAGATAATACATCATACTTCGGAAATAGCCTAAGCGTTGGCTACAGCACATATGCTACAACTAGCTATATGCTTGATGTTAATGGTACGGCAAGATTTACAGGAACATTAACAATTTCCACAAGTAGTTCTCCTGGATTAAATATATCTAAAGACTCTTCAGCTGATAATAGGTATCTAAGATTAACAAACACGCAGGCGTCCAGTAAGAGTTGGGATTTAATTAATCAGACAAATGCTAATAGCAATAAATTTGTAATCTATAATGCAACAGATAATTTAGTTGCTTTTGAAGCTACTCCTGCAGGAGCTGTTACATTGCCTAATGGCTCCATAACGGCTACGTCTATTATTAAATCAGGTGGAACATCTACTCAATTCTTAAAGGCAGATGGCTCTGTAGATTCATCAACGTATATTACGTCTTCTGCATTAAGCTCATATCTACCTTTAGCAGGAGGGACATTAACAGGTCAATTATCTATTTTATACAGTGGAGCTATAATTAATTTAAGAACTAATAGTAGCGGAAATAATGCAAACCTTCAGTTTGGCAATGACTCTGTAAGCAATGGAGCTGGTATGGCTCTTTTTGGAAGTGCATATGTAAGCAATGCTCAATACAGACAAGCTGGCGCATACATTTATAGTAACCAAGGTGGCGGATTAACGCTTCACGCCGAGGGGAATACTAGTATGTATTTGGCAACAAATAGTGTAGCAGCAATAACAATTAATGGGTCTCAGGCAATTTCCTTATCAGGGGCATTAAGCGGAACGTCAGCTACATTTACTGGAAATTTAACTGTTTCTTCTGGAAATACGACTGGAAATGGTATTATACTTGCTGATGATGGAGATATTGTAGATTTGAATGATGCTTATTGCTCAATGAGATTTTCTTACGGAGTAAGAGTATATTCGGCTAATCGTGGCGGAACACCTGTTATTACATTGGCGAATACTGGAGCAATAACAGCTACTGGAAATATTTCTGCAGCTAACTTTAGCGGAAGTTCTAGTGGAACAAATACTGGAGACCAGACTGATATTAGTGGAGCATCTACTAGGATATCATCTAGGGATAATAGAACCATAGCTCCAAATGAAGATAGTGCAGCTCAATTAAGATTTGGATTTACATCTTACAATAATAATGACGCATCACCTTGGGCTGATTATTTACACCTACGTTCTTATTCAGACGGAACAGGTGGAGCAGATAATCTAGTAATGTTTTCAAAAACAGGTGGAATTGGAATGCGTATATGGCAGCAAACATTTGGCTCGTCATCTGCGTATTCAACGTATGCTGATGTATTGCTTACTAATAATTACTCAAATTATGCCCTACCATTAACTGGCGGAACTTTATCAGGAGCATTAAATAGCGGAAGTGATGTAAGATTCTTAAACTCTGCAGCATTTGGATTAACTTGGAGCGGAACTTATGGCGGTTCAGCTGCTTCAAGGATATTTGATAATTCTCAGTTATATATATGGACTGATGACCAAACAAATTTTGCAACAGTATCAACTGGAGCAAGCGCTGAATGGTACTGGAGAACTGGAGTAAGTAATGTTGGGGTAGGGGGAAATATTGTAATGAGTTTAATTAGCAATAATTTAACTGTTCAGGGAACAATATCTGCCTCTAATTTAAGCGGTACAAATACTGGAGACCAAAATTTAAGTAACTATATTACATTAGATGGAACTCAAACTATTACAGGATTAAAAACTATAAATAATAATTTATATTTTGGAGATTCTGGAACAACTAAAAGAGGAATCCAAGGAACTGTAGGGGCAAACGATTTTTGGTTTGTTGGTGGTGGAGCTACCGCATCAAATTCTGGATTTTTAGAAATAGCAACAGGAGATGATGCTCAAACGGCAGGCACATCTGAGCCTATATATGCAAGTCAATATGGTCCAGGAGATGTTTTAACAGGAACATTATATAGAAGAGCAAAATTATTAGATGAAAATGGAAATACAAGTTTTCCAGGTGCTTTATCTATCACAAGTAATATAACAAGTGGAGGATATGTTTGGGCTACAAAAGTAGGCGGCACTGGGGCTACTCCAGCTTTTCAAGTTAGAGCAGCAGGCGGCGGACCAAGAATTCAGACTTATGGATTAGATGCCGACTCAAATGCTTGGATGGGACTAGGAACAGATATGGCAGGTAATCCTTATGAGCACTCATTGTATTTCCCTTATGGGTCAGGAGGCTATGCTGGACTAGGTAGGCAAACTATAGGTTCCTATAATGGGTCAAGCTATTCTATGACAGCTACATTTTTAGCAAGCGGTAGAATTGGCTTTGGCATTGCTTCGCCAGAAGCTGCTTTGCACGTTGCGCAACCAGGGCAAGATGACCAACTAATACTAGGTAGTGCAGCTAATAACCGCGACCACGCAATGTTTATGTATTCTGGCTCTAATAAAGCAGAGGTAATGAGATACCAAAGCGGCACTAGATTTATATTAGGTGGTAGCGGAAATATTAGCAAAACATCTATTTACGGCGGAGGCTCAGAAAGATTGACAGTTGAAAGTTCTGGTGTTACAGCTTACAGAATTACCAGTACATCTGGTGGTGGATATAATATTGTAGGTGGCGCTGCTTTAATTTTAGGTGGGTCAGGTGCAACATTTGACAATAGCACAGGCGTTAGGCTTACTGAATCTTATGGACCAGTTTGGAACTGCGCCGATGGAGCAACTTGGCATCATCAAGTAATAAATGGTTCATCATTAGTAGGTATTTCTGCTGCAGGAACTAATTTTGGCAATGGTAGAATTTATGCTTCTGGGGATATAACGGCATATTATTCTGATATGAGATTAAAAACCAAAATATCTAATATTGAAAATGCACTAGATAAAGTTCTAAAACTGAATGGATTCTATTATACTAATAATGATGTAGCTAAGCAGCACGGATATGATGATGACAAAGTTCAAGTTGGCGTATCTGCGCAAGAAGTAGAAGCTATATTGCCTGAAATTGTATGCTTAGCTCCTTTTGATATCACAGGTAATGATAAAGGAGATATGCTTTCTAAATCAGGAGAAAACTATAAGACTGTCAAATACGACAAACTAGTTCCTTTATTAATAGAAGCTATTAAAGAATTAAAGTTTGAATTGGACGAATTAAATAATAAGAAATGACATTACAGAGCAGCGGAGCAATTAGTATATCTCAAATAAAATCTGAGCTT
>JACCDL010610329.1_pt1 | contig 15122 bp, 7 predicted proteins | sample 7441931 | NCBI WGS metagenome assembly JACCDL01 (sample SAMN15323437, study PRJNA562643) | freshwater metagenome | isolation source: river surface water | place: USA:Blue River Watershed | collected 2017-08-16 | reverse complement strand
GTGACCAGCAAGCCTTGCCGCTATTGCGGCGGAGGTTGTTGTGGGTTGGTTGGCGGCTGGGCGCCGCTGGCGCGGCCAGCGTCCCCAACGGCATCAGCACTCTCAGCACTGGTCTGCGCCTCAAGTGTTGGATCAGGGGCAATATCCATGCCTGCATCGCTGACGTTCAAGACGAGGTCAAACGCATCATTGCCAAGAGGCTCATCGGGAATTTCTTCATCCTTGGGCGCTTGAGGCATGGCATCAGCAATTGCTTGGCCCATAAAATCGCGCCAAATTTGCGCGGGTAGGCCGCCACCATGCATTCCCCCCAAGGGCTTATTGTCATCGCGACCGACCCAAACGCCAACAACCAAATCCCCTGCAAAACCAATGAACAGGGCATCGCGATTATCTTGCGAGGTGCCCGTCTTGCCATAGCTGGGAATGGCAAGGCCTGCAGCACGACCTGTGCCTTGAATGACCGTTGCCCGCAGCAGCTCTAACATTTGGGCCCGCGTTTTTGCGCCAATGCTCCGCTTGGGGCTCAACAACCGATCCAGCAAGCCAGGCGTCGCCGCGGGCAAGGCATGTGGCTCCACTGGATATTGGTCCGCCGCAATAGCGGCATAGGCAGCTGTAAGTTCCAATAAGGTTAGGCTCGATGTCCCCAAGGCCAAGCTGGGGTCAGCCGCAAGCGGGCTTTTAACACCCAAATCGCGCGCGGCCTGAATAATCGCCTTATCCCCCAATTGGCGATAGAGCCGAACAGCGGCGACATTGCTGGACCGCGCGAAAGCGCGCTTCAAGGGAATTGGGCCTAAATACCGGCCATCTGAATTTTTGGGGCGATAGCCGCCTGCTGTAAATGGGCTGTCATCAATGATGCTATCCGGCGTTAGTCCCGCACGCATCGCCGCCAAATACACAAATAGCTTGAAGGTAGAGCCGGGCTGGCGGCGGGCCTGCGTTGCCCGGTTAAACGGGCTTTGCTTGTAGCTTTTGCCACCAATCATCGCGACAACAGACCCATTGGTGCGCATTGCCACAAGGGCCACTTGCGCCTCACCCAAGGGCGCGCGCGACACCACTGTACGTGCAATTTTTTGCAGACGCGTTTCCAGCGTGGTCTTAATCTCTCCCCCGCCATAGCTATCTTCCAGCATGGCCCGGACTTGAGGCAGAGCCCAGTCTGCAAAATAGGTGCCCGAAGGAGGGCCTTTATCGGCGGGCACATTCAGTCGCGCCGGGCGCAGCGAGGCTGCGGCATCAGGCGAGACAAAGCCTGCATCAACCATAGCTGCAATGACCAGCTTTGCGCGCGTCCGCGCGCCATCCATGTTGCGTGTTGGCGCCAGACGCGATGGGGCCTGCACCAGCCCGGCCAACATAGCCGATTCAGCCACGCTCAACTGGTCTGGCCGTTTGTTGAAATAATGCCGCGCGGCAGCGCTCAACCCATAGGCATTATCGCCAAAATACACGTTCGAAAGATAACGTTCGAGAATTTCGTCTTTGGTCAGCCACGCCTCTAACCAAAAGGCAATCAGCATTTCACGCGCCTTGCGCGTCAGGCTCCGCTCAGGCGTCAGAAACGTGATTTTTGCCAATTGCTGGGTAATGGTGCTGCCGCCCTGCGTGCCGCCATCGCCCAAATTATTGACCAGCGCCCTCGCCAATCCGCGCGGATCAATGCCCCAATGCGTGTAAAAACGCCGATCCTCAATGGCGACAAAGGCTTGCCACACATGAGGGGGCAATTCGCTTATTTTGACTGGGTCGCCAATATTTGCGCCATTGCGGGCAATTGGCTGCCCGTCTGCTGCCAGCAAGGTCAGTTGTGGCGGGGCAATGGGCTGTAAGGATTTTGACAAGGGCGCCGTAATGGCAAGCCACAAGACCAGCAGAACAAAGACAATGGCAGAAACCTTGGCACCCAGCTTCAGCCTGCGCCAGCGGCGCTGCCACCGGCTCTCGGGAGCAGTAGCCCCCTCAAACGCCGCAGGGTCCTCGTGCGGGGCCCAAGTGTCGCGGGACGCATCAGGTATCGGATGATCTGCCATGCCGATCAGTATTAGGGGCAGAAAACACGCGAAGCGACTGGATTTTCATCCCTTTGGTTGGTTTGGGGGAAAACTCGCGCTTGGTGGCGACTAATCCTGTTTGCGGTGCTCACCCCGCACCCAGCGCACCGTGCCAGAACTAGCACGCATGACAACGCTTTCAGTCGTCATTTTCCCATCAGGCAGACGCTTTACGCCAGCCAAGAGCGAACCGTCAGTCACGCCCGTTGCGGCAAAAATGCAATCGCCTTTCGCCAACTCATTCAGATCATAGATATAATCCAGATCCTGAATGCCCCATTTGCGCGCGCGGGCCTTTTCATCGTCATTGCGGAAAATGAGCCGGCCTTTGAATTGGCCTCCCACGCAGCGCAGGGCGGCGGCGGCCAACACGCCTTCGGGCGCGCCGCCAGAACCCATATACATATCAATTGTTGTTTCCGGATTGGTCACAGCAATGACACCAGCCACGTCGCCATCGGGGATCAACATGATCCCACAGCCAATGCCGCGCAGCTCAGCAATCAGCTTTTCATGGCGTGGGCGATCAAGCACGCAGACAATGATTTCAGCTGGGCTCACACCCTTGGCACGGGCAACTGCCTCCACATTCTGCGTGGGCGTTTTCGCCAAATCAATAATGCCTTCAGGATAGCCCGGGCCTACGGCAAGCTTATCCATATAGACATCCGGCGCATTTAGCAGATTGCCTTCTTCCGCCACGGCAAGAACAGCAAGCGCATTAGGCCCAGCCTTGGCCGTAATCGTTGTTCCTTCCAGCGGATCAAGCGCGATATCAATTTTGGGGCCAGAGCCAATGGCAGAGCCCACTTTTTCACCAATATAAAGCATCGGCGCTTCATCGCGCTCGCCTTCGCCAATAACGACAGTGCCATCCATCGCCAGCTCATTCAGCGCGGCACGCATCGCCTCAACCGCAGCAGCATCCGCTGCCTTTTCATCGCCCCGGCCAACCAGTGTCGACGCTGCAATGGCTGCAGCCTCTGTCACACGGACCATTTCCAGCACCAGAACGCGATCGAGAACTTTGCTTGCCTTGACCATGACGCCATTTAATCCTGTCTATCTTGTTCACCAGCGGCCCTAGGCCAGCATCCCCAATATGTCGACCCAGGCTAGCACCAACACATGCCAATCCTGTTGACATTCATGGCGACCAAAAGCGTTAACGGCCTAATCAAAATGGACTTTAGACTTCCAAAATCGGCATAACCATTGGCGCTGCTTTCAAACTTTCTGACCCATCGAGCAAGGCAAGCGCATGGCTCACATTGGCTTCTGGGCATTCATGCGTGACCAGCGCGACAACGGCAGCGCCTTCTGCTGTTACCCCACGCTGGCTGAGCGATTCGATCGAGACGCCTGCATCCCGCATGGCCGCAGTAATTTCTGCCAGAACGCCAGCACGATCTGCGACAACAAAGCGCAAATAGCTGCGGCACACTCGGTCGCCAGACGGCGCTCGCCCCGATTGGGCAAGGCTGGCCACTGGCATGGCAAAGGCGGGACCCGTTTCTCCGCGCGCAATATCAATCAAGTCCGCCACCACGGCAGAGGCTGTTGGCCCCTCACCCGCACCACGGCCTTGCAGGAATAGACGACCAACAAAATTGCCTTCGGCCACCACGGCGTTGAGCGATCCCGTCACATGCGCCAGTGGGTGTTCGAGCGGAACGAGGCAGGGCTGAACGCGCTGGAACAGGCCCTTGTCGCTGGCAGAAGCCATGCCGACCAGACGAATGCGGTGGCCCAATGCCTGCGCCTCGACAATATCGGCCGCAATAACGTGGCGGATACCGCGCACATCGACACCCGCAAAATCAATGGCCGTGCCGAAGGCAAGGCTGGCGAGAATCGAAAGTTTATGTGCGGCATCCACACCATCAATATCAAAGCTTGGATCCGCCTCGGCATAGCCTAGCGCCTGCGCTTCAGCGAGAACATCCGCAAAGTCACGCCCGGCGCTTTCCATCGTCGAGAGAATATAATTGCACGTGCCATTCAGGATGCCGAACACGCCGGAAATCTCATTCGCCGCCGCGCCTTCGCGCAGACCCTTAATCACGGGGATGCCGCCTGCGACTGCAGCTTCATATTTAAAGGGCACATTGGCTGCTTCCGCCGCGCCAGCGAGTTCCAACCCATGATGCGCGATCATGGCCTTATTGGCCGTTACAAAGGCGCGGCCCTGCGCGATGGAATTGCGCGCCAACACCAAAGCGGGCCCGTCTGATCCGCCGATCAGTTCCACAACAGCATCCACCCCTGGGTGCGTGGCAAGGGCAGTGCTATCATCCACCCACTCAAAGCGCCCCAGATCAACGCCACGATCCCGATTGCGGTCGCGTGCCGATACAGCGACGATTTCAATTGGGCGGCCTGCGCGACGCTCAATCAAGCTGCGATTAGCGTCAATAAGCTTGATGACGCCTGCCCCCACAGTGCCCAAGCCCGCCAGCGCCACGCGCAACACATCACCCATGAATTCGCTCCAAAACTATATCAGGTACCGGGCCTTTAAGGGGGGAGTGTCCGCTTTGGGAAGCATTTTTGCGCATTTAATCGGCCTGAGAAGCCTGAACAGATTTGGTTTCAGTCTCGAAAGGATGTGTTCCAGATCGGGACGGCCAAAATTGGGACGCGCTTTTGAAGCTGCGCCTGGCGCAAGACAGTGCAGTGAAGGCTCCTTCCACGCCCCTTTTATTAACGAAGCGCTGCCAGCATCCAGCGTTGGCGCATCCCGCAAATTGGGTCTTGTGCCTATGTGCTGGGCTGGCGCTCAGCCTATTTGGGTCTGAACGGGCAAGCTATGCCTTGTCCCCCGGCATAAGGGCGGCACACATCACGCTGCAATTAGAGGAGCCGGTTCCCTTCATCGCACAGTCAGTGACGCGGCCACGGCATCACGCTGAGACCCCACCTCTTGCGGTTCAAGTCCAGCAAGCTGGCGGACTGACGCTCTCCATTCCCAGCGCCTTTGAGCCTGGACCAGCAGCAGCCCCATTTTTTATGGGGCGCATGTCCGCAGAAGATTTTAGGCGCGCAGAGCAGTGTCTAACGACCGCGATATACTATGAAGCTGCCTCTGAGTCTGAAGAGGGCCAGCGTGCCGTGGCGCAAGTGGTGCTCAATCGCGTTCGACACCCCGCTTGGCCAAAGACCGTCTGTGGGGTGATTTACCAAGGATCAGACAGGCCCGGCTGCCAATTCAGCTATGCGTGTGATGGGTCAATGCGAAGACGGCCCGAGCCGCGCATTTGGGCACAAGCCGCAGAGTTTGCCCGTGACGCTCTGTCCGGCCATGTTTATGGCCCCGTCGGAATGGCAACGCATTACCATACGTTGCAAGTGAATCCGGTCTGGAACCAAGGCTTCATCATCACTGCAGTGCTGGGCAACCATATTTTTTATCGCTTGCCGGGGAGCAAAGGCTCGGCCCGCGCCTTCACTATGGCCTATGCAGGTGGGGAACCTTATCCCGCGCCTTTGCGCTGGCGCGGCCCAGCCTTAGACTCTGCCTTACCCCTTTCAGGCACGCAGACTGAATTGGCGGCTCTCCCGTCGGCGCCAAAGCTCGCACTGGCCGATGCTGATCTTTATGTGCCCGGTGCACTGCCGCAAAGCGACATCCTGCCGCGCTTTCGCCAATCAGGCAGCTGGCGTAATCGTTAGGCGGGCATTGCCCCCACAACAGACTTAAATCCCCCCTTTCGCCCACTTGCCCCGCCTGAACAGATGTGGAACAGCAGCGCCATGCTGACTCATATTCAGGTTCGGGGCGCCCGCGAGCACAACCTCAAGGGCGTTGATGTCGATATTCCGCGCGATACGCTGACTGTCATCACGGGCCTGTCCGGCTCGGGCAAGTCCAGCCTCGCCTTTGACACCATCTATGCAGAAGGCCAGCGGCGCTATGTCGAATCGCTCTCGGCCTATGCGCGCCAATTTTTGGAGATGATGCAAAAGCCCGATGTGGATCACATCGAGGGGCTCTCGCCTGCTATTAGCATCGAACAAAAGACCACCAGCCGCAACCCGCGCTCCACGGTGGCCACTGTCACTGAGATTTATGATTATATGCGCTTGCTCTGGGCGCGCATTGGCATTCCCTACTCGCCGGCCACGGGCCTGCCGATTTCCGCACAAACAGTGAGCCAGATGGTCGATCGCGTGATGGCGCTGCCAGAAGGGACACGGCTGTATCTGCTGGCCCCCGTGGTGCGCGGCCGCAAGGGCGAATATCGTAAGGAACTGGCAGAATGGCAGAAAGCGGGCTTCACCCGTGTCCGCATTGACGGCCAGTTTTATGACATTGATGAGGCCCCAGCACTCGACAAGAAGTTCAAGCACGACATTGAAGTGGTGGTTGACCGCATTGTTGTGCGCGAAGGCATGGAAACCCGGCTCGCTGACAGCTTTGAAACAGCGCTAAAGCTGGCAGAGGGTCTTGCCTTTGTTGACCCTGCCGATGCGCCAGCCGAAGCTGAGGAAAATACCCGCCAAGTGCTTGGCGACCATGCGCCACCGGGCCGCATTGTTTTTTCTGAGAAATTTGCCTGCCCAGTTTCGGGCTTCACCATCTCGGAAATTGAGCCGCGCCTCTTTTCCTTCAACGCCCCGCAAGGCGCGTGTCCAACATGCGATGGCTTGGGCGAAAAGCTTTATTTCGATCCAGAGCTCGTTGTTCCAAATGAAAGCCTGTCAATTAAGGCAGGCGCAATTGTGCCTTGGGCAAAGTCCAACCCGCCCAGCCCCTATTATATGCAAGTTTTGGCCTCAGTCGCACGGCATTTTGAGTTCAGCCTTGATACACCGTGGAATGAGCTCAGTGCCGAAATTCGCGATATTCTGTTGAATGGGTCAGGCGCTGAAATCATCCGGCTGACCTTTCAGGATGGTCGTAAGACCTATGACGTCCACAAACATTTCCACGGCGTTATTGGCAATCTCAATCGCAGGTTGCTGCAAACTGAAAGCGCGTGGATGCGCGAGGAACTGGCTAAATATCAAAGTGCTGCGCCCTGCGAAAGCTGCGGTGGCGCACGCCTAAAGTCCGAAGCGCTTTGCGTTAAAATTGCCGATAGCACGATCAGCGCCGCCACCCAGCTCTCGGTGGTTGATGCCGTGGAATGGTTCGGCGCGCTCGAGGCAAAGCTGAGCCCACAGCACCAGCAAATTGCCAAAGCCATTCTGAAAGAAATTAATGAGCGGTTGGGCTTTCTTAACAATGTGGGGCTGGATTATCTGAACCTCAACCGCACATCAGGCACTTTGTCTGGCGGAGAAAGCCAGCGTATCCGCCTTGCCTCGCAAATTGGCTCAGGCTTGTCAGGCGTGCTTTATGTGCTGGATGAGCCCTCTATCGGCCTCCACCAGCGCGATAATGATATGCTGCTCGCCACGCTCCAACGGCTGCGCGATTTGGGCAATACCGTTATCGTTGTTGAACATGATGAGGATGCCATTCGTCAGGCAGACCATATCATTGATATGGGCCCGGGCGCGGGCGTGCATGGCGGCACAATTGTGGCGCAAGGCACGCTGGCGGATATTGAAGCCAGTGAGGGCAGCCTAACAGGCGATTATCTGACAGGACGTCGCCAGATTGAAGTTCCTGCCAAGCGCCGCAAGGGCAATGGCAAAAAGCTGACTGTCAAAGGCGCGCGCGAAAACAATTTGCGTAATGTGTCTGCCGCAATTCCTTTAGGCACCTTCACCTGCATCACAGGCGTGTCGGGCTCAGGCAAATCCAGCTTTACCATTGATACGCTGTATGCAGCTGCCGCCCGGCAGTTAAATGGCGCGCGTGTCGTGGCGGGCAAGCACGACAAGATCGAGGGGCTGCAATTCCTCGACAAGGTCATTGATATTGACCAATCCCCCATCGGCCGCACACCGCGCTCCAACCCGGCAACTTATACGGGTGCCTTCACCAATATCCGCGATTGGTTTGCCGGCCTGCCCGAGGCGCAGGCGCGCGGCTATAAGCCGGGCCGCTTCTCGTTCAATGTCAAAGGCGGGCGCTGCGAGGCCTGTCAGGGCGATGGCGTCATCAAGATTGAAATGCACTTCCTGCCCGATGTCTATGTCACCTGCGAAGAATGCAAAGGCGCACGCTACAACCGCGAAACGCTCGAGGTGAAGTTCAAAGGCAAGTCGATTGCCGATGTGCTCGACATGACTGTTGAAGATGCGGTGGAGTTTTTCAAAGCCGTGCCCCCTATTCGCGACAAAATGGCAATGTTGGCTGAAGTCGGCTTGGGCTATGTGAAGGTTGGCCAACAGGCCACCACCCTGTCTGGGGGCGAAGCTCAGCGCGTCAAGTTGGCCAAGGAACTCAGCCGCCGCGCGACCGGCAACACCCTCTATATTCTCGATGAACCCACAACGGGCCTGCATTTTGAAGATGTCCGCAAATTGCTTGAGGTGCTCCACGCCCTTGTCGAACAAGGCAATAGCGTTGTCGTGATTGAGCATAATTTGGATGTCATCAAGACAGCAGACTGGATCATCGATCTGGGGCCTGAAGGCGGAGTTAAAGGTGGCGAGATCATTGCCGAAGGCCCACCAGAGGCAATTGCGCAGGTAGAAGCCAGCTATACGGGCCGCTATCTGAAGCCACTGCTTGCGAAGGCCTAGGCCGAGAATAAGCGCGTGTCATGAGAGAGGCTTCACCTGCAGTCCAGAGTGGCTGACGGGTTCAATGCCCCTGTTTCATGCGCCCGCGCAAAAAATTTCGGCCTTTTAGAGTTTTCATCCAACCATATTTTCATATATTTCCATAATGGTGATATTAAGCAAGATATTGATAATGCAATCAGACCTGGCTGCACCTCTTCCGTAATTTCCACAAATCTCGCTTTTTCCCAGTTTCACGGCATATTAACCTTTCCCCCTCATCCATTTTTTGGTTAATAGGAGCCGATATGTTTAACACCATTCCGGCTGTATTTGGTGGAGTAAAGGGGATACCCCATGCGCGTATTGCTGATTGAAGATGAGCCAACAACGGCGAAAGCCATTGAACTTATGCTCTCAAATGAGGGCTTTAACGTCTACACAACAGATATGGGTGAAGAGGGCTTAGACCTCGGCAAGCTCTATGATTATGACATTATTTGCCTAGACCTGAACCTGCCGGACATGCATGGCTATGATGTGCTGAAAAAGCTTCGCAACGCCAAGGTGCAAACACCCGTCATGATTTTGTCGGGCATTGGCGAAATAGACTCCAAGATCCGCAGCTTTGGCATTGGCGCGGATGATTATGTGACCAAGCCGTTCCATCGTGAAGAACTGGTCGCCCGCATTCATGCAGTGGTCCGCCGATCCAAAGGCCATAGCCAGTCTGTCATCCGCACGGGCAAGCTGCTGGTCAATTTGGATGCCAAGACCGTGGAAGTGGATGGCATGCGCGTTCACCTGACGGGCAAAGAATATACGATGCTCGAGCTGCTCTCGCTGCGCAAAGGCACCACGCTGACCAAGGAAATGTTCCTGAACCATCTTTATGGCGGCATGGATGAGCCAGAGCTGAAGATTATCGACGTCTTCATTTGCAAACTGCGCAAAAAGCTGTCTCTCGCCTGCGGAGGGGACAATTATATAGAGACTGTCTGGGGCCGTGGTTATGTGCTGCGTGACCCCGAAGAGCAGGCTCAGGCCGCCTGATACACAGGGCGCGGAGGGCCCCTTCCCTATTTAGCTCGCCCGCAATGGCCGGGCGGCCCACTGCCCAGTCTTTTTAGGCAGTAAAAAACCCCGCTGGCGAACCAGCGGGGTTTTCTATGTCCGTTAGGCCAGAGGCGAAGATTTTACTCCTCGCCCATGTCCTCCACTGTTTCCGGCGTGTGGACGACCGCACCCAGAGGATCATCCCCGGTATCGGCTTCCACTGGTTGACGCAGCTCAGCAGCATGTTCTTCCGCAGCCGTGCGCGGTGCGATGATGCTGTCCTGCCAGGCGCGCTGCTGCACGCGCAGAGCGGCATCACGGCTGGAGGCTGCAACGCGCAGGCGGTTCATGCCGGCGCCCGTGCCAGCGGGGATCAGGCGACCCACGATGACGTTTTCCTTCAGCCCCATCAGCGTATCCTTCTTGCCTTCCACGGCCGCCTGCGTGAGCACGCGGGTGGTTTCTTGGAAGGAAGCAGCAGACACAAAGCTGCGGGTTTGCAAGCTTGCCTTGGTGATGCCCAAAAGGATCGGCTTGCCCTGCGCGGGCTGGCCACCATTGGCTTCCACCTTGGCGTTGACTTCGAGCATTTCCTCATAGTCAACTTCTTCGCCCGGCAGCAGCGTGGTGTCACCAGCGTGCGTGATTTCAACCTTTTGCAGCATCTGACGGACAATCGTTTCGATGTGCTTGTCGTTGATCTTCACGCCCTGCAAGCGATAGACTTCTTGGATTTCCGCAACCAGATATTCGGCCAGCGGCTCAATGCCCAAGGCTTCCAGAATGTCATGCGGATCCAGCGAACCGGCCACCAGCACGTCGCCGCGCTTGACCAAATCGCCTTCCTGCACGTCAATCACCTTCGACTTGGCGACCAAGAATTCGACCAGATCACCATCTTCCGGCTGAATGCCAATCTTGCGCTTTGCCTTATAATCCTTGCCGAAGACGACACGACCAGAGACGGGCGCGATAATCGCGGCGTCCTTGGGCTTACGGGCTTCAAACAATTCAGCAACGCGCGGCAGACCGCCCGTGATGTCACGAGTCTTGGCGGCTTCACGCGTGACACGCGCCAGCACGTCACCAGCCTGCACCTGCGCACCATCTTCAACCGAGAGCATCGCGCCCACGGCCAGCATGTAGCGGCCAGCTTCGCCAGACTCACCATCCAGCAGCGTCAAGCGCGGACGAAGATCGATCTTCGAACGGCCCGGACGGAATTCCGTCACCACCTTCTGCGCAATACCAGTGGCTTCGTCCGTCTGTTCCACCAGCGTCTGGCCTTCGACCAGATCCTGATACTTCACAGTGCCGGGGATTTCCGTGATCACTGGCATGGTGAACGGATCCCATTCTGCAATGCGAGCGCCCTTCTTAACGGCAGCGCCATCGGCAAACAGCACGTAAGACCCGTAAGGCAGACGGTCAGCAGCCCGTTCACGGCCATCGGCATCGAGAACAACGATTTCCCCGTTGCGCGACAGAACGACGTTGCGGCCATTCTTGTCCAAGATGGTCCGCAGTTCGCGATACACGACCTTACCATCAACTGCCGCTTCAAGGTGCGACTGTTCGTTCAACTGGGCAGCACCGCCGATGTGGAAGGTCCGCATCGTCAACTGCGTGCCCGGCTCACCAATGGACTGTGCTGCGATAACGCCAACGGCTTCACCGATGTTCACTGGCGTGCCGCGTGCAAGGTCACGGCCATAGCACTTGCCGCAAACACCCATGCGGGTTTCGCAAATCAGCGGCGAGCGGATGCGAACGGCCTGAATGCCAATCTCTTCGATGCGGGCAACCATCGGCTCATCAAGCAGCGTGCCCGATGCAATGATGGTTTCCTTGGTCTTCGGATCGACAATGTCTTCCGCAACCGTGCGGCCAAGAATACGCTCAGCCAGTGACGCGATAACCGAGCCACCCTGCACAATGGCCTTCATTTCCAGCGCGCGTTCGGTGCCGCAATCTTCTTCGATTACGGTGCAATCCTGCGACACGTCCACCAGACGGCGCGTCAGATACCCCGAGTTTGCGGTTTTCAACGCCGTATCCGCCAGACCCTTACGGGCACCGTGGGTGGAGTTGAAATATTCAAGAACGGTCAGACCTTCCTTGAAGTTCGAAATGATCGGCGTTTCAATGATTTCGCCCGACGGCTTGGCCATCAGGCCGCGCATACCGGCCAGCTGCTTGATCTGCGCCTGCGAACCACGCGCACCCGAATGGGCCATCATGTAAATCGCGTTGGTCGGCAGTTCACGGCCATCCTCGCCCTTCTTAACGGCTTGGATTTCCTTCATCATTTCTGCTGCCACTTGGTCACCGCAACGGCTCCAAGCGTCGATCACCTTGTTGTACTTTTCCTGCTGGGTGATCAGACCGTCTTGATATTGCTGTTCAAAGTCACGCACCAAAACGCGCGTCTCTTCCACCAGCTTATCCTTGGCAGCCGGGATGACCATGTCATCCTTACCGAAGGAAATGCCGGCATTACAGGCGTGACGGAAGCCGAGCGACATAATCGCGTCAGCAAACAGCACAGTCTCTTTCTGACCCGTGTGGCGATAAACAACGTCGATAACGTCGCCAATCTCCTTCTTGGTCAGCAAGCGGTTCACAGTGTCGAAGGGAACCTTGTGGCTCTTCGGCAAGCATTCGCCCAGCAACATACGGCCCGGCGTCGTTTCAAACCGCTTCATGATGGTGTTGCCATCTTCATCAGTCTGCGGGACGCGCGCCGTGATCTTGGTGTGCAGCGTCACAGCGCCCGCAAACAGGGCCTGATGCACTTCATCGATATTGGCGATGAGCATGCCCTCGCCCGGTTCGCCTTCCTTCATCATCGAAAGATAATAAAGGCCCAAAACCATGTCCTGCGAAGGCACGATGATCGGCTTACCATTGGCGGGCGACAGGATGTTGTTGGTCGACATCATCAAGACGCGCGCTTCCAGCTGCGCTTCCAAGCTCAGCGGAACGTGGACAGCCATTTGGTCGCCGTCAAAGTCAGCGTTAAAGGCCGAACAGACCAGCGGGTGCAGCTGAATGGCCTTGCCTTCAATCAACACAGGTTCAAACGCCTGAATACCCAAACGGTGCAGCGTCGGCGCGCGGTTGAGCATGACGGGGTGTTCACGGATCACTTCGTCCAGAATGTCCCAGACTTCCTTGCGTTCCTTTTCAACCCACTTCTTCGCCTGCTTCAGCGTCATCGACATGCCCTTGGCGTCGAGGCGCGAATAGATGAACGGCTTGAACAGCTCGAGCGCCATCTTCTTCGGCAGGCCGCACTGGTGCAGCTTCAATTCCGGACCCGTCACAATGACCGAACGACCCGAATAGTCGACGCGCTTGCCGAGCAGGTTCTGACGGAAGCGGCCCTGCTTGCCCTTCAGCATGTCAGACAGCGACTTCAGCGGACGCTTATTGGCGCCCGTGATCGTGCGACCGCGACGGCCATTGTCGAACAACGCATCGACAGCTTCTTGCAACATGCGCTTTTCGTTGCGGACAATGATGTCCGGCGCGCGCAGTTCCATCAGGCGCTTCAAGCGGTTGTTACGGTTGATCACGCGACGATAGAGGTCGTTCAAGTCCGACGTGGCAAAGCGGCCACCATCCAGCGGCACAAGCGGACGCAGTTCTGGCGGAATGACCGGCACAACTTGCAGGATCATCCATTCGGGACGGTTGCCCGATTCAATGAAGCTCTCAACCACCTTCAGGCGCTTGATGATCTTCTTGGGCTTGAGTTCCGACTTGGTTTCGGCGAGTTCCTTCAGCAGGTCTTCGCGCTCACCTTCCAGATCCAGGCCTTCAAGAAGGACACGGATCGCCTCAGCGCCAATGCCTGCGGAGAAGGCGTCTTCGCCATATTCGTCCTGCGCATCAAGCAGCTCGTCTTCAGTCAGAAGCTGGAACTTCTCAAGCGGGGTCAGGCCCGGCTCCATGACGATGTAATTTTCGAAATACAGCACGCGCTCCAGCTGCTTCAGCTGCATGTCGAGCAACAGGCCGATACGGCTTGGCAGCGACTTCAGGAACCAGATATGCGCAACGGGCGCTGCGAGTTCGATATGGCCCATACGCTCACGACGGACCTTCGACACGGTGACTTCGACACCGCATTTTTCGCAGACGATGCCCTTATACTTCATCCGCTTATATTTGCCGCACAGGCACTCATAATCCTTAATCGGACCAAAGATGCGCGCGCAGAACAGGCCGTCACGCTCTGGCTTGAACGTGCGGTAGTTGATTGTTTCGGGCTTCTTGATCTCCCCGAAGGACCATGAGCGGATACGCTCTGGCGACGCGATCCCGATTTGGATCTGGTCGAAGGTCTCAGGCTTAGACATCGGGTTGGCAAAGGCCATCAAGTCGTTCATTTTTCGCTCCATTTCCCTTCCCCCTATGGGGAAGAGGAGAGATAGAATTGGGTCAGTCTCAAGCGGGGTTCCGGCCCGCCACCGGCCCCTTCCCCGAAAGGAAGGGGCTAACGGGGTTATTCAGCGGCGATAGCGAGCCCGTCGTCATCATCCTCATCACCAATGCTGGTCAGCTCAACATTCAAGCCGAGCGACCGCATTTCCTTGACGAGCACGTTGAAGCTTTCCGGAATGCCAGCCTCGAAGGTATCGTCGCCCTTGACGATTGCTTCGTAAACCTTGGTGCGGCCGACCACGTCGTCGGACTTCACCGTCAGCATTTCCTGCAGCGTATAGGCCGCGCCATAAGCCTGGAGTGCCCAGACTTCCATTTCCCCAAAGCGCTGACCGCCGAACTGGGCCTTACCGCCCAGCGGCTGCTGGGTCACAAGGCTGTACGGACCAATTGAGCGGGCGTGGATCTTGTCATCAACCAAGTGGTGCAGCTTGAGCATATAGATATAGCCCACTGTTACCTTACGGTCGAAAGCTTCGCCGGTACGGCCGTCATAAACGGTCACCTGACCCGAGCCATCAAGCCCGGCCAGTTCCAGCATCCGCGTCACATCAGACTCACGGGCACCATCAAACACCGGAGTGGCCATTGGCACGCCATTGCGCAGCAAATGGGCCATTTCGACAATGTCCGCATCGCTGCGGCCGTTGATCTCATCCTTATAGGAATCGCCATAGATGGTCACCAGACGCTCACGAACAGCGCTTGGTGCGGCACCAGCTTCGGTGCCGCCCTTGGCGCGCCATTCTTCCAGCGAGGCTTCAATCTGCTTGCCCAGGCCGCGTGCGGCCCAGCCCAAGTGCGTTTCAAAGATCTGCCCGACGTTCATGCGCGACGGCACGCCCAGCGGGTTCAGCACGATATCAACTGGCGTCCCGTCTTCGAGGAAGGGCATATCTTCCTGCGGCACGATGCGGCTGATAACGCCCTTATTGC
>JACCDL010191806.1_pt1 | contig 15132 bp, 14 predicted proteins | sample 7441931 | NCBI WGS metagenome assembly JACCDL01 (sample SAMN15323437, study PRJNA562643) | freshwater metagenome | isolation source: river surface water | place: USA:Blue River Watershed | collected 2017-08-16 | reverse complement strand
CAAGCGCCTATGATCGTGTGTGTTCGTTGATGAAACATCCTAAGTTTGACTTATCCAACCCGAATCGGGTTCGGGCGTTATTAGGTGCTTTCTTTCACAATAATCTCGCGGGATTTCACCGGCCAGACGGACAGGGTTATGAGTTGTGGTGTTCGGTTCTGACAGAGCTAGACTCCATTAACTCTCAGATTTCTTCACGTTTAGCACGCGCGATGGATATTGGACATCAATTAGAACCTGTGCGCCGCCTTCATTGTGGTCGCGTGCTCGAAGAGATGGAAAGCCGAAACCTGTCGACTGACCTGAGAGAGGTTATTGATCGACAGGTGTCCGTTATGCGGGATACGGGTGGTTGTTGATGCGTGTGTTGGCCTGTCTTACATTCTGCGTATTTACCTGCAGTGTCTCAGCCTCACCACCAACTCGGGACGAGGAAATTGCGATATGCACTCATTCAGAGGTGCCCACGTGGCCCGACGGCGTAGACGCTCCAATACCCCATCAGAAATTGCAGTTTCTTTATAGTCATCATGGCGCACCAAGGTGGATGAATTCCGAAACGGTACTCTCGAAGATCGTAAGAGCAACTCAGGCGTGGTCGTTATGCGGGCTTGACTTGGGGGTGGGTACGCAGGCTAATGCATCGAAACTGCCGACAACCCAGACGATTATGATTCAATGGGATAGTGCACAGAGTCATGGGCATTTCGGCGTAGCCGATCGTGTCAATCGTCGACTAACGCTTGGACCATCAGCTTTTGAACTCTTAATGGTCAAGGCTCCCCAGGCTATGGAGTACTCCCTGCAATTGGTAATCTCCCATGAAATAGGGCATTTTTTGGGATTGCAGCGTCATTCACGGCGCTGTGTGGATGTGATGTCTTATTATTCGGATGAGAAAGGCTCGGAGTGCATTTCGGGGGTTCCTAATTGGAAATCTGGTTATCGGGAGTACCGCTCACACCTACCAACGGCCTGCGATATACAGAGATGTAGAGCATTAAATAAGCGATAAATAATTGACCATTTTCTAATTAATGGATTTGAACATGCAAAAAACTGCGGAAAAAATACTTGTCACAGGAGGGGCGGGTTTTTTAGGGTCTCACCTGTGCGATCGGCTAATTCAAGCGGGCTTGGACGTACTATGTGTCGACAACTTTTATACTGGCAGCAAGAGAAATGTGCAGCAATTATTAGACCACCCAAGATTTGAACTAATGCGTCACGACGTGACTTTCCCGCTTTATGTTGAGGTAGACCAGATTTACAACTTAGCTTGTCCAGCATCTCCTATTCACTACCAGTGGGACCCTGTTCAGACTACAAAAACGAGCGTACACGGCGCGATTAACCTTTTGGGATTAGCGAAGCGTGTTAGAGCGAGAATACTGCAGGCCTCGACCAGTGAAGTCTATGGAGACCCAGAAGTCCATCCCCAGCGCGAAGATTACTGGGGGCGTGTCAATCCAATCGGAATTCGCAGTTGTTACGACGAGGGCAAGCGTTGTGCAGAGACTTTATTTTTTGATTACTGGCGACAGCACCAATTACAGATTAAGGTGGTCAGAATTTTTAATACTTATGGGCCTCGCATGCACCCAAGGGATGGCCGTGTGGTCTCTAACTTTATTGTTCAGGCTTTGACTGGTCAAGACATCACGATTTATGGTAGCGGGGCGCAGACGCGCAGTTTTTGCTATGTTGATGATTTGGTGGACGCGATGATCCGCATGATGGGGAGCGATGCGGATTTCACCGGGCCAGTAAATATTGGCAACCCCAGCGAATTTACTATGCTTGAGCTTGCTGAGCAGGTATTACGACTCACCGGCTCGAAAAGTAAAATTGTGTTTGAACCACTTCCTCAAGATGACCCAAAGCAGCGTCAGCCGGATATAGCACTCGCAAAAAGCCGCTTGGGTTGGTCTCCGTCCGTATGCTTAGAAGATGGGCTAAAAGAAACTATCCGCTATTTTAAAGAAATTGTATGAATGGTAAGCGCCCCAACCGCGATCATCCTCTGCAGGGTTATTGACTACTTCGGTGATGCAGGGTTTTGCTGGCGTTTAAGTCTTGCCCTTCTGGGGCAGGGTTTTGGGCAGGTGGTTTTAGTAACGGATCAGTTAGCGGTGGTCAAACAGCTTCGGGGTGCGGACGGTCCCAATCGCGTGGAGGTTTTGGATTGGGATCGAGCGGTAGCTGACTGGGGTAAGGGGGGCGTTTCCCGGCAATATCGGTCTGCTCTAGTGTTGGAGGCCTTCGGGTGTGCCGCGCCCGATGCTCTTGTAAGAAATTTATTGCCGCAGGCCCAGTGGATTACCCTTGATCACCTCGCTACCGAATCATGGGCCGATCATGTGCATGTCGCGCAATCACCCCACCCAATAGTTCGATCGGCTGCGGCTCGGCGTTGGTTTGTACCGGGGTTCTCCGCCAAAACGGGGGGGCTTGTCCACGGGCATTGGCGACACATTAGCTCGAACGAGCGAGATGCTTGGCGATCCAAGCTTGTAGGCTACCCAATCGGGCGAGATACCTTTCTCGTGCTGGCGTTTGGCTATGGCGATGCGCAATGGCCGCAACTGGAAGAGGCTATGTCTCACATCCTGCCCAAGGGATTTAAAAAAGCTGAGGTGTGGAAGCCCAGGGGATTGGACTATTCGCAGGAAGAGTTCGATGAAATCCTGCAGGCCTGTGATTTGAATTTTGTCCGTGGCGAGGATTCATTTGTCCGGGCGCACTGGGCCGCGGCAGGGCCCTGGCAGGTACCGTTCGTATGGCAGCCGTATCGGCAGGCGGCCAACGCCCATGCTGAAAAGCTTGCGGGCTGGGCAGAACAGATGCTCAATGAAGCCCATTTTCAGCCCTTGCGCGATTTCCATTGGGCATGGAATCGTCTACCGCCCTCGGGCGGGGCTACCGCACTCGACTTTGATCGCGCTTGGGCCCTATTCTGCCGAAGCTATACGCGTATTCGACTTGGCTTAAGTAAGAATTGCGGATCTTTGGCGTTAGAGCCTAGCCTAGAGGCTCGGCTGAGGGCTTTGATGGGCTAAACTTCTCGGGTTTACAACGTATTTAATTTTTTAATGGATTAACTTTTTATGAAAACAGCACAAGAGCTTCGGGTGGGCAACGTTGCGATGGTCGGAGCCGAACCAATGGTGATTTTGAAAACCGAGTACAACAAATCCGGTCGAAATTCGGCAGTCGTCAAAATGAAGATGAAAAATCTGCTCTCAGGCTCCGGCCAAGAAATGGTCTTCAAGGCTGACGAGAAATTTGACATTCTGGTGCTGGAACGTAAAGAAGTAACCTACTCTTACTTTACAGATCCTATGTATGTATTTATGGATACTGAATACAATCAGTTTGAAGTAGAAGCGGAGTCGATGGGCGACGCTCTAAATTATGTCGAAGAAGGTATGGCTTGTGAGGTTGTATTTTACGAAGGGCGAGCTATTTCGGTTGAGCTACCCACGAGCGTGGTTCGTCAAGTGGCTTACACTGAACCCGCAGTCAAGGGCGATACTTCTGGAAAGGTTATGAAGCCTGCGCGTATTGCACCTACCAATTTCGAAGTGTCGGTTCCGGCTTTTGTGGAAATCGGAGATAAAATTGAAATTGATACCCGTACCGGCGAATATCGCAACCGAGTTAAGTGATTGATTCAGGCTTAACCCAGTTTCTTGGGCAGGCGCAACGCCTGCTGGGGGCGGGCGGAGTTAAAACCGCCCCCGGGGAGCTTGAGCCCTATTGTATTGATTGGCGTCGCCGTTTTTTTGGTAAAGCGGCCGCCGCTTTTTTCCCTGAATCAACAGCACAACTAGCAGAATTAGTGAGGCTAGCCAATCGCTATGATGTGGCCTTAGTTCCTCAAGGTGGCAATACGGGTCTATCCGGTGGTGCGACTCCAGACACATCGGCTACGCAGTGTATTGTTGTGCTCACTCGCATGCAGCAAGTGCGTCAGTGTGACCCGGCCAACAAAACGTTAACGGTAGAGGCTGGAATTACTTTGCAGCGCGCTCAAGACTTAGCTGATGAGCTAGGTCTCTTTTTTCCACTTAGCCTAGCTGCTGAGGGGTCTGCCACGATAGGAGGCAATCTCGCTACCAATGCTGGAGGTACTGGTGTACTGCGTTACGGTAATGCCCGAGACCTGTGCTTAGGAATTGAGGTGGTTACGGCATCAGGTGAGATCTGGAATGGGTTACGAGGTTTACGCAAAGATAATACGGGCTATGACCTTCGCGACCTTTACATCGGTTCTGAGGGCACTCTTGGATTTATTACGGCAGCAGTCCTGAAGTTGTATCCAAAGCCCTTGGGGATTGTGACTTCTCTGGTAAAAATTGTTTCCCCGAAAGAGGCCTTTGCTTTGTTGCAGATGGCCCAAGAACGTTGTGATGCATCCCTAACCGGTTTTGAATTCATGTCCGCGCAGAGCACGCAGGTCGTTAAAGATTACTTTCCAGAGGTGGCTCGGCAGGCAGAGTCGATTATTGGCGGGATTGGGCAGAGCCCTCTCGGCGGCTCGGATTGTGTGCTGATTGAGATCTCGCACCCATACTCCGAAGAAGCTGCAATCGACATGACGGAATCATTAGTTATGAGTGCGATCGAAAAGGAAGTGGCGCAGGATGCAATAGTCGCGCAGTCAATTGCACAATCTCGTGCGCTTTGGCATTTGCGGGAGAGCATCACTCTTGGCGCTGCAGAGGATGGCGCCCAAGTGAAACTAGATATCGCACTTCCGCTGTCGAAACTCGCTGAATTCATTCAGCAGATGGGTCATGAACTGCTTACAGCCTTTCCGGGGGTGCGATTGCATAATTTTGGCCATTTTGGCGACGGCAATCTACACTACAATATTGGCGCTCCATCGGGTTTGGCGGCGAATCAATCGTCAGAAAATCGTAAATCAATCTATTTAGACTATATCGAGCGCAACGAACTATGTATTCGTCGTATGGTGCACGACCGTGTAATGGCGATGAACGGCTCCATCAGTGCAGAGCATGGGCTTGGCCAGTTGCGCAAGGGGGAGGCTGCGCGATTGAAGAGCCCTATTGAGCTGCAATTAATGAAATCCATCAAGCAAGCGCTTGACCCGAAAGGTATTTTAAATCCGGGTAAAGTAATTGAATAACAGACTAATTCCATGATTAACACTCGATGAATAGTGACGAATTAACACCAGTTATTCTCTCAGGAGGCTCAGGATCTAGGTTGTGGCCATTATCGCGCGCGCAGCGGCCCAAGCAGTTCATCGGCGTTACCGACGAGAAAACATTATTCCAGCTAACTCTGGATCGGCTTTTGGGGTTGGTCGATAACCTATCCCCTATCGTGGTAGCCAATGATGATCACCGTTTTTTGGTAGCTGAGCAGTGTAAGGCGTCTGGCGTTACACCAAAAGTAATTTTACTGGAACCCGTTGCCCGAAATACTGCACCAGCAATTGCCGCCGCTGCGGTAGTAGCCCGTTTGGAGGGTAAAGACCCTGTCCTGCTCGTCCTGCCCTCTGATCATATTTTTCGGGATACTCGGGCTTTTCAGGCAGCAGTTCGACTAGGCGGCCAGGCGGCTGCTCAGGGTTCGATGGTGACCTTTGGTATTGTGCCTACTCGACCAGAAACAGGTTTCGGCTATGTCCGGGCGGAGGCTTTAGACAGTGCGGCAAAACGGATTGATATACGGCGCGTTGTGGCTTTTGTGGAAAAGCCCAGTACCAAACGAGCACAGGAGTACCTGGATAGCGGCAACTACTTCTGGAATAGCGGCATGTTTATGTTTCGAGCGTCCGTTTACCTTGATGAGTTAAGGCGTTTCCAGCCCTTAATGGTTGCTGCCGTAGAGAAAGCAGTAGCGCAAGCAAAATCCGATCTTGATTTTGTGCGGTTGGATAGGGATTCTTTTTCTGAAAGCCCATCTGATTCAATTGATTACGCGGTAATGGAGAAGACCGACAAGGCAGTGATCGTCCCGCTAGATGCGGGCTGGAGCGACGTCGGCGCCTGGTCTGCTGTCTGGGAGGTTCTGCCGCAAGACGCGCAAGGTAACGCAGTACGGGGTGATGTGATTCTGGAATCCGCGAAGAATTGTTATGTACATGCAGATTATCGGCTTGTGACGCTTTTAGGTGTTCAGGATATTGTCGTAGTCGAGACATCGGATGCAGTATTAGTTGCTCACAAAGATCAGGCGCAGGAGGTGAAGCGGCTCGTAGAACGCTTAAAGATCGACAACCGAGTTGAAGCGCAGAGTCATCGCGAGGTCTTTCGTCCCTGGGGCTCATACGACTCAATTGATCAGGGGCCACGTTATCAAGTAAAACGTATTACGGTGAAACCCGGCGCTCGTTTGTCATTGCAGATGCATCATCATCGCGCCGAGCACTGGGTAGTGGTGACCGGTACCGCTAAGGTGTTACTGGGAGACAAAGAGCTTTTACTTGCGGAAAACCAGTCCGTATATATTCCGGTTGGAGAGAAGCATTCCCTTGAAAATCCGGGCAAAGTAAATTTAGAACTTATTGAAGTACAGTCGGGCTCTTATTTAGGAGAGGACGATATCGTACGTTTTGAGGATAAATACGGCCGGGCTTGATAGGCGCGCCGTCGGAGGATAGATCTATGTCAAAAGTAGCATTGATCACGGGCATTACCGGGCAAGATGGCTCTTATTTGGCGGAGCTATTACTAGAAAAAGGATACGAGGTCCATGGTATCAAGCGTCGATCTTCGCTCTTTAATACAGAGCGCATTGATCATTTATACCAAGATCCGCATCGAAAAAACAGAAACCTTTACCTTCATTACGGTGACTTGTCTGATTCTAGTAACCTTACGAGAATATTAAGCGAGACACGGCCAGATGAGGTTTATAACTTGGGCGCGCAGAGTCACGTTGCCGTGTCGTTTGAATCGCCGGAATATACAGCCGATGTAGATGCGCTGGGCACGTTACGCTTGTTGGAGGCGATTCGATTCCTGGGTTTAGAGAAAAACACTCGCTTTTATCAGGCTTCTACCTCGGAACTCTATGGTCTCGTGCAAGAAACTCCACAAAAAGAATCGACACCGTTTTATCCTCGCTCACCGTATGCTGTCGCTAAGCTTTATTCTTACTGGATCTGTATTAACTATCGTGAGGCTTATGGGCTTTACGCATGTAACGGGATTTTGTTTAATCATGAGTCGAAGCGGCGCGGTGAGACATTTGTTACCCGAAAAATAACTCGCGGGCTGGCTAACATCGCACAAGGATTAGAAGCCTGCTTATACATGGGTAATTTGGATGCTCTGCGCGACTGGGGTCACGCAAAAGACTACGTTCGTATGCAGTGGATGATGCTTCAGCAGAGCATGCCAAAAGATTACGTTATCGCTACGGGAGTGCAGTATTCTGTTCGTGAGTTTATTAAGCGGGCTGCCATGCACTTGGGGGTCGAATTGATGTTTGAAGGTCAGGGTGTAGAAGAGCTGGCGCGGGTGGTGCGGGTGCAAGGTGATCGGGCTCCCGGAGTTAAACCGGGTGATATCGTGGTCCGAGTGGACTCGCGCTATTTCCGCCCGGCTGAGGTAGAAACCCTGCTGGGCGACCCATCGAAAGCACAGAGAGATTTAGGATGGGTTCCGCGGATTACACTCGACGAGATGATTGCAGAGATGGTGGATAACGACTTAGATGTGGCCAAACGACATGCGCTATTACAGCGCCATGGATACTCGGTTAGTGTAGGGAAAGAATAGGCGCACCTTAATGCGAATCTATATCGCAGGCCACAGAGGGATGGTGGGTGCCGCTCTCGTGCGGAAGATTAAATCCACTATGCCTTCAGCCCATATCCTGACCAAAACTCGTTCAGAGCTAGATCTAATGGATCAGTCGGCTGTCAATAATTATTTGCGCTCTGAAAAGCCCGACTATATTTTTATTGCGGCAGCTAAAGTTGGCGGTATTCAGGCAAACAATACGTATCGTGCGCAATTCATTTATGAAAATTTAATGATCGAGTCTAACCTTGTGCATGGTGCCTATCAGGTTGGCATTCAGCACTTGATGTTTTTGGGATCTTCTTGCATCTACCCTCGGGACTGCCTGCAACCTATCAAAGAAGAATACCTGTTGACCGGCCCGCTAGAACCCACGAATGAACCTTATGCAATTGCAAAAATTGCAGGAATTAAGCTCTGTGAAAATTATAATAGGCAATACCAAACAAATTACATAGCCTTAATGCCCACTAATCTCTACGGACCTGGCGATAACTATGATTTAAACAGCTCACATGTGTTACCGGCTTTGATTCGCAAAGCCCACGAGGGAAAACAGCGAGCTGAGGCTGAAATGACGGTATGGGGTTCGGGCCGACCGTGTCGTGAGTTTTTGCATGTGGACGATCTAGCTGCCGCCTGCGTATTTTTCATGCATAAGTCCCTTGACCAAGCCAGGCAAGGAAGAGATCCGCTGCCACTATTAAATATTGGGACTGGGGAAGACTTAACCATTCGAGAGTTAGCGGAACTAGTTTTAAGGGTCGTTGGATCAGATGCTAAGTTGGCATTTGATGAGACCAAGCCTGATGGTACGCCGAGGAAGCTACTAGATGTGTCGCGTGCAGGTGAGCTCGGTTGGGTAGCAAAAATCAGACTTGAAGATGGAATTCGGAGTGCCTATCAGGATTTTCTTAGCCGGGCGGGTTAATCAAAAACCTTCGCCGATTCGAGGTTGGGGGCAAGTTGATCTTTTTCCGATAACATTAACTTATCTGACATATCTTGAATGGGCCATCGAATATCAATACTGGGATCGTTCCAGGCAACTGATGCTTCGTACTGCGGGGCATAGAAATCGGTGGTTTTATATAAAAAGTTTGTGTGGTCTTGTAGTACTAAGAACCCATGACCGAATCCAGGCGGAATCCACAGCATTTGACCATCGGTATCGCGAAGCTCGTGCCCCGCCCACAATCCAAAAGTGGGGGATTGACGACGAAGATCTACTGCCACATCAAACACTGCGCCGGTGACCACGCGAACTAGTTTTCCTTGGCTGTGGGGGGGCAATTGGTAATGAATCCCGCGTAGTACCCCTTGATTCGATCGGGAAAGGTTATCTTGTACGAAATTTAGAGCGATGCCCGTAGCATCACGAAAACTCTTGGTATTGAAACTTTCTAAAAAAAATCCACGCTCATCCCCAAATACCTTTGTCTTAATCAGTAAAACATCGTGAAATGGATAAAGGGGTTCTACCGATAGCATGATTAGAAAACCTGGTCGTTTAAAAGGCCTAATAAATATTGACCGTACCCACTTTTGGCTAGCGGCGCAGCTAAACTCTGAAGCTGCGAATCACTGATCCAGTCCTTTCTCCAGGCGATTTCCTCGGGGCAGGCAACCTTTAGCCCCTGACGCTTTTCAATTGTTTGAATGAAAAGACTGGCCTCTAGTAGGGATTCATGTGTTCCAGTATCTAGCCACGCATAACCTCTACCCATCACCACCACGTCTAGATTACCCGCATCCATATATTTCCGGTTCAGATCGGTAATTTCGAGCTCTCCCCTTGCTGAGGGAACTAACTGTTTAGCCAGTTCTACTGCTAAGTGATCGTAGAAATACAGACCGGTAACGGCATAACGGGATTTGGGATGACTGGGTTTTTCTTCGAGGGAAATCGCCTTTCCGGCTGGATCGAACTCGACGACACCATACCGATGAGGATCCTGTACTGGGTAAGCAAATACAGTGGCTCCTAAGCGCTGTGCGTGAGCGAGATCGAGCGCTGAAGAAAAATCATGTCCATAAAAGACGTTGTCGCCCAAGACCAAAGCACTTGGCGCACCATCTAAAAAGCGCTCTCCAATTAGTAATGCCTGAGCTAGCCCATCCGGCGTGGGCTGAACGGCATACTGCAGCGTAATACCCCATGACTCTCCTGAGCCGAGTAACTGCTGGAAACGAGGTGTGTCTTGAGGCGTAGAAATAATCAAGATTTCGCGTATCCCTGCCAACATTAGTGTAGAGAGTGGGTAATACACCATTGGCTTATCGTAGACGGGCAGTAGTTGCTTAGACACTGCTCGCGTGGCGGGATGAAGCCTGGTGCCGGAGCCGCCAGCCAAGACGATGCCTTTTCGATTAGTGGTCATGACCAGTACCCTTAATAACTTGTGTAACGGTTTCGATTACGGATTCCTGCCAGTTGGGGGGGCTGACGCCAAGCGCTCCTTGTAGTTTAGCCGTGTTCAGACGTGAGTTTAGCGGCCGTTTTGCCGCGGTAGGGTAGTTCTCGCTGGGGATAGGAATAATAGACTTGCAGGCTTGGGCGCTTCCGAGCGATTTAGCAGTGTTAATCACGAGGCTAGCGTAATCAAACCATGTGGTTTCACCCGCTGGGGCACAGTGATAGATACCGGGTGCCGGGGGCGGCACTGCTGTGGATCCAAAACCGGGCGTGGCGAGATTGAGCAAATCAAGAGTAGTATGGGCGATGTAGTGAGCATCGGTAGGAACACCGAACTGATCATTGATAACATTCAGTACATTTCGTGATTCAGCAAGATCTAACATCGTCTTTAAAAAGTTACGACCATGAGCGCTGTACACCCAGCTGGTTCTTAGAATGAAGTAGCGCGCTCCACTATCGATAATAGCCCGCTCTCCCGCATGTTTCGAGGCGCCGTAAGTGGAAAGAGGTTGACAGGTATCAGTCTCTTTCCACGGCGCTTGCCCCGACCCATCAAACACATAGTCCGTTGAGAAGTGCACCAAGAGCGCTTTTAGACGTGTTGCGATTTGAGCGATTGCAGCAGGCGCCTTTGCATTAATTTGATGGACCAAATCAGGCTCTGATTCTGCTCTATCTACATTCGTATATGCGGCAGCATTAACAATGATCGACGGTTTGAGTTCTAGCAGCGTTTCCGTGATGCCGGCGATGTTATTGAGATCACCACAGTAGCCTCTGCTATGTCGATGCAAGAAAACGTGCTCTGGCAGTTCCCCCATAGCTTGAACTAATGCATGACCGACTTGACCTTGACTGCCAAAGACAACGATCATTTCGAAGGGCTTAGTGTCGAAACAGCATTAGGAGCCGAGGTGGAATCGCCGTAATGATTCTCTATCCATTGACGGTAAGCGCCGGTTTGTATACGCCGAACCCAGTCTGAATGTTGAAGGTACCAATCAACGGTTTTTTCGATTCCGCTGGAGAAGGTTTCTACCGGCTTCCAGCCTAGCTCGGATGCGATTTTCTCCGCATTGATTGCATACCGTCGGTCGTGGCCGGGCCGATCTTTTACATAGGTTATGAGTTGCTCATGCCGACCACCGGCTAATTTGGCGGTCAACGGTGATTTTTGATCTAAGAGTTGACAGATAGCCCGAACAATTTCAAGGTTAGGCATCTCATTCCAGCCGCCAATATTGTAGACCTCTCCCACTCGACCATTAGCCAATACACATCGGATCGCTGCGCAGTGATCTGAGACAAATAGCCAGTCGCGGACATTTTGACCGTCACCATAGATAGGCAAAGGTTTTCCGTTGAGAGCATTGGAAATTACAAGAGGAATAAGTTTCTCTGGGAATTGAAATGGGCCGTAATTGTTGGAACAATTGGTGGTGAGCACAGGAAGGCCAAAAGTATGATGCCATGCGCGCACCAAATGGTCACTAGCCGCTTTACTAGCAGAGTATGGACTATTTGGCTGATAGGCTGTCTTTTCTGTGAAGGGAGGATCATGCGGATTTAGCGATCCGTAAACCTCATCGGTACTGATATGCAGGAATCGGAACGCTTGCGCAGTCTCTGTTTTTAGATTTTTCCAGTGAGTGTGTGCGCACTGAAGCAGGTTAAAGGTTCCTTGTATATTCGTAGAGATGAAAGCATCAGGCCCGTGTATGGATCGATCGACATGAGACTCTGCCGCAAAATGAATAATCGCCCTGGGCTGATAGCGTTCAAGTAAGTCAGTAATTAGAGTTACATTCCCGATATCCCCGTGAACAAAATGGTGCTTTGTATTTTTTTCAAGCGCAGCTAGATTGTCACGATTGCCAGCATAGGTTAACGCATCAACATTGATGATTGGCTCGGAATTTTTGGTTTTATAGAACCAGTCCAAAACGAAATTTGAGCCAATAAAGCCTGCGCCGCCAGTAACGAGAAGCATATTATTAGGGATAAGAAAGTAATTCAGAGATCTTAACTGATCTGTCTGGTTATACCCAGCTAATTTTATCTAGAAACACCGGTGCATGGTCAGGCACTTTAGTTTGTCGCTGTTGGCACAGCTGCCTTAGACCCCGTGATACTCCTGATACCAACGCACAAACTTAACGATCCCTTCTCGCAGAGGAGTCTCGGGGGCAAACCCCGTAAGAGCCCGCAAGGATGAAGTCTCGGCGTAGGTGGCCGGAACATCTCCCGGCTGAATGGGCTGGAAGTCTTGCTTCGCTTTAACACCCAGCGCGTCTTCAATAGCTGAAATAAACTCGGTAAGGGGCTCTGGATTATGATTGCCTATGTTTAACACCCGATAGGGCGGTGACATTTCAAACGCAGAATTTCCTTGCGTAGGCTCGGACACAGGAGGCCGATCCAAGGCACGAACAACGCCCTGCACAATATCGTCAATATAGGTGAAATCACGCTCCATCTTGCCATGATTAAAGACTTTGATCGGTCTGCCCGCAAGAATCGCCTTTGTAAAGATAAAAGCCGCCATATCAGGTCTGCCCCAAGGGCCGTAGACAGTGAAAAATCTCAACCCCGTTGCAGGGATTCCAAACAAATGAGAATAGGTATGGGCCATGAGCTCGTTAGCTTTTTTCGTTGCCGCATAAAGACTAATCGGGTTATCCACGCGATCCGTCTCTGAAAACGGTAACTTCTTATTTCCACCATAAACGCTCGACGAACTCGCATAGACAAGGTGACGAACCACACCCCGCCTTGCATCCGAAAGCCGCTCGCGCTGATGTCGAACCCCCTCCAAGATATTCGTAAACCCGGTAAGGTTGCTATCCACGTACGCTTGAGGATTTTCAAGTGAATACCGAACGCCAGCCTGCGCGGCCAGATGAATCACGCCATCAAAATCATGCCCCGAGAATAAGGCCTTCATCGCTGCCGAATCGGCGAGATCCGCTTTGACAAACTCAAATAAATTTGAATTTGCGTGCGACCGAATCTTCGCAAGCCTTGCCTCTTTTAGGATTGGGTCGTAGTAGCTGTTGAGATTATCTAAACCCACAACCGTATCACCCCGAGCCAATAGATACTCGGCGGTATGCATACCAATAAAACCGGCCGCGCCCGTTACCAGTATTTTCTTCATCTCAGGCTCGCCTGCCAATGCCCTCATAAATAAGGCCCGCACGCCGTGGTACTGCAGGCTCATAGAGATTGCGGCCATCAAAGATTCTCTTAGTCTTTAATTGTTTGGCGATCTCTTCAAAGTCGGGGCTGCGAAACTCTTTCCACTCCGTCAGAATCACCAAGGCATCGGCATCTGCAAGCGCCCCCATGGGTGAATCGGCATACGTAATCGGCTCCTTGATGACACGCTTGGCCTCCGCCATTGCCACTGGGTCGTAGGCACAGACAGATGCGCCACGCCTAACAAGCTCTGAAATTACCACTCGGCTCGGTGCTTCACGCATATCATCCGTATTTGGTTTAAAAGCAAGGCCCCACATTGCAAAGCGCAGGCCACTTAATTGATCACCGAAAGCCTTGGTAATCTTCCTCACTAACACCGTTTTCTGGAGATTATTGGCATCTTCGACTGCGTTTAGGACCTTTAGATCATGGCCATTGGCTGCCGCAGTCTTGATTAAGGCTTTCACATCTTTAGGAAAGCACGAACCGCCATAGCCTGCGCCCGAATAGAGAAACCCATAGCCAATTCGAGAATCCGAACCAATGCCTCGACGGACACTCTCGATATCAGCCCCAAGGGATTCGGCCAGATTAGCGAGCTCATTCATAAAACTAATACGCGTTGCCAGCATTGCATTAGCAGCATATTTCGTGAGTTCCGCGGAACGAACATCCATCACCATTAGCTTATCGTGGTGCCGCTGGAAAGGCGCATAAATCTCTCGCATTACCGTCTCGGCACGCGCCGAATCTAAACCCACCACAATGCGATCTGGTCGTTGAAAATCTGCTACGGCCGCCCCCTCCTTCAGAAACTCTGGGTTGGACACTACATGGAAGGCAATCGTCACACCACGATTCTTTAATTCATCAGCAATTGCTGCCCGAACTTTATCTGCAGTACCAACGGGTACCGTTGATTTATCCACAATAACCTTTTCGCTTGTCATGAACCGGCCAATATTTCGGGCAGCACTCACCACATATTGCAGGTCTGCCGAGCCGTCTTCGTCAGGCGGGGTTCCCACTGCAATAAATTGCACCTCACCAAAGGCGACTGACTCTTGAATATCGGTCGTAAAGCGCAGGCGCCCAGCAGTGACATTCTTGCGGACTAGCTCTAACAGACCGGGCTCATGGATTGGAATACCCCCCTCATGCAAGATCTTGATCTTGGCTACATCAAGATCTAGGCAGAGCACCCGATTTCCGGCATCGGCAAGGCAAGTGCCAGTCACAAGGCCCACATAGCCCGTACCAATCATCGATATTTTCATTAATCAGGTCTCCAGAAAGCGTGTTTTACTTTAGCGACGAATTATTACATTTCCACGATCAACTATTGAAGACAATACGGCGGGCACCTGAGGATAGACCGCCTGGAGCTTAGATTTGGCAGCAGATAGATCAGTCGCATTAAACATCAGCGTGTGAAAGTGGTTTAGCGAACTGCGGGATTTTTCACTTGGACATCGGGTTTATTTCAAGTCGAGCGTGATGTTTAGGGCTTTGCGGGCAGCGTATGTATTTCACGCCTGCGCTTAGATACAACCCGAGCGGTGAACCCACGGCTCAAATTCCAATCCAATGGGGCTTTCCAAACGAGTAACCTCCCAAGAGAGTCTGACTTGCGAACCGAGATAGCCTGCCCCAGGCAGGGCTTGCCAACCCCGACCACTCAACTAAGAGAGCTAGGGCAGGATCGCTCTTCCAGAGCCCGGATCGCAT
>JACCDL011376641.1_pt1 | contig 15134 bp, 11 predicted proteins | sample 7441931 | NCBI WGS metagenome assembly JACCDL01 (sample SAMN15323437, study PRJNA562643) | freshwater metagenome | isolation source: river surface water | place: USA:Blue River Watershed | collected 2017-08-16 | reverse complement strand
GGCGATTCGTCACGTCGAAGCCTTGTTCGGTGAGGCTGAGCCGGCGCGGCTTTCCTTCGAAGCGGAGTTCGGGGGAGGCGAGCTTGCGCGTCAGCACCTCGAGGTTCTTGAAGGTCACCTTCTTCGAGTCGTCGTCGAAAGTGACCTTGTCGAGCCAGGTGCGCGGGTCACGGAGATTGCTCGGGTAGGGGTGGAAAGCCAGGTGCCAGTCGAAGTCGCCGCGGTCGCGGGCACGCTTGGCGAAGGCCTCGAGCAGGGCTCGACCTTTGCCGGCCTGGAGAGGGTCAGGGTTGCCTTGGGCGTTCCAGTGATGCTCCATCGACAGGTAGACCCGGGCGTGGGCGGAGTGACGGCGAAGGGATGTCCAGGCGAGTCGCACCTGCTCTTCGTATTGTTCCGCGAGCTGTTCGACCGTCACCGGTCCCATCTGGTGCCACTCGTGATGCGAGTTCACCTCATTGCTGATGACCCAGCCCCAGAGCCGTCCGTGGGAGGTGTCGGCCGAGCACCACCGTCGCGCGATGAAGTCCGTCAGCGCCTTGTAGCAGGCCCGGCCTTCGGGCGTGACCGTGTTCGCGGCCATCGTCGTGCCCTTCGATGCGTCGGCCTGCGGGTGGACCGTGAGAGTACGGATGCGTTCGTTCGGAGAGCGGTAGGTGATAAGGATGGCCGTGACCACCACGCCTTTGTCGCTCAAGGCCTTGATCTGTCGGTCAAGTGACTTCACGTAAGCCTCGTTGATGACGAACGTGAAGCCGTCGGCTGTGGCGGTGGGCTGGTCGGGCTTCGCTTCCTTGGCCGGGGAGAGGAGTCCGTTCAGGGTCAGGTTGATGCCAGCATGATGAACTCCCAGTTCCAGCAGATCGTCTACCATCTGCACCTGCAGGCCTTTCGGGCTGGGGGTGAAGGGGTAGGGGGTCGGGTCGGGCGCCGCCACGGCCAGCGAGGAGAGGAAAAGCCCGGCGGCGAGGAGCAGACGCATCAGAAGCAGACACGCGGGGCAACGACTGGTTTCAAACGAATAACAGGTTTGCAGGCGGCCCGTGCTTGGGCTGGATAGCAATCATACCCCATGCGAATCCTGGCTCTTCTCCTCTGTCTGGTCAGCGGCCTGCTTTGCGCCGCTCCCGCCCAGCAGCCGAACATCGTCTTCATCTTCTCCGACGACCACGCCTACCAGGCAATCAGCGCCTACGGAGATGCGCGTAAGCTCAACCAGACTCCGAACATCGACCGCCTTGCGAAAGAAGGCATGCGTTTCGATCGCGCCTTGGTCACCAACTCCATCTGCGGTCCGAGCCGTGCGGTGATCCTGACCGGCAAGTATTCGCACCTGAACGGGTTCTTCAACAACTCGAACTCTGTCTTCGACGGTACGCAGCTCACCTTCCCCAAGCTCCTCCAGAAGGCCGGCTACCAGACCGCCATCGTCGGCAAGTGGCACCTCATCAGCGACCCCACCGGCTTCGATTTCTGGCAGGTGCTCCCCGGTCAGGGCGTCTATTACAATCCCCCGATGAAGAACGCCCAAGGCATGGTCAAGATGCAGGGCTACGTCACCGACATCGTCACGGACCTCTCCCTCGATTGGGTGCGCAAGCGCGACAAGTCCAAGCCGTTCATGCTGATGTGCCAGCATAAGGCGCCGCACCGCGAGTGGGAGCCGAACATCAAGGACCTCGGCTTCGACAAGGATCGCGTCTATCCGGAGCCCGCCACGCTTTTCGACGACTACGCCAACCGCGCCAAGGCCGTCGGCGAGAACGACATGACGCTCGAGAAGACCATCACTCCTAAGGACGTGAAGCTCGTGCGCCCGCCGCAGCTCGATGCCGAGCAGGCCGCGGTCTGGGATGCCTATTACGAACCCCGCAACGAGGCCTATCGTAAGGCCAACCCGCAAGGCAAGGACCTCGTCCGCTGGCGCTACCAGCGTTACATGCATGACTACCTCGCCACCGTGAAATCGGTGGACGACAACGTCGGTCGCGTGCTGAAGTTCCTCGAGGACGAAGGCCTCGCCGAGAACACCATCGTGATCTACTCTTCCGACCAGGGTTTCTATCTCGGTGAGCACGGCTGGTTCGACAAGCGCTGGATCTTCGAGGAATCCGTCCGCACCCCCTTGCTCGTCCGCTGGCCGGGCGTGACCAAGCCTGGTTCGGTGAGCAAGGCTCTCGTCTCCAACGTCGACTACGCCCAGACCTTCCTCGACATGGCCGGCCTGCCTTCGCCGGCCGAGATGCAGGGGCGCAGCCTCAAGCCCCTCCTCGCCGGAGAGACGCCGGCCGACTGGCGCAAGGAGTTCTATTACCACTACTACGAGTATCCGCAGCCGCACCACGTCGCGCCGCACTACGGCATCATCACCGATCGTTATAAGCTCGTGCGTTATTACGGCAACGGCGAGACCAGGACCGACCTCTTCGACAGCGAGAAGGACCCGCTCGAGCTGAAGAGCTTCTTCGGTCAGCCCGGCTATGAGTCCGTGCAGGCCGACCTCGAGGCCCGTCTCGCGAAGCTGCGCAAGGACCTCAAGGTGCCGGAGGTCGACGACGAATACGCCACCGGCCAGAAGCGCCGCACGCCGCCTCCGGGCAAAGGCAAGGGCAAGAAGGCGCCGGCGGCCAAGTAGGCCTCAGCGCCAGCTCGCGCGCACGACCCGCTCCCATTCGTCGGCCATCAGTTGGTGGCCGGCGGTGGTCGGGTGCACGCCGTCCCAGATCCAGTAGGCGGACGGGGCCCGGCGCTGGGCTTCGTCGAAGACCTTCTGGAAGTCGACCAGGGTGGCGCCGTGCTTGGCCGCGAGGCGACGGACGACCGGCACGAGCAGGGCCAGCCGCTCGCGGCGGCCGGGTGACTTTTCGATGGCCGGGCCGGAAGCGCCGAGGAAAGGTTCGCAGAGCACCAGGCGAAGCTTCGGGTTGGCGGCGCGGGCGGAGGTGAGGAGCTCGTCGTACTTCTGCTCGAAGACGTCTGGCGGCACGCCTTTGTTGCTGTCGTTGACGCCGATCAGCACGCTGAGGACGTCGGGTTTCAGTTCGAGCGTGTCCTTGGTCCAGCGCTTGGCGAGGTCGAGCACCGTGTTGCCCGAGACGCCGCGGTTAAGGAAGGTCGCGTCCTGTTCCGGTGCGCCGGCGCCGATCTTGGCGGCGACAAGGAAGACGTAGCCGTGTCCGTGGACATGGTTGAGGTCGGCGCCGCGGCCGCGGTTGCCGTCGGTGATCGAGTCTCCTTGGAAGAGGATGCGCGGCGAAGCCGGCAGCCCCGGCAATGGTTCTCCGGCGAAGGCAGGGCCGGCCAGGAGCAGCGCGGCGACGAGCGCCCTCATTTCTTCTTGGCCTTGCTGTTCTTCTTGCCCTGGTTGGCGTCGGCGACCGGGTCGTGGTCCGGATTCTTCGTCGGCAGCTGGGCGTCGACCGACTTCAGCCAGGCGTCAAGACGCGTGCGGAGGGTCTTGGCCAGCGCGGGCTGGGCCGCGGCGAGGTCCTTGGTCTCGCCGACGTCGTTCGCCAGGTCATAAAGTTCGTCGCGTCCGTCTTCGTAGAAGTGCACGAGCCGGAAATCGCCGCTGCGGACGGCGCTGTAGGGCGTCGCGCCGCCGGGGTGGTAGTGAGGGTAGTGCCAGAAGAGTTCGGCCCGGTCGGGCTTGGCTCCCGACTTCAGGAGCGGGGCGAGGCTGACGCCGTCGACGAGGGATTGGAGCGGCTTGACGCCGGCGAGTTCCAAAACGGTCGGGTAGAGGTCGATCGACATCGCCGGAGTCGGCTCGACCGTGCCGGCCTTGGTCACGCCGGGGGCGTGGATGATGAGCGGAACCCGGACGCCGCCTTCGTAGGCGGAGCCCTTGCCGACGCGGAAGGGGGCGTTGTCCGTGACCGGGATCAGGCCGCCATTGTCGGAGGTGAAGACGATGATGGTGTTTTCTTCCAGCTTCAGCCGGGCGAGGGCGGCGCGGATCGTGCCGAGGGAGTCGTCGACGCTCTCGACAAGAGCGGCGTAGGTGGCGTTCTTCTGCTTCAGTTCGGGCAGCTTGGCGGACTTGGCCTGGTACTTGGCGATGACGTCCGGCTTGCCGCCGAGAGGCGTGTGCACCGCGTAGTGGGGCAGGTAGAGGAAGAACGGCTTCTCCTTGTTCGCTTCGATGAACTTCACCGCCTCGGCGGCCTCACGGTCCGTCAGGAATTCGCCCGCCGGGCCTTCGGGCAGGGTCGGGATCTTGTAGGGGGCGTGATAACTGGGCGGCTGGCCGCGCGCATAACCTCCGACATTGAGGTCGAAGCCGTGCTTTTCGGGGTAGTAGGCGTCGTCGCCTTCCTTGAGCGCCGGCGTGAGGTGCCACTTGCCGATGCTGGCGGTCGCATAACCCGCGGCTTTGAATTGTTCCGCGAGGGTGATTTCTTCGAAAGGCAGGAACTTCTGCCATGCGGGAATCATCAGCTTGGCCTTGGGGCGCTCGTGTCCGGCGATCCAGTCCGTCAGATGCAACCGCGCGGGGTACTTGCCGGTCAGCAGCGCGGCGCGGGTGGGCGAGCAGACCGTGCAAGCCGAGTAGCCGTTGGCGAAGCGGACGCCTTCCTTGGCGAGGCGGTCGATATGAGGCGTCTCGTAGAGTTTGCTGCCGTAGCAGGCCAGGTCCGTCTGGCCCATGTCGTCGACCAGGATGACGATGACGTTGGGCGAAGGGGCGGCCGATAAGAAGGTCAGCAGCGAGGCCAGGCAGAGCAGGGGGGTGAACAGGCGGGTAAGCACGGGTTATTCCTCGTTTTCCCGCCCGAGGCTGGCAAGCGATTAGTGGGTTGCCTCGGCCCACGGCGTCGTTTGAATTCCCCTATGTCTCCCAAGAAGCTGATCATCGCCCTGTGGGGCCTCGTCGCCCTCGTCGCCATGGCTTTCGTTCTCGCGCCGTCGAACGACGGATACCGCGAGTTCGCGGCGACGCAGGTCGCGCCCGTCAAGAAGGCGGCCCCGTCGGCCTCTCCGGCCTCTCCGGCTTCCACGGCGGTCGTCGCCGTCGCCGAGGCTAAGCCCGCTCCGGCTGCCGCCGCACCGGCCGTCTCGCTCGGCGGTGTGTCCCGCCTGATGGCCGATGCGACTTCCGTGGCGCCGCGCGCGGCCTCTCCTGCTGGCAAGGTGCCGGCTGAGGTCAAGCCGACGGCCCCTGTGACCGTCGCCAAGGACGCCGGACAACCCGACGTCACGGGTTCCTGGCGCCGCGCCTCTACGGTCTCCAAGGTGGAGATCGAGGCCGCCATCAAGCGTGACGCGATGACGCCCGAGACCGCCGTCGCCTTCCGTTCCGCCTGCGGACACGATCATGACCTTCACTTCGACGCCGCCGGCAAGCCGCTCTACGCCTGCTCGATGGAGCTGCAGGTGGGCCCTGACACCACGGGCGTCACCTCGACTCCTTCCTATCCGCTGGCCGACACCTTCCTCCTGCATAGCCGCCCCACCGCCACGCGTAAGATCTACCTCGACTTCGACGGGCACGTCACGACCGGGACCCAGTGGAACAACGGACGCGCCGCCACGCTGACCACCCCGGCTTTCAGCACCGACGCCGACCCTGCCTTCAGCGACGCCGAGAAGGCCATCGTCCAGGAAGCCTATCGTCGCATCGCGGAGCACTTCGCGGCCTGGGACGTTGACGTGACGACCGAGGACCCCGGCGTCGAAGGCCTCCGCAAGGTCGGCGCCGCCGATGACGCGTATGGCATCCGGGTCGTCATCGGGCCGAAGGCCTTCACCACGAGCGCTGCGGGCATCGCCTACCTCAACTCCTTCTCCGACAACATCGACACCCCTTGTTTCACCTTCGCCGAATCCAGCTGGTCCGCCGCCCTGATCGCCGGAGTGACCTCCCATGAAGTCGGCCACACCGTCAGCCTTGTGCACCAGGGGCAGAACCCCGGCGACGGGGAGTATTTCGGCGGCCATGGCAGCGGGGCGCTTTCTTGGTCTCCGATCATGGGCAACGGCCTGCGACCCGTGAACCAGTGGGCCAAGGGCGAGTATCAGAACGCCTCCAGCACGCAGGACAACCTCGTGGCCATCGCGAACACCTCGTCGGGCATCCCGCTCTTGGCTGACGATCATGGCAACACGCCGGCGGCGGCCACGGCCACTTCGGGCACCTCCGTCTCCGTCGGCGGCATCATCAGCGGCCCGGCCGACGTGGATGTGATCAAGGTGCATGCCGGACGCGGCGATCTGACCATCACCCCGAAAGTCGCGCGGGTGGCTCCGAACCTTCGCCTGCAGATCAAAGTGCTGGATTCGGCCGGCACGGTGTTGGGTACCTATGAAGGCGCTGGCACTTCGGGCAACATGGCCCCCGCTCCCATCACGCTGAACCTGCCCGCGGAAGGTTACTACTACATCCAGCTGGACGGCATCGGCAACGGGACCGGCGTGACCGAGGGCTACACGGATTACGGTTCGATCGGCTATTACAGCTTCGACGCCACCTGGGCCGAACTGGGCAACCGCACCCCGATCGCCGATGCGACGCTTTCGGCCACGACCTCCTACGACTATCAGAACCAGCCGACGGCCATGGTGAACTTCAACGGCACGTTGTCGACCGATCCGGACGGCATCCTTGTCCGTTACATCTGGAACTTCAAGGACACCTATCCCGCTGGTGCCGAAGGAGCGACCGCCACGCATCGCTACAAGGCGCCCGGCACCTATTATCCCACCCTTACCGTCATCGACGACCTCGGGGCTTCCTCGACCACGACCGTCACCGTGACCGTGTCCGGCCCGACGCGCTCGCCGACCTGCTCGCTGGCCCTGATTTCCGGGACTTTCGTCCGGGTCAATTCGATCCATGACGCGGCGAACGCCACGATCCTCGTCCAGGATCAGTATGGCAACCCGCTCCGCCGGGCGCTCGTCTACGTCACCATTTCGGGTCTCGCCAACGCTCCCCGCACCATCCTACGCACGAACGAGCTGGGACAGGTCAACGTTTCTTCGCCTAAGTTCCGACGAGGCGCCCAGGGGTCGGTGACCTTCACCGTCACCACGGTCGACTCGCCGGGCCGTCCTTACGTGACTTCGACCGCCGCACCGGTCGTCACCGTGGCGCCGACGGTCACCGTCAGCCGCTGAGGCCTTCTGGAGGAGCATGCAAGGGCGGCCGTCAGGCCGCCCTTTTTGTTGTCAGCACGCCGGGGCCTGCGTTAGGCATGTCGGCATGTCGAACGCCCCTCAGCCCTCGTCCCGTCGTGAATTCCTCGGCGCCGCCGCCTTCGCCTTGGCCGGCCTGGCTTCGTCCGCCCGTCTCGCCGCGGCCGACGCTCCTAAGGCGCCGGCGAAGCGCCCGCCGAATCCCTACGTCTATAAGTTCAACATCGGCAAGATCGAGGCCTTCTCGATCAGCGACGGGCATATGCTTTTCCGTCAGGGGCTTGACCTCATGTGGCCGGAGGCCGATCGCCCGGTGATGAAGGAAGCACTGATCTTCAATCGCGAGCGCCTCGACGCGCTGCCGCTCTACGTGAACATCATGGGGCTGAAGATCGGCGACGAGGTCGCCTTGATCGACGCCGGCTTCGGCGAGCGTCATCCCAATCCTAACTTCGGCTGGCTGGCCGAAGGCCTGCGTCATCTCGGCATCAAGCCTGAGCAGGTGACGACCGGCTTCCTGAGCCATTCGCACTCGGACCACCTCGATGGCTTCGTCGATGACGGTAAGCCGGCCTTCCCGAACGCCAAGATCTACCTCCTGCAGGAGGAGTATGACTTCTGGCGCGGACCGAACCCCGACTTCTCCAAGTCCAAGCGCGACAAAAAGCCTCTGCCGAACATGGTGAAGACCGTCTGCCGCAACTTCGACATCCTCAAGGACCAGCTGGTCATCGCCAAGGACGGACAGAAGCTCTTCCATGACGCCGTGACGGTCATCGCCGCTCCGGGCCATACCGACGGCCATGCCTGCTTCGAGATCCGTTCCGGCGAAGACTCGCTCGTGCACATCAGCGATGTCGTCCATCATCACGTGCTCATGTTCGACAACGTCGGCTGGACCGTCGCGATGGATCATGACCCTGAGACCGCGGTCAAGACGCGCCAGAAGCTCTTCGCGCGCATGGCCAAGGAAAAGAGCCGCGCGTTCGGCTTCCATCTTCCGTGGCCGGGCATCGGCACCGTCGTGCCCAAGGGCGCGCAATACGCCTGGGTGCCTGAGCGCTTCAGCTGGGGTTCTTAAGCCTTCTGCTTACTGGAACACCACCGGCGGGGCGGGTGCCGGAGCCGGGGCTCCCGTCGGTGCGGCGGTCTGCCGGGGAGAGGTCACGGTCGTGGGCGCTGCCGGCTGGTTCTGCATCCGTTGGATCTCGGCGAGGATCAGGGTGAACCCCTGCTGCCGCAGGCTGTTCATTTCGTTGAGCATGCCTTCGCGTTCGTTTTCAGGGGCCGAAGCCCAGGCGGCTTCGATCGCGTGGCGTCGGTCCAGCAGGGCGCGGTATTCAGGTCGCCGCACGACCTCGTTGTAGGCGAGGGCGGCCTTCGGGTCGGATTCGATGAGAGCCTGGCGCACCCGACGTCCTTCTTCTTTCAGGTCGTTGAAACGTTCCTCCATCGCCGCGCGCTGGGCCGTCAGCTTGGGGGCTTCCTCGGCGGCAGGACCAGCGGCGGGCGTGATGGGTCGGACCTGCCGCACGGATTCGACCGGGCTGGTAGACTTAAGCCGTTCAATGGGGGATTTCGGGGCCGGGGCCGGAGCGAGGAATCGCCAGGCGCTCAGGCCGACGACGGCGAGCAGGCAGAAGGCGAGCAGGGTGCTACGCATGGGGGTCGATGGGTTTGTCAGGCAGCTGACGCCGGAGTTCCCTGATTTCCGCATGCAGTTCGCGGATCTCCTTGCGGAGCTCCTCGTGGTCGCGGGTTTCCTTGGGCAGGATGAGCTTCGAGGTGATGATGGCCGACATCGAGCCGAACAAGGCGATGCCGACGAGCATGAGCACTGCGGCGATCAGCCGGCCTTCGCCCGTGACCGGGAAGGTGTCCCCGTAGCCGACGGTCGTGACCGTCGTCAGCGCCCACCAGAGGGCGTCGCCGCCGGTCCGGATGGTCGCGTTGGGGGCGGCCCTTTCGACCTCGACGATCAGCATCGTGCTGAAGAGCACCATGACCAGGGCGACGCCGGGCAGGGCGAGGAGCTTCTCGTTCAGCGACGTGCCGTGCGTCAGGGTGTTGAGTTTCTTGAGGACGCGGAAAAGCCGGACGAAGCGGTAGATGCGGATCGCCTGCAGGGAGCGGAACGCCGGTTCGAAGGGGATGCTGGCCAGCACGTCGAGCCAGGCCCAGCGCCAGTATTGGGCCGCATAGCCTTCCCGGCGCCAGCGCACGAAGACGTCGGCCAGGAAGAGCAGGCAGGACAGCGTATCGACCGTCCGTAACACGGAGAGCGCCTGCGGGGGGATGTGCAGGAAGGTCTCCAGGACGACCAGCAGCAAGGAGACCACCGCCACGACCAGGACGAGCCAGTCCCATGGGTTGAGACGTTGACGCAGTTCGGGGTCGATTTTCACGCCATCCTGATTAGTCCGTCCATACCCCCACCTCAACCCCGTTTACATGCGATACCTGTTTTGCCTGTTGGCCTCGATGCTCTTCGCTGCGCCTGTGCCGCCCGCCCACACGGTGAAGCCTTTCGGCGCGGAATTCCCGAATCTCGATTCGCTGGCGACGGGCGCGTGGTGGGAACCGCGGGGCGCCGCGAAGGGCAAGAAGAAGAGCGCTGGCCCATCCGCACCTCCGACCATGCTCGTGGAGCGAGATCAGGTCATCGCCTTCGCCCTCTACACGCAGCAGGACGGAGTCCTGAAACTTTCCGCACAGTTTTATCCGCTCTACCCGGATGAATCCAAGGAGGTCAGTCTGGAATTCAAGCGGGACGGACGTTGGGTCGAGGCAGCCAAGGCCGAAGTCGTCTTCCCCGGCTGGAGCGCGCACTTCCGCGTCACGGGCTGGGACGGTTCCAAGGATGTCGCCTATCGCGTACGCCATGGCGAGAAGGCCGCCTTTGAGGGACTGGTGCGTCGTGACCCCACGGATAAGGAGACGATCGTCGTGGCGAACATGTCCTGTAATTCAAGCCGTACGACCGGCGCCCGCCCGGAGATCCTCGACAATCTTATCCGCCAGAATCCAGACCTCCTGTTCTTCGCCGGCGACCAGACGTATCGCCACACCGAGCACACCGCCGGCTGGATCGAATTCGGCCTGCAGTTCCGCGAGGTGATGAAGGACCGTCCGACCATCTGCATCCCGGATGACCATGACGTCGGGCATCCCAATCTCTGGGGCGAAGACGGCAAGCTCTCGACCGCGCCCGGCAACGCCGACGGTGGTTACATGTTCCCGGTGGCCTACGTCAACATGGTCCAGCGTCAGCAGTCATGGCATCTGCCGGACGCCTTCGATCCGACTCCGGTCCAGCGTGGCATCAGCGTCTATTACACGCGACTCAAGGTAGGCGGCATGGATTTCGCCATCCTCGAGGACCGCAAGTTCAAGTCGGGTCCCTTGGGCAAGATTCCCCAGCAAGGCCCGCGTCCTGATCACGTCACCGACGAGAAATACGATCCTAAGTCCATCGACCTGCCCGGCCTTCAGCTCCTTGGTGAGCGCCAGCTGAAGTTCCTGGCCGCTTGGTCGGCGGACTGGGTGGGCGTCCGCCACAAGGCCGTCCTGTCCGCGACGGCGTTCTGCGGAGCGGTCCACATGCACGGCAAGAGGGATGACCGCCTGCTGGCGGACTTGGATTGCAACGGCTGGCCGCAGAAGGGCCGGGATGAGGCCCTGCGTGCCCTGCGTCGCGTGCAGGCCGTACACCTCTGCGGCGACCAGCATCTCGCCGTGACCGTCAAGCATGGCATCGAGGCTTTCGGCGACGGCCCTTATGCGCTTACCAGTCCCGCGCTCGTGAACACGATCTACGGCCGCTGGTGGCACCCTAAGGATGAGAAGCCCGGGCCGAATGCGGTGGCGGGTAGCCCGCTGCCTTGGACCGGCGATTTCCTCGACGGCCTCGGCAACCGGATGTCGGTCCTCGCATATGCGAACCCGGGTGACATCCAGGACGAGCGCCAGCGAGCCGACGGTTATGGCGTGGCGAAATTCCAGCTGTCCGCCGCCAAGGTCACCTTCGAGTGCTGGCCACGTTTCAGCGACGCGAGTAAGGGCGACGCCGGGCAGTTCCCGGGCTGGCCGCAGACTTTCCGCCTGCAGGACAACGACGGGCGTAAGCCGACCGGCACCCTGCCGGCCGTCGACCTCAGCTTCGCCGGCGATCGTGCCGTGGTCCAGATCATCCATGAGCAGACCGGCGAGACGGTCTACTTCCGCCGGTTGCATCACGTCAGTTCTTTTACGCCGCCGGTTTTCGCCGCTGGCAGCTATACGGTGAAGGTCGGCGTGGATCGTCCTGATGCGCGCACCCTGACCGGCCAGCAGCCCGTGAAGCGTTGACGCTTCAGCAGGGCGTCGGTCTCAGCCGCGGTAAAACAGTCGGCGGCGCGAGGCTGGCGGTCAGCCTCCTTGCCTCCTTCGCCTTGCCTGTCTTTTGGTCGTATCCATAATGCATGACATGAGCGTCGCCCATTCCATTTGGTTCGTTATCCCCGTCTGGCTAGCCCTGTCCGCCTCCGCGCTTCAAGGGTCGGAGGCGCTCACTACGCTCAGGTCCAAGGCGGAGGCAGGTGACATCGAAGCCCAGTCGCAGCTTGCCTCGGCTTACTTCCAAGGGCGCGACGTGGAGGCCGATCCGGCCTTGGCGCTGCGCTGGGCGATCAAGCCGGCGGAGCAGGACGACCTTTTCTGCGTCCAGATGGTCGCGATGATCCACTTTCAGGGCAAAGGCGTGAAGCGCGACCTGCCTGAGGCGGGCAAGTGGTTCGCCAAGGCCGCGGTCTTGGGCGACGCCACCGCCGCGTTCACCTTAGGCCTGATGAATGACGAAGGCCAGGGCGTTCCCAAGAATCCCGTAGAGGCTTTCGCATGGTATCAGGTATCCAAGGCGCTTTCCCGCGATGTCTCCGCCACGATCAAGCATGCCGTGGCGCTCGAGAAGAAACTGACGTCGAAGCAGGTCGAGGCCGCCAAGGGGCGCACCGCGGAAATCCTCAAGCAGGTGGAGCGCAAGCGGGACGAGCTTCATGAGAAGCGCTTGGCGATCATGAAGGCCGCTAACCCGCAGATAACGATCGAAGAACTCAGAAAGCAGCTTCCACGCTGATCGGTTGACGGCCTTGCCGGCGCGTTCGCGCGCTCAACGCTTCAGCAAGGCGTCGGTCTCGCTGAGTTTGAAGCGTACGCTGACCACCGAGTTCTGCTCGGGTCCGTCGGCGTATTTCACGTAGGTGGTGGTGACGATCGTGCCGTCGGCCAGCAGCTCGACGCCGGGGTAGCCGCAGTCACCGATCTTCTTGCCGTGTTGGTGGAGCAGCTTGACCCGATACTGGCCGGGCCGGCCGTTCTTGAGGTCGTCATAGGTGCCGACCCAGGCGACGAAGTGGCCGCGGGTCGGGCTACTGAGGGCTTGGTCGCGGAAGCAGACGACCATGCGGCCGTCGGAGGTGAATACGCCGTTGTGGCGATCGCCGGTAAGACCCCAGCTCGTGTCGACGGGCTTGGACCAGGTCGCGCCTTCGTCCTGGCTGAACATCATCAGGCTGCGGCCCTTGTGGGTGTTCTCGCGGAGCAGGCAGGCTAGTTCCTTGCCGTCGGGCGAACGGAAGACATAAGGCTCGCAGGGGTTCTTGCCGGTCACCTCGGCGACGATCCGCGGTTCGGACCAGGTGAAGCCGCCGTCCGCCGTGATCATCTGCAACGTCACCAGTGGGGTCTTGTCGGCGCCGCCGGGGCCACGGTGGTAAAGTCCGAGCGTGCGTCCGTCCTTGAGCCGGACGACGCTGCTGAAGGTCATCACGCAAGGCAGGTTGAGCGGAGGCATCTCTTTCCAGGTCTGGCCGTCGTCTTCGCTCATGATGCTCGGCATGCCGGGTCCGCCGCGTTTGCCGAGGGCCGCGGAGAAGACCCAGAGCCGGGCTTTGCCGGCGGGGTCGACGATGCGGTAGATGCTCGGGCAATTCTGGTGGGTGGAGAAGCCCTTCGGAAGTTGGGCATCGAGGCGCGTCCAGGACTTGCCGCCGTCGTCGCTGCGCGCCATCGGGCCGGCTGAGCCGCCGTGGTTGATGCACCAGACCGCGAAGATCGTGCGCCCGTTCGGCATGAGCAACGTCGTCGGGTGGCCCTGGTAGACGGACTCCGTGCCTGCTCCGATGACCACGTGGCGGTCTTTCTGGGTGGAAAGGTCGATGATGGGGAGGTCCGGCTTTTCTTCGGCCGTGACCAAGGCGGCCAAGCAGAGCAGGGCGGGCAGCAGGGGGCGCATGGGGACAGCCTGCGGATGGATTGGCAGCCTGCCAAGTCGATAGCCCAAGTGTCCTCGTCCACGGTTTGTTCTTCGCTCGTTTGCGGACTGTTTAGGTTCCGCTTAGGTCGGAGCATGTCCAAGCCCTTGGAATTCAGCCCGACCCGTGCCTCCGCTTTGGCGCGTCTGGAGGCATTCCTGCCGGCGGCCGGACGTTATGCGGCCGAAAGGAATTACGTCCGGCCGGGGCATGAGAATATCTCGCGGTTGTCGCCTTGGGTGCAGAAGCGGCTGCTACTCGAGTCGGAGGTCGTGGCCGCGGCCAGGGCACGCTGGTCGTTTCCGGCCGTCGAGAAGTTCGTCCAGGAGGTCTATTGGCGGACTTACTGGAAAGGCTGGCTGGAGCAGCGTCCGGCGGCTTGGAGCCGCTGGGTCGAGTCCATCCCACGTCTGCGTGAGTCGCTGAGCTCAGAACAGCGTGCGACTCTGGAAACTGCTCTCGCCGGCAAGACCGGCATCGCCGGTTTTGATGCCTGGGCGCAGGAACTCGTGACCACCGGTTATCTGCATAACCATGCGCGCATGTGGTTCGCCTCGATCTGGGTCTGCACGCTGCGTCTGCCGTGGGAGCTCGGAGCCGCTTTCTTTTACGAACACCTGCTCGATGGAGATGTCGCCAGCAATACGCTCTCCTGGCGTTGGGTCGCGGGTTTGCAGACGCCGGGTAAGACCTATGTCGCGCGGGCGGACAATATCGCCTTCTACACCGATGGGGCGCATGCGCCGGAGGCTGATCAGCTCGCCTCCGCGCCTTTTGCCATCAAGGAGGAGCCCTTGCCCAAGGTGGCAGCGTGGACTGAAGGCGCGGCGCAGGTCTCCTCGATCAAGGCTTACGAGCGCATAGGTCTGTGGGTGCATCCCGAAGATCTGGCGGTGGAGCAGGGCGAGCTGGTTGGGCTGAAGGTCAAGGCCGTCAACGCCTCATGGCCAAAGGGTGTCGCCGCCCGGGCCGGATGGTCGGAGAAAGTCACCGCTTGGACGCAGGCGGCGCTGCATGATGGAGCGAAGCGATGCGGTGAGCATTTCGGAGCGCACGTCTCGTCAGGCGATACGTCGGATCTGGCCGCCTCTCTCGTTCAATGGGCCAAGCAGGACAACCTGCAGGCCGTCGTCGCCTATCGTCCGTTTATCGGGCCTTGGCTGGCCGAGGCGCTGGCCATAGAGACTGCCTTGGCGGCCGCCGGCATCGTCGTGATCTGGCGCCGCAGGGCTTGGGACTCCGAGCACTTCCCGCACGCTACCCGAGGCTATTTCCCCTTCTGGGAGCGCATCAAGTCGGCCGGATGAAAGTTGGTGGGCCCACCGGGATTTGAACCCAGAACCAAGGAATTATGAGGCCCTTGGCTGTCTAACGTTTACAGGGGTCTAATGAATTATGGACCTTAATAGTACCTTAATCTTGCTCGCAAGGTGTCGCAAGGAGTGGAAGATGACGGCAAGAGACGATGCCGAAACTCGCTAAAATCCAGAGCATACAGAAGATAACAACCCCGGAGGGTGGGGCCTACTTCCGAGTCCGCTTTCCTGCCGGAGTTGTAAGCCACCGGTTCCATGACGGAACAGTAAGCCGGAGGACTGTTTACAAGGTCCGTAAGTTTACGAACGAACGAACGGCTCGGGACTTCGCCACCGATCTACGGAGGGAGCATCGGGAGGCAGGGGAGGAGTCCTATCTTATCTCCGAGGG
>JACCDL010194774.1_pt1 | contig 15136 bp, 15 predicted proteins | sample 7441931 | NCBI WGS metagenome assembly JACCDL01 (sample SAMN15323437, study PRJNA562643) | freshwater metagenome | isolation source: river surface water | place: USA:Blue River Watershed | collected 2017-08-16 | reverse complement strand
TGTCGTTAAAGATAAGGATATTGATGGTAATAAACGTTACATTATAGATTTTTTTGTTTATCAAATTAATCATAAAAATGTAAATGATGTAAATAGACGTTTAATAGCTGATATTACTGTTTTTAAGAAAACAAAAGATGTTCAAATTAATACTCTAAATTTTAGTAATGCATTAAAATATAATGAACCAAATAGTTTAAAAGCAGACCCTAATAATAATCTTTTGATTTTATCTTCTTCAATGACTGGCAATGATAATAAACCAATGAAATTTTCTTTTAAAGAAGTATTAGAATCAAGTGAATTTGATAATCCAAAGGGTATTAATTTAAATGATACTAATCGTCGTCCATGGATTTTACCCATGAAATTAGAAGAAAATAAAAGATGGAAAATGAGAGCTTTCCCTTGTCAAGATTATGGTAATTGGTGGGATGAATATGGTATTCCTTTATCATTTGAACAAGAAAATGGATTAAAACCATCTGAAAAACCCTCATGGTGTTATAATTCTTATAATTCTGCAACTGAACCGCAATTAATTGTGGCACAAAAATATCCATCACAAAATAAACTTATTTCTAAAAGAAATAAATATGATTGGATGTTTGATGGTATGCAGGGTAATATTGCTACACAAGCCATATTTTAATTTAGGTAACTATATATAATTAAAAAATTGAATTTAAGATTATTAAACATTATTAAATTGGGCGTTAATATGATAAGTGTAATTCAAAGTTATAATGTTAAATCATTCATAATCAATCGTCCAATCTCCTTTTAAGCCCGATTAGGAGATGATTGAATATGTGAACTATGAATTATTTTTATCATAAATGATTGATATTAAATTTTACATAGATACGTTCTATGTAACTGACATCTATTTTATAACAATTCTTTACAAAAAGTAAAGAAGCGCTAAAAAAGGGTGTAAATGCTAGATATGTTCTCTGCAGTTTTAATGACAATATTATGATATAGATACGTTCTATATTATGATGACCTTTGTTTAAAAGGTAAAAATAATTAATAAAAATTAACAAATTAATTGATTATTTAATTATTATAATTTAATTATTATAATTTAATTATTATAATTTAATTATTATAAATACTAAATATAATTAGTTTGTTATTTAAGATATGATCTTAAAAAATAAAAAAAAAGTAATTGTATTTAGATATGTTCTAAATCAATATGTTATATTATGTAACAGAAAACCTTTCACTTTTCAAATTTAAATTTTTTTATTAATTTTTATTAATTTTTATTAATTTTTATTAAGTGTTCTATTGACATGGTATAATAAAAAAACTGAAATCATATTTTATTATTAACTTAAAAATATATTATATTATAAATTATAATCAAAAAATGACACAAAGAGTATTAAAATTTAATGATGCTTTTGAATCTTATTTAAATCATTTAATACGTGACTGTAATATTAGTATTGATGAACTAATCAATCCTACACCTTCTTTAATTAAGAATTTAGGGGAATTAATAGAAATGACATTAAAGGAAGTGCTTCCGAAATTTGAATTATTTAAGAAAAAAATTAATTATATTGAAGCAGTTGAAGATAATCTAAAAAAACGTTATTTTTATAAACCACCTGAATATGAAAAGAAAGATATTGATGAAATTGAGAGAAAATTAAAGATTCTAGATTCTCATCATAAACATGAACAAAGAAGTCCTGAATGGTATCAATTTCGTTGGGAAAGACTAACAGCTAGTGATTTAGCTAAAGCAATTGGTGAAAAAGGTGACAAATCACGTTTAGAGCTTGTTTATCAAAAATCAATGTCTTTAGAAAATTATATTAAACATCGGGATAGTTTCTCTCTAGGTGGTCAACCAGCTATTCAACATGGTGTTTGTTTTGAATCTGTAGCAGTTGCATTATATGAATTAAAAAATAATGTAATGGTTAATGAATATGGTTGTCTTCCTCATATGAAATTAGATTATTTAGCTGCTTCACCGGATGGTATTTGTTTTTCAAAAGATAAAAATCCTAATTACCATGGTAGAATGTTAGAAATTAAATGTCCATATTCAAGAGTTATTACAGGTATTCCTAAGCTAGAATATTATATGCAAGTTCAATTACAATTAGAAGTATGTGACCTAGAATATTGTGATTTTCTCGAATGCGATATTAGAGTTTATACATCTGTTACGCAATTTCTTATGGATTCACCTAAAAATAAAGACACTAATAATATTGATGATGTTTCTTATTCTTTAACTAGTTCAGGAAAAGAAAAAGGTGTGATTTATGAATATTTTGAAAAAGGTTCAAATTCAAGTAAATATAAATATTGTCCTTTAGGATTGAGTAATGATGAAGTTAAAAAATGGATGGATACAGTAAGTAATGAAATTAATTCAAACCCTTCATATCATTCAGGAGGATATAAATTTTGGTGGATTGAAGAATTTAATACAGTTCTTATCAAACGTGAACGTGAATATTTTAATACCATGAAAAAGGAATTAGACGAATTTTGGAAATTAGTGGTTCATTATCGTAAAAATGGCGTAGATGAACTAGAATATAAACTAGGTATTAAAGAAAGACCTCAATCAACTTTAGATTCTCATTTAACTACTGATGATTCTATTAATGATATTAATTATTTGAAAATTGATAACCATCAAGATGGTATTAATATAAATGATGTATGTTTTATTGATTCAGCAGATGAAAATGAAAAAGAAGAAGTCATTCTAGATGCATTAAAGTCTAAAATGTTAAATACAAAAATTAAAACAAAAACCGATAAATCTAATATTAAACCATCAAAAAGCTCATCATCTCAATTTAATATTGACGAAATTGATTTTATTGATAACGATTCAGATAATGAACATAATAAAATTACTGAAAATTTAAAAAAAGAGATAAGCAAAACACAATTATTTAAAAAAATTATGGTTATTAAACCAGATTCTGATGATGAATAAAAAAATAAAAAATATAATATAACTATATTTTTTAATTGATAATTTAATATGAAAAAGTATATTTAAAATTTATCATGAATATTACTAATCAAAAATATTTTATATTAACATTGATAGCAGGAATTAATAGTTTATTATCAGCAACATTTATTACATATAGTAGTAAATGGTATTTTTTTACACCATTTTTAGCGTTGGAGTCTTTTATTAATTCAGTTAGTTCTTTAATTATTTTAGGAAAAAAAATTATTTCATTTTTTAAAAAAAATGAAAATTATAGAATAACACCAAGAAATTATTTATATTTAATCCCATGTTACAATGAATCTGAAGATGAATTGACACAAACCTTAGATTCTTTAGTATTTCAAAAAGTCAATCAAAATGATAAACGAATGTTATGTATTGTTTGTGATGGCAAAGTAAAAGGTCAAGGAAACAATGCTACAACAGATGTAATATTAAAAAAAATATTAAAAAATAGTGATATTGGTTTTCAATATAAATATAATATCTGGAAAAATAATGATTATAAAAAAAATGAAAAAGATGAAAAAGATGAAAAAGATGAAAAAGATGAAAATATAAAGGATAATAAAGAATCCATTTTAAATAAATATAATGAATTAGATTGGGATGATACATTTGATGAGGGTTTAACATTATCTTGTAACATAAATAGTTCAAATGAAAATTTAAATTATGTAAAAATCTATTCTGGTAAATATAAAGGGCTAGATTACATTTTATTAATTAAAGATAACAATATAGGTAAAAGAGATTCTTTAGTGTTAATCAGAAGAATATGTTATTCTTATAATTATTTTTTTAATAATTTAGTATATTTGGGTGATGAATTAGTTAGATATATGATAAAATGTTTTAGTGATATTTTTCATTCAAAACTAGATTATATTATAGGTATAGATGCTGATACTATTTTTGACATTAATTGCACAAATGAATTAATAAAAGGAATTGAATCAGAAACTGATGTATATGGTTGTGTTGGTTATGTTGATATTTCTCCTGAAATGAATCATTGTTCTTTATTTACATTATATCAATATGGTGAATATATGTATTCTCAATGTCTCAAAAGATATGCTCAATCTTTGATTACTAAAAAAGTTAGTTGTTTATCAGGTTGTAATCAAATATTAATGGTTTCAGAAGAAACTTGTGGTGAAAAAATTTTGAATGAATTTAATAGATTACCAAATAAAAATGAGAATATTTTCAATCATATTCGTTCTTATGCTAGTGAAGACAGAAATCATGTATGTTTAATGTTATCAATGTATCCTCATGTAAAAACTCTTCAAAATCTAAATGCGATTGCTTATACTAAAACGCCCGATAATATAGAGGTATTTGCTTCCCAACGTAGAAGATGGAATCTAGGAGCAAATTGTAATGATATGTTATTAACTTATTTACCAGGTATCAATATTTTTGAAAGAATATCTGCTTTTACAAATGTTCTCACTTTTACTATTTCACCATTTATTTTTATTGCTACCATTTATTTTCTAAAAGTATTATTTACAAATCCTCCTCTATTAATGTTATATTTATCAATAATTATGATAATCCCTTTTATTTATTCTATTTTAATACCAATTATTATTCGACCTATATCTTTCAAAAATACATTATATTATTATTTATCTTTTATTATTTATCTGACAATTGGAAGTATAATTAATTTAGGCACATATACTTATGCATTAATTCATATGGACATTATAAAATGGGGTAAAACTAGAACTATTATTAAAGATAATAATAATGAAGATACTAATAATAATGACGAATCTAAATCAACAAAAGAATCTGAAAATTCAAATAGTTTAAGTGATTTCTCGATTACTAGTTTTATTAATAATTTTGAAAAATATATTTTAAATAAAAATAATGATGATATATACATGACTATTGATGAAACAATTCCTATAAATATTACTATTAATGATAATGATGGTTTAGCTGTATTTAGTAATTCATCATCCATAATATTTGTTGATGAAGAAGGAAATAGAGAAACGTATGTCTAATTTAAAAAAATAAAATATACAAACAATATAAGTTAAGAAACTTAAAAAAGGAAATATAATTAAGCACTAAATGAAACTTGGTATTTGTGGTAATGGAATAGTAGGTAATGCTCTAAATATGTTTTTTATTAATGAAAATAATGAAAATAATGAAAATAATGAAAATAAAAAAAAATATGAAATAATAGTTTATGATAAATATAAAAACATTAATAAATTAGAATGTATTTTAATTACTGATATTGTTTTTATTTGTTTGCCAACGAATCTAGGAAGATTAGAAAATCAAAACACATATGATATGAAAGAAATTGATGAAACTATCAATTTTTTAAATAATTTTGAATACACTGGTTTAATAGTTATTAAATCGACAGTATTACCAACTTATTGTCAAGAAATAAATAATAAATATCAAAAATTAAAGATTATACATAATCCTGAATTTTTATCAGCTAAAACAGCAGTTGAAGACTTTAAATTTCAAAAACATATTATTCTAGGTTATACTAAACAGTCTCAACAATCAATTTCTATTATTTATGAATTTTATAAAGAATTATTTAATGAATCAATTATATCTATTACAACAGCTGAAGAATCTGGATTAGTAAAATTAGGTTGTAATAGCTTTTATGCCATGAAAATTCAGTTTTTTACTGAATTATTTTTATTATGTAAAAAAATGAACCTAGATTTTAATAATGTAAAAGACTTAATGTTAAAAAATGATTGGATTAATCCAATGCATACAATTATTCCTGGTCATGATGGACAAATATCATATGGAGGTGCCTGTTTACCAAAAGACATACAAGCATTGTCAACTTTTATGGAAAAACAAAAAACGACTAATCTAGTTTTAGATGCAGTAATTAAAGATAATAAAGAAACAAGAAACTCTTAATAAATATAAATTACATTAAACTTTTTTAATCTTTGTATATGAATATTTTCGAAGATTTTTTCTTCGATAAAAGGATTAATATCAAAATTAAATGGATATTTAAGAACAAATATTTTAGCAAACCCTTTTGATTTCCATTCTTTGACAATATCGAAAATATTTAATCCACCTAGAAATAGTTCTAATTTATCATAATTTTTATATGATGGTCCACCCCATGGAGGGTCAAAAAAAACAACATCTTGATTTAATTGAGGAACCAGTTCTAAACAGTCCCCTTTATGAAAATCAATATTATTACATTTATAAATATTACAATTTTTAATTAAACCTTCGAATAAAGTGTCATTAATTTCGATACTGTTTACATTTTTAAAAGCAAAACTAAATGCTAAAGTATTGCCTCCAATATTTGCAGTTGTATCAGTAATAGTCAAATCACCAGAATTTATACGTGGTTTATTTTGATTTTGGTTTTGAAAATGATGAACATTTACATAAGAATTAATATTTTGAATGGCATTAAACAAATCTCTAATCGTTTGAGCAATTATTTTTGCTTCTAAAGGTTGTGTAATACTATAAACACAAACATCAAAAATAGCTAATTTGGTTTTATCTACTCCCTTTTGATAAGGAAAAAGGTATTTAGTTAATTTAATTATTTTATCATAATCCGTAATTAATTGAGGATTATTTTCATCTAATTTAATTTCTTTTAATTCTTCATTATTTAAATTATTATTTAAATTATTATTCATATCAGTCATGATTTTAATTTATTTTGATTCGATTTATATCATATGTTAATAATGACATTTGTGTTATATTGATTAAATCATTAACAAATTGTCTAACATAAAAACCAGTTGACACTTTTATTTCACATGGTATAGAATAAATAAATTCATCCATTTCTAGATTAGTCCATTGTTCTATTATTAAAGTTTGATTAAACTCACAACTAGAATCAATGGTTTTAATTTGTTCTATTATATTTTTTTTCCATTCTAAAAATTTATATTTTTTGATGTCAAATATATTAAAATCATAAATTGTAACTTCATGAGTTGGTAATTCTATATCTATATTATTTTTTGCATAATACCATAAAGGTTGTCCATTTAGACATTTGGAACTATAATTATGAAATTTTTGAAAAAAAGTTTTCGGTTGACCTATATCTAGAATTTGATTTTTTAATTTTGTTAAAGTAGAAGAGTCTAAAACATTTTTAGAACTTTTATTTTCATTCATTTCATCTACTTTATCTATTTTTTCTATTTTATCTATTTTATCTATTTTATCTATTTTATCTATTTTTTTTATAATCCCTAGGGGGTCATCACTAGTTGTTTGTATACCTAGAATAATCTCAAATTGATATGTTTTAGTAAAATTTTTATAATGATTTATTTTTTTACATTCATCATTAAATAATAATAAAATCTCACCTCTAGCCATGGGGTCCAATCTTCCTGCAAAGCAAACTTTAGATATTTTAATTGTTCCATTTCTAGATACATGTTTGTTATCATTATCTTTTAAATATTTTTTAATTATTTGATTCATTGTAAAACCACTAGGTTTTATTATAATTTCCTTACTAATTATTTCATTACTAATTATTTCATTCATTATTTGATTCATTATTTAAAATTACCTAGATTTATAAATCTTAGTAATTTTATATCAATAAATGAAAAATTAAAATACAAAAATAAATATAAAATACATATGTTGTTAAGTATGTAAAACATTTTAAATCATTAAATCATTAAATCATTAAATCATGGCATTAAATAGAATTAAAAGAGAATTAGAATCTTTAATAAAAGACCCTCCTACAAATTGTAGTGCAGGACCGATTGGTGATAATTTATTTGAATGGTCTGGATTTATAATAGGTCCAGATGACACACCATATGCTGGAGGGTGTTTTCATTTATTAATTCATTTTCCAAATGAATATCCTTTTAAACCTCCTAAAATAAATTTTTCAACTAAAATATATCATCCAAATATTGAAAGAAACACTGGAGGTATTTGTTTAGATGTATTAAATCGTAATTGGAGTCCTGCTCTAACTATCCCTAAATTATTATTATCTATTTCATCATTGTTATCTGATCCTAATCCAAATGATCCATTAGATCCAGAAATTGCAGACCAATACAATTCTAACCGTGAAGCGTTTAATAAAACAGCAAAATCATGGACAATAAAATATGCCAGCTAAGTGATTATTAATTTTATTTTTTATTTTTTTTATTTTTTAATTTTGTAAATAATTAATATTGTGCGTTAAAAGTTTTTTCTCTTTACTAAATAAATTAAAAAAAATTTCTAAAATGAAAAAATCAATGAAAATGAAAGGAGGTTGTATGGATTCTTCCATTGCAATTCTTCTAATTGTCGTATTTGCGGTTGCTGTTATTGTATTAGCTTATTACTTTTTATATGTTTACAATCAAAATTCAACACCAACTTCCATGCCAACATTACCATCAGTTAATCTTGCGATGAAAGAACACTTTACATCATCTGAACTTAAAGCTTCAGATAATGAAATAGTTGTTGCTTTATTTGCTGCTGATGAATGGTGTGGTTATTGCAAACAATATGCTCCAGTTTGGGAAAAAATCACATCACAAAATAAAAATAAGAAAGTAAACGGTAAAACTGTAAGATTTGTTAAAATTGATTGTAGTAATAATGCTCCACCAGAAGCTGCTGAAATGGGTGTTAAAGGGTATCCAACACTTATTGCTATACCAAGCTCTGGTTCACCAAAACACCTTGAAGGTCGTAATTCAATGGATGAAATTGAAGCACAACTCAAAGGTCTCTAAAATCAAATATTTTTGTCTTGTATTTTTTTACCAATTACGGATTCTAATTTCATGACAAAAGTATCAACATTAATCTTATTATTTGTATATTTTTTTAATTTATCTTCATATTGAATATCTTTTGAAGTATATTCTTTAAAAATTAGATACTGTTTTGTTAATTGATAACCTAGATTAATAACATTAATTTTATCTTCAGAAGTCAAATTAAAGATTTGATACAATTCTAGGTTTACTTCTATTATAACAGTTTGATTAGCATATTTTTCTTTTTTAATTAAAGTATCTTTAGCAACCAAATGACCAACAATACTTTTGTAAATATCTATCATATTTTTACATTTTTCTTGTTGTTTTTTTTCTAAACATAAAATCCCTAAGGTATTATCTAATTTCTTTGATTGTTCTTGTGCATTATCAATGTCAATAATATCATATAAATCAATTGGATAATTATTAGTTATACCTCCATCTACTAAATGATAGTTATCCATATCTATTGGACTAAATAAAGGTGGTATTGCAAAGGTTATTCGAAGAGCTTTTATTATAGTCATGTTTGGTGTTAAAATATGATTATATATTTCACTATCTAGAACATTTGTATATACTTTAGTTCCTATTAAACTATATTTTATTGGATTATAATTCCATAGATCAATAAAAGTAATTTCAAAAGGATTTTTAGAAGGAAATCTAATTTCTATGAAAGATGCAATGAATTTTTCTGCATTATAACCAGTATCTAATCCATATTTATTTATTAAATGTAACAATGAATCAGAATTTATGTTATGTAGCCAATTTAGATTCATTTTAATGAATATATTAATCAAATCATCAGAGTTAAAATTTAATATAATGAATAAACCAAAAATACCACCTATTGATGTTCCCATAATTTCTTCTAAAGTATTTATAATATTAAATTCTTCTAATGCTTTAATAACACCAATATAACTAAATCCTTTTGAACTACCTCCACTTAAAACTAAATATTTATAAACTTTTTCAGGTTTTATATAGTCTTTTAATTTATCCTGTAAAAGTTTTATTTGTTTTTTTATTTCATCCATTTCTAGATTATAACAAATTATTAAATTATAATAATATTATAAAATCTTATTTTAGACTAACTAATTTTTTACAAATAATTTTAATTTTTCTAAAAACAAAATATGTAAATATTGAATAGATTTTTTCTTTTATTGATAACAAAAATATAAAATTTATAAAATAAAGATTAAAATGAGTAAAATGATTAATATCGATGATCTTCATCGTGAACAAGATAAAAAAGATGAAATGCGCATTAATATCTATAATAATATTTTAGAAAAGGTTCATCAAAAAATTAAATTTACTAGTAAAACTAGCAATGATAAATTCTGTTTCTTTAGTGTGCCAATTTATGTATATGGTTTACCATTATTTGATGTTAATAATTGTATAATATTCCTAACAAAAAAATTAACTGATAATGGTTTTGATATAAGATACACACATCCTAATTTATTACTTATTTCATGGTTAGTTAAACCAAAAAAGCAACCTACTTTGATGAATGGTATTTCCAATTTTGCAGCAACTAATAGAATCGAAGACATTAGACGCCGAGCTTTAGAATATCAACCTAAAAATAATTTAATATATGATAGCAATTCAATAAATTCATTACATGAAAAAGCTAATCAGTTACTTTTTGATTAAAATATATAATTTCAATTATATATTTAGATAACTGTAAAATAAATAAAAATAATATTTATAAAAATTTATTAAAATGTCATTTTACCTACACGATAAATAGAATCTAATATGAATATTACAAAACATCCGAATATAACAAATAATATAATATCATGTATATTTTCTTGTGAAGGTTCATCAAAATGTCCTAATTTTGTAAGAATTAAATCTAATTTAGCATTAAATTCATTAATTTCTTTAAGTCTAGATTCTAATTCCGCGTCTTTTATTTTTTTTGCGGAATCTTCGAAATCTTCTTCGTTTACAAAATTAACATTAACATCAGCTCTATTTGTCTGATTGTTTTTATAAACATTATTTATTGGTGAATTTATGATTCTTCCAACACCATTTTGATTTGATGGCATATCATTTGTCATATTTATATTATTCATTTGTAATGCATATTCATCAATACCTGATGGTTTAATATTGTAATCTGTAGGCCCATATTCACTACCATTTATTTTAAGAAATTGTTCATCACTATTAATATCATCGATATTTCCGTTATAACTATCTATTGATACATTGATTTCTTGTTTTGGTTCATGAGATAAATATTTTCTACGTTGCATTGTCTGTCCATAACTAGATTGTTTATTATTTTTCTTTTTCTTTTGTGTTGTATTTGTAGAAGGATAATTACTATAATCAGGTCCAAAAGCTTCAGATAAACTAGCTGGCATAATTAAATAAATCTGTAACTCTTTTTTTAATTTTTATTATATACTAAAGAAATAATTCTAGATTTTCTCACTGTAAAAGTAATAAAAGTAAAAATAAAAGTAAAATAAAACTAAAAATGAAAAATTTTAATACTTACTTAAATATTATTCTAGGAATATTTTTTGCTTCATTCATTTTATTTGCTTCAAAACACATCGATGATAAAAAATCAGTATTATTCAATAATTATTTCAAATTATTTTTATTAATTGGTATTTTAATTATTTATCCATATAATAAACAAATTGGTATTATAATATTAATTATTGTTATTGTTTTACAATCTTCTCTATTTAAAGAAAGATTTGTCGATTTTATTACACCTCAACCATTAAAATCTTCAGTATATCCTACTCCTACATATACATCAAGTTCGAATAATGTATCAGAAAAAAAAATCGAAGAAAATGAATTGGAAAAAATAGAATCCAATTACAAAGTTTCAATAGATAAAAGAAAAAAAGAAAAAGAACAAGATGGGGTTAAGAATAAAATTATCCAAGATAAAAGATTAAACATGTATCAGGATGAGGGTTTAATTAACCCTCTAGAGAAAAAAGTTATTGATGAAATTCAACAAAAATTTAATGATAATATTGGTTTATTAAAAACTGATGATTTCAAAAAAATATCCCAGTATACAGATGAAGGGGACCCAATTAATGCTGGATTATTACCATTGGAAATAGACTCTGAAAAAGCTGGGATAAATTATGAAGATTTGGTTAAATCAGGTGAAATTATTAAATTTTAGTTTATAATGATTTATAAAGCTTTAAATGATGCCATTCTGTTTCTTAAAATAACGAAAATTATAAACATGCACGCAAATAAAGGTAATGCTGGAACAACAGCTAATGTAAAAATTAAAACCCCAAATATATAAACAGCATTTAATATTGAATATACAGTAGTTAAAAATGATTGAAAAGCTTTACTACTTTTTAAAGTCTGTCCAACTTTAGCAACCATTTCTTTTGTCTTTATACTAGTTGCTGAAGGTGCAGGAACAGGTGCGGCTGGTGCTGCTGCAGGTGCAGGGGGCTGTTGTGGTTGTAAAGGTTGTGTAGGTTGAACATTAGCACCTCCTTTTTGTTTTAAATATGATTGATTTGGAGGATGTAATAAAACAATACATAATATCAATACAAAAACTATTAATAATTCAATTATATTTTTTTTTAAAAACAAAACAAAATTATCAAACCAATCTTTTACTGATTCCTTAAATGATTTATTTTTGTCATTTTCATTTTCTTTTTCCATATTATTTTTTATTTCTTTTATTTCATTTGATAACATTTTATTATTTATATTTTTGATAGAAAAAATAAAATAAAAAATAATTAAGCGGTGCTAACTTTAGATATCATATTTCTGACAATTAAATAAATTAAACCGACATATGCAACAACAGGGATAATTGGTAAAATAAGAATAAAACCTAATATCAAATAAAATCCGAGTATTTTTTCTGTTAACATAGTCATTGTTTGAACACCATTTTCAAAAGCACCTCCTTTTAATGAATATAATCTATTACATTTAGTGTTTTTATCTGGTAATAATAATATTATAACTAGAATAATAATCAATATAGATATGTATTTATAATGTAGTTTCAAATTAGATATAAATTTATTTTTAATTTTTGTTAAAAATGATTGATTATTATGGTCTAGTTTATTTTTATCATCGTTTATTTTACTTTTATTATTTTCCATTTATTTTTTCAAAAGAAAAAATTATATCTTATTATAATATAAAATTTATTATATTGAAAAAAATGTCAACAAAAACATTATCTCAACAAGCTTTAAATGAAACAATATGTGCAGTGGTAATTATTTTATTAATTTTAAGTGTTCCTAAATATATTAAATTACCGGATAGTTTAGAATTATTATTCCATGATACATTTGGACAAATCCTATTACTTTTATTTGCAATTCTAATTGGTTCGTATAGCTTTTTATGTGGTGTATTATTAGTTATATTATTTATTTCGATTATGCTTCAAACTAAAAAGGATGTTTCTGAAGGATTTATTGGTGAAAGAGATGCTGATATGGAATTAGGTAGTAAACCTAAATCAGATGAATTTTTTGAAGATGTAGCAACACCAACCTCTACATCAGCACTTTCTGTTCCAACATCTACAATGGCTGCTTCAACCATGAATACCCCAAGAATGACAGCAATGCCTTCATCATTGGCATTATCAAGTTCTTTACCTAGCAATCCTACAAGTGCTCCTGCCATTGCAGGAGCTACATTAGTTACACCTATGCCTACAAAAATGGCTACAGCTGCTAAATTTCCTTCTGATGTCGAAGGTTATAAAAGCACTATTAAAAAATTAGAAGAAGAATTAAATGAATGTAGAGCAACTACACTTACATTACAAGCTAAGATGGGAGGTAGTGAAGAAGAAACACCACTTCCAACCATGGGAACAAATCGTTCAACTAAATCTGAAGCTTTTGATGATGTTAGCGAAGATGTAGAAGATGTAAAAGAATTAGAATCAAAGGCAAAAAAAATTACAGTAATGAGCACTGATGAAGGAGCAGAAGAATTCGAAGATACTCCAGAAGATGGTGATATTGAAGAAGGTTTCTGTGGATGTGACCGTTCTGATAATCGTGTAAAATTAGCAAAAGTTTTAGCTCAATCTAATAATTCATTTAATGGTAAAAAACCATATGAAAATTTTGAAAATCCACCATTAGTTCCTCAAATGAAATCCGCAAATATTAATCCTTATGATGTTGCTGGTTGCAGATATGATAATGATTTTGAAAAAGACCTTCATGATACATTTTATGGTCCACCTTTAGCAAGTTGTAGAGCATACAATGGTTCTAATAAGGCCATTGGAACATTATTTTATCCAATGAATTAACCAACAAAAATAAGATTAGAAATTTAATATGACATTTATTTTTCTTTTATTTTCATTTTTTAATTTTTCCTTAAAAAATTTCTTTAAAAAATTTCTTTAACAATTTTCTTTAACAATTTTCTTTAACAATTTTCTTTACAAAAAATAAAGATATAATTAGAAAATATAAATGGGAAGAAAATCTAATAAAACAAAGACATTAAATAATATTGTTGAAGTAGCTAAACAAGCAACTGAAAACATGCAAAATATTCAAAATGAAGCAGAAGGAACAGGTATTAAACCAAAAATAATGAATTTAACCGGAGGTTTTATCAATGGTATTGATTTAGGAATTGGAATTTTAAATAATAGTAAATATTTTGTTGCGATTATGATGTTACTTCTAAATTTAGGTTCTAGATATATATCAATGGAATTAAGTCAATTTCATGAAGATTTTTTAAGTAATGTTTTTGTAAGAAGAATATTAGTATTTACTGTTGTGTTTGTTGCAACTAGAGATATTAAAGTATCTTTAATTTCAACTGCAGTATTTATAGTTCTAGTGTCTGGACTTTTCCATGAAGACAGTAAATATTGTGTTTTACCTAGTGCTAAAGACTCTAAGAAGAACGTAACAAAAGAAGAATACCATTATGCACAGACCATTGTTGATAAATTTAATCGACAAAAGATTATTGAAGCTAATAAAAAAGCGAATGAACAATCAAATCAACAAACAAATATCCAAAATGATAAAAATGAAATTTCATCAATTAAAACAGAATATAGTAACGATGGAAGAAATGACAATCGTTCCCAATTAAATAATAAAGAATTAAAAGAAAAGGAAATATATGCTAGAGAAATTAGACAATTTTTCTAAATATACTATAATTTTAGTTTTATTTTAGTTTTATTTTAGTTTTATTTTAGTTTTATTTTAGTTTTATTTTAGTTTTATTTTAGTTT
>JACCDL010994576.1_pt1 | contig 15138 bp, 16 predicted proteins | sample 7441931 | NCBI WGS metagenome assembly JACCDL01 (sample SAMN15323437, study PRJNA562643) | freshwater metagenome | isolation source: river surface water | place: USA:Blue River Watershed | collected 2017-08-16 | reverse complement strand
TCACCTCGATCCTCAAGAAGCATGTGCCCTGGTCCGAAGCCGGCGAAACCGCCGTCCTCCTCGGCGCCGCCTATTGCGGCCTCTGCCTCGCCGGCGTGTTCTGGATGTCCCTCAACCTCTTCCGCGTCACCCTGGCCGACCAGATGCTGCAGAAGACGGCGGGCTCCAAGGACGCGGCCTGAAAGGTCACTTCGCGGCCGGTACGACCGTGTCCATCGCCGCTTCGACCTCCCGACGGAGCGAGTCCGCCAAGCGGCGCTCTTCCTGATACTGCGCCCAGAGCTTGGCGAGCTCCTCCGGCTTGCCCTTCTCGAACGCCTCGAGCCAGGTCCCGAAGGTCCGCCAGGCGTTATGGTAGACGGGGTTCTGGCGGAGCACTTCGCGCCGCAGGCCCTTGAGCCGCGCTTCGATGCTCAGCTTCACGGCCGCTAAGGCCCGGTGCTTAGGCAGGTCCGCCCCGGAGACGAGCTGATCGCCCGCGCCGAGGTCGAAGACGAACCGCGTGATGTCATCGAGCGATTCAGCCGACTCGCGCAGGCCGAGGCTGACGGGCTCACGGGAAAGCAGCAGGTCGGCGCGATGGAGTAGCCACCACTCCTCCGGCGATTTCGTGACCGCGGCGAGACGCTTGAGCACCGGCTGGCCGTGCGCGGAGGCGATCAGGCTCTTGGCCTGGTCGGCCGGCACGCCGAGCGTGCGGCGCAAGGCGCGCCAGAACAGGAGCGCCTCCCGGTCGGACGCGCGGCCGGCGACGATCTCTTCGAGCGGGGCGGGGATCTCGCGACGGCCCTCGCGATACCAGTAATCGTTCAGCGACGGACGCAGCTGCGCGAGGACCTCGCAGGCGAGGGCCTGACGCGTCCAAGGCTCGATGCCGGCGAGGGGCTGACCGCCGGCGAGGGCCACGCGGGCCAACCAGGCCTGCGCGGCGGCCTGGGCGGCCCGCTCCGGGGCTTCCTGCGGCGAACCCAGCCGGAGGATGAGCAGGACGGAACCGCCGACGAGACGCGTCTCGACGGGCGCGAGCTTCGGGACGTCGCCGATCTCGATGCGGGCGACGGGCCCGGGCACGGGCGGCAGGTTGAGCGCGAACTCGAGGTGGCGCTGCAACGCCGTGCAATGCGCGGCCACGAAGCTCACCTCGGCGACCCGCTCGCCCGTCACCGTCGCGAGGACGGTGTCGTTCGAGTATACCTGCGGGGGAGGCGGCGGCAGCGGATCGGCCGCGGCCAGCCAAGCGCAGAGGCCGAGGACGCCCAGCATGTCAGACGCCGCCGAAGTGGCCTTCGTCGACCTCCACCGGTTCGCCGCCCGGCAGATGCAGGGCTTCGCCCATCGGCGATTGGTCGTTCTTCCAGACTTCGACCGTGGCCGGAGCCTCCGGGTCGGGCGAGATCCACTGCCAGCGGCCGATGCCGAGGAAACTCATCGGCACGCCTTTGTCGCGGCTGAGGCCAGGGCCGGTGCCGCGGACGAACGGCTTGTTGCCGATGCCGATCATGAGATTGATGATGAGCGCGGTACCGGAGCCCGCGGCCGAAGAAGCAGCCACGTCGGCGGCCGGCGCGGCGGCTTCCTCCGCGGCGTCCTCGATCTCCTCGATGACTTCTTCGTCATCGGCTGCTTCCGCCGCTTCCTCGAGCGGAGCGTCCGGAGCAGACGGCGACACGGCCTCCGGCTCCGGCGCCGTCGCGGACGGGCTGCTAGGAACGGAGGCCGCCGGAGGGTTTGCGCGAAGCGCGCGCACTTCTTCTCGGAGTTCCTCCAGGAGGGCTTCGAACTTGTCGGCGGATCTGTCGGCGGCCTTGACGGACTTCTTGAGCTCGTCGCGGACGGACTTCAGTTCGGACTCGAGGGCTTGCTCGGCTTCGGCGCGGGCCTTGCCGGCGTTCTCCGCGGCTTCGTCGGCGTCGGCGACGAGCGCGCGCACCGTACCGGCGAGGCCTTCGACCTTGGCGGTGAGTTCATCCAGCGCCTCGGAAGAGCCCGCGGCGGCTTCGGCGGCCGCGACCCTCGCGGTGAGTTCGGCCAGAGCGGCCTTGAGGGCGTTGATCTCGGCGGAGGCGCGCTGCGCGACGGCCGCGGCGGACGCCTCGGCGGCCTTGCGCGCGGTCATCTCGGCTTCGGCGATCCGGCGGTTCATCGACTCGTTGCCGGCGCGGATGTTGTCCCGCTGGAGGTCGATCTCTTCGGCGAGCTTGGCGCGGAGGCGGGCCTGTTCGGCCTGCCGCTCGGCTTTGCCGCCGCCGTCCTTGAGGACGGGGATCACCACGATGAGCGAAGCCGCGAGGATGGCGCAGATCACCAGGAAGGTGTCGAGTCCGTCGCGCTTGTCCGGCATGGCGATGAGGATCGCCATCACCGCGATGAGGTCGGCGGCGACCAGGAACCATTTTTCTTTGAGCAGCTTCTCGAGTTCGCGGTTCATTGGGGTATGCGGGGTAAGGGGGCGGCCTAACGGGGCCGTTCGACGAAGCCGACCTTGCGGTTGACCTTGGACAACGTCCGGAAGGCGGTCGCCTGCGCCTGCTCGGCGCCGGACTTGAGGATGCGGTCGAGTTCGCCGCGGTCCTTGATGAGCTCGTCGTAACGCAGGCGGACGGGGTCGAGCATCGCGACGACGGCGTCGGCGACGGCCTTCTTGAAGTCGCCGTAACCCTTGCCGGCGAACTCGGACTCGAGGGTCGCGACGGAGCGGCCGGTGCAGGCCGACATGATCGAGAGCAGGTTGGTGACGCCCGGCTTGTCGGCGCCGGAGCGGACCTCGGCGGCGGAATCCGTCACGGCCGACATGATCTTCTTCCGGATGTCCTCCGGGCGGTCGGTGATGAACACCGTGGCCGCATGATTGGGATCCGACTTCGACATCTTGGCGGCCGGATCCTGCAGGGACATGATGCGCGAGCCGACCTTGGAGATGAAGGGCTCGGGGACCTTGAAGGTGTCGGAATAGCGGTGGTTGAACTTCTCGGCCAGGTCGCGGGCGAGCTCCAGGTGCTGCTTCTGGTCGTCGCCCACCGGCACGAGGGCGGCGTTATAGAGCAGGATGTCCGCGGCCATGAGCACGGGATAGAACAGCAGGCCGGCGTCGACCGACTCCTGCTTGCGCGACTTGTCCTTGAACTGCGTCATGCGCTCGAGCTGGCCGAGCGGGCAGATGCACCCGAGGATCCACGCCAGTTCGGTGTGGCCGATGACGTGGGACTGGGCGAAGAGGCGGCTGCGGGCCGGGTCGAGTCCGCTGGCCACATACTGCGCCAGGCAGGAATAGGTGTTCTCCCGGAGCTGGGCGGGGACGTAAGGGACCGTGATGGCGTGCTGGTCCACGATGCCGAAATAGCACTCGTGGTCGTCCTGCATGCGACCCCAGTTCAGGACAGCCCCCAGATAATTACCCAGATGGAGGCGCCCGGTCGGCTGGGCGCAGGTCAGGACCACGGGCTTGGCGGGCTTTTTTTCGCTGGTTTCGCTCATTCCGGTCTGCCCAGCGTGGCAAGGGGCTCGCCCCGCTTCAAGCGGATTGGACGCTCGGTGACGCTTGAAAACAGACGAAGGCCGTCCTACATAACACCTCCCTCTCACGCCCCGACCATGTTCTTAGCCCAAATCGCCCCTCTCGCCGCTCCGGCGGCCGCCGCCCCCACCGTAGCCCCGACCAGTTACTTCATCGTCGGCGACATCAAGAACATCGTGGCCAAAGCCCCGGAAGACTGGGGCAGCATCGCCATCCATGCCGTCGGCTACGTCGCCCTCGCCTATGCGGCCGGCTGGCTCGCCGACAAGGTCCTCCGCTGGGTCTCGACCAAGTTCGGCCAAAGCCCGATCGCCGAAGCCTCCGTCGCGGCCATCGGCAAGGCCCTGCCGCTGATCCTGCCGGCCTACACCCTCCTCTTCCTCATCAAGGACAACAAGCCGGAGCTCGCGCATGTCGGCTGGCTCGACTTCGCCGCCATCGCCGGCGCCTTCCTCTGCTCGATCGCCCACACCACGGCGGTCTTCCACCTGCTCGCCGTGCCCATCGCCTGGGCGCAGAAGATCGCCGACGGCTCGGAGAACAAGCTCGACGACATCCTCGTGCCGATGTTCTCCACGGTCATCCGCATCACGGTGATCCTCGTCGGCGCCTTCAAGGCGATCTCGATCGTCGACCCGAAGTCGTCCGACGCGATCCTCGGCCTGCTCGCCGGTGCGGTCGTCGGCCTGGCCTTCGCCTCGCAGGACACCATCAAGAACGTCTTCGGCGCGGTGATGCTCATCGTCGACCAGCCCTTCACGCTCGGCGACGTGATCAACATCGGCAGCCATGAAGGAAAGGTCGAGTCGCTCGGCCTGCGTTCGACGACCATCATGATGCTCGACGGCCAGCGCCTCGCCATCCCGAACGGCGACCTCGCCACGCGCCCGATCGTCAACCTGACCCGCCGCGACTTCATCCGCGCGCAGGACCTCGTGCACCTCGAAGCGAACACGCCGGCCGAGAAGGTGAAGGAAGCCGCCGAGATCATCCGCGGCCTGATCGCCGGCCATGAAGGCTCCCAGCCCAGCCACCCGCCCCTCGTGCACGTCATCGAGTACGGCGAATGGGCGGTGAACATCCGCCTGATGTACTGGTATTTCCCGGCCCAAGCCGCCAAGCAGCTCGAGTTCAACCAGCAGCTCCTGCTGCGCATCAGCGAGAAGCTCCAGCAGGCGGGCATCCGCGTCGCCTCGCAGGGCACCCCGCAGAACCGCTGACCTTCCTTCCCATGCCCCTCATCGAAGCCAAGCACCTCTCGAAGTCCTACGGCGCGCTCCGCGCCGTGCACGACGTCTCCTTCTCCGTCGACCGCGGCGAAGTGGTCGGCTTCCTCGGACCCAACGGCGCCGGGAAGTCCACCACGATGAAGATGCTCACCGGCCACCTCCGCGCCGACGCGGGCGCCGCCCTCATCGCGGGGCTCGACGTCGCCGAAGACGCCGTCCGGGCCAAGCAGCGCCTCGGCTACTCCCCCGAAGGCGCGCCCGCCTACGGCGAGATGACGGTGCGCGAGTTCCTCCGCTTCGCCGCCGACCTGCGCGGCCTCGCCGATCCGGCCGCGAGCGTGCGCCGGACCCTCGCCCTCTGCCGCCTCGAAGAAGTCGCCGCCCAAGGCATCGACACGCTCTCCAAGGGCTACCGCATGCGCGTGGGCTTCGCCCAGGCGGTATTGCACGATCCGGAGGTACTCATCCTCGACGAGCCCACCGACGGCCTCGACCCGAACCAGAAGCATGAGGTGCGCCGCATCCTCAAGGAGATGGCCGCGACCAAGGCCGTCATCGTCTCCACCCACATCCTCGAGGAAGTCGGCGAGCTCTGCACGCGCGTCATCGTGATCGCGAAGGGCGAAGTCCGCTGCGACGAGTCCCGCGAGAAGTTCCTCGCCCGCGGGGCCGACCTCAACGCCGTCTTCCGTCAGCTCACCGCCTGAACCTCTTCCCCATGACCTCCCCTGCTCCCGCCGCCCCCGGCCTCAAGCCTTTCGCCGCGATGCTCCGCCGTGAGTTCGCCGGCTATTTCCGCACGCCCCTCGCCTACGTCTTCCTCGCGGTGTTCAACGCCTTCGCGGTGTCCCTCGCGTTCTTCGTCGGCGGCCTCTACGAATCCGGCGTCGCCAGCCTGGACCGTTTCTTCCTCTACCACCCGTGGCTGTGGGCCTTCCTCGCCCCTGCCGCCGGCGCCCGCCTCTGGGCCGAAGAGCGCCGCCAAGGCACGCTCGAGCTGCTCCTCACCTGGCCGATCACGGTCTGGCAGGCCGCGCTCGGAAAGTTCCTCGCGGCCTGGCTCTTCCTGGCCTGCGCGCTGCTCATGACGCTGCCCGTCGCCTTCACGGTCGGCTGGCTCGGCGATCCTGACTGGGGCGTGATCGTCTCCGGTTACGCCGGCTCGCTGCTCTGCGCCGGCGCCTGCCTCGGCGTCGCGGCCGTGGCCTCGGCGCTCACCCGCAGCCAGGTCATCGCCTTCGTCACGGGCTTCCTCGCCTGCTTCCTCCTCGTGCTCGTCGGCTACGGCGTGTTCGACGAACTCCTCGCGGGCCTGTTCGGCCCCGCGGGCATCGACGAGATCCGTCGCCTCGGCCTCTGGCGCAACCTCGAGCCGTTCACCCTCGGGCTGCTCGACGTCCGGCCGATCGCCTACTTCCTGTCCGTGGCCTTCGCCGGCCTGGGCCTGAGCACCATCATCATCGAACGCCGCTGAACGCCGCCATGAACCGCTCCCAAGCCTTGCTCGCCGCCGCCGCCGTCCTCGCGGCCGCCTTCTTCGTCAACCTGATCTTCGGCGCCTTCGGCGTCCGCGCGGACCTCACCGCCGACCGCACGTTCACGCTCTCGCCGGGCTCGCAGCGCATCGTCACCAAGCTCGACGAACCGGTGACGCTCGAGTTCTTCGTGAGCCGCTCCGACGTGAAGCTGCGTCCTTACCTCGAAAGCTACTCGCGTCGCGTCGAGACGCTGCTCCGCGAATACGTGGCCGCTTCCGGCGGCAAGGTGCGCCTCGTCGTCACCGACCCGCGCCCCGACACTAAGGAAGAGCAGCGGGCCCAGCGCCACGGCCTCGCCGGCATGCGGGCCGCCCAGGGCAACGCCTACCTGGGCCTCACCGCCCAGCAGGCCGACACGGTCAAGGCCCTGCCGATGCTCGATCCGTCGCGCGAACGCTTCCTCGAGTTCGACCTGTCCAAGCTGATCGCCTCCGCCTCGCGGCTCGACCGTCCGAAGCTCGCGCTGATCAGCTCGCTGCCGATCACCGCGGCCTCGCCGCAGGCCGGCGACCAACAGGCCGGCCCGGCCGAATTCCTGGTGGCCGAACTCGGCCAGACCTTCGAGGTCGTCACCCTGAACACGACGGCGAAGGAGCTGCCGGCCGACGTCGCCGTCGTGGCGCTCGTGCACGCCCATCACATCGACGACCAGCTGGCCTACGCGGTCGACCAGTTCCTGCTCAACGGCGGGCCGGTCTTCGCCGCGGTCGACCCGCTCTCACGGATCCAGAAATTCCAGCAGGGAGGCATGCCCTTCATGATGGCGCCGATGGCGATGACCGCCGCCAGCGACCCCGCGCTGCTCCGCGGCTGGGGCGTCAACGTCGAGATGGACGCGGTGACCGCCGACGCGGCCAACTCGGTCTCGATCCGCGGCCAGCGCGGCGACGCCATCCAGTACGCCCCGGCCTTCGCGTCGGGACCGGCCGCCTTCGCCAAGGATTCCCCGCTGACGAGCGACCTCCGCGAACTCGCCTTCATGGAAGCGGGCGCGATCTCCTTGATCTCCGGCGCGGAGAAGCGCCTGAAGTTCGAACCGCTGGTGACGCAGGCCGGCCCCGGCATGGGCGCGGTCTCCACGCTGACCGCGAACGCCGGCCCCTTCGAGAAGGTGTCGCTGGGCTTCCAGCCCGACGGCAAGCCGCGCGTCCTCATCGCCGCCGTCTCCGGCGAATTCACCACCGCCTTCCCGAAGGGCGCCCCGGCCCTCAAGCCGGCCGAGCCGACGCCCCCCGGCCAGCCGCCCGCCCCGCCGGCGAAGCCGCACCCGGGTCCGCACCTCGCCGCGAGCAAGAAGCCCGGCCGTCTGTTCGTCGTGGCTGATTCCGACTTCATGATGGATCCGTTCACGGTCCGCCAGCGCCAGGTCGGCGGCCAGTCCGCGGTCGAACCGATCAACGACAACTTCGGCTTCGTCATCAGCGCCCTCGAGACGCTCGCCGGCAGCGACGAGTTGGTGACGCTCCGCTCGAAGGGCACTTCGCTCCGTCCGTTCAAGCGGGTGCAGGACCTCGAGCGCGTCGCCCAGGTCCGCTACCAGGCCAAGCTCGACGAGATCGAACGCCGCCTGGAGGAGGCCAACACCAAGATCGCCGAATTGTCCCGCCAGGGCGGCGGCGTCACCGCCAAGGGCGTGATGATCACGCCCGAGATGCAGCGCGAGATCGAGAAGTTCCAGGTCGAAGCCGACAAGCTGTCCGAGGAACGCCGCGTCATCCGCCGCGGCCTGAGCGAGGACGTCAATTCCCTCGGCCGGCGCCTGCAGGTGCTCAACCTGATCGCCGGACCGGCCCTCGCCCTGCTCTTCGGCCTGGCCTACGCCCTGCTCCGCCGCCGCCGTCTTTCCTGACCCATGCGTAACAAGACCCTGCTCATCGCCACGCTCCTCATGGGCGTCGGCGCCCTCGTCACGGTCCGCCTCACGCGCGAGGCGCCGACCGATGCCCCCGTCCGGAAGCCCTTGGTCGCCGCCGCGGTGCTCGACGCCGCGCGCACCGTCACGATCAAGGCCAACAACAAGTCGGTGACGCTGGTCAAAGGCGAAGCCGGCTGGTCCGTGAAGGAGAAGCTCGGCCTGCCCGCCGACCTGGAGAACCGCCTGCTCCCGCTGATGCGCGGCCTGCAGAAGGCGGGCGACTTCGGCCTGCTCACCGCGAATCCGAAGCGCCTCGAGAAGCTCGGGCTGACGGACTCGGTGGTCACGCTGACGGCCGCCGACGGCCAGACCACGCGGCTCGCGTTCGGCAAGCAGACCGAAGACGGACTCGGCGCCAGCGCCCGCCTCAATGACGAGAAGCACGCCATCCGCACCGACTTCACGGGTTACCTCGAAGGCGACCCTACGGCCTGGACCGACCTGACGTTGTTCTCCGCCAGGCCCGCCGAGATCAAGTCGCTCACGCTGGAATGGAAGGACGGCCAGGTCTCCTTCGCCCGCAAGGAAGTCGGCGCGCTTTTCGAGGGCAAGGAAGGCGCGTTGGCGGAAGACATCGTGTCCGCCATCGCCACGGTCCGCGCCGCCGACGCGCTGCCCTTGGACGACAAGGAGGCCTCCGGCGCCCGGCAGACGGCACGCATCACCCTGGGACTCTTCGACGGCTCCGCCGCCGTCGTCACCCTGCGCTCGGCGGGCCCCGCCAAGCAGGGCGAGAGCGCCCGTGCTTTCGTCACCGTCACGCACTCGGACCCGAAGCATCAGTCCAACGCGGTCACCAAACTGGCGACCTTCGTCGCGGCGCCTTGGATGGTCGAGCAGGTGCCGCCTTCGCTGGCCGACTTCCGCAAAGGTCCCGTCTCCGCGGAACCGGCCCCGCAGACCATCCAGATTCCCGGCCCCTCCCCGGCGATCATCACTTCCCCTGACATTAAGCTGAAATAAGGGATCTTTCCGCAAAAGCCCTTGCCTCCCCCGGCGAGGGCTTTTTTGTGACCGCTACCGATGGCCGCCGCCGAAGCCCAGTCCCTCAGCACCTACCTGCCCGTCCTCGTGCAGGTCGCCCTCGGCCTCTCGATCCCGGCCATCATCCTCGCCGCCAGCCATCTCTTCGGCCAGCGCGCCAAGGGCAACTACATCAAGGACAAGGCCTACGAGTGCGGCCTGCCGATGGAAGGCAAACCCCACCCCCGCTTCGCCGTGAAGTTCTACGTGACGGCGATGCTGTTCATCCTCTTCGACATCGAGGTCGTGTTCCTCGTGCCCTGGGCCCTCGTCTACCGCGAGTTCCTGGCCGCCGGGATCGCGATCACCGCGGCCACCGCGGTCTTCCTTGGCGTCCTCGTGCTCGGACTCGCCTACGAGTTCAAGCGCGGCGCCCTGGAGTGGGAGAAGTAAGCCGACGTAAACGAAACATAATAGGCTAGACCTTGGCCTATATGCTGCATAGGCAATCGGCGATGAATATTCCTCTCGCCTCCCTCCTCGCCCAAGCCTCCGAAAACGACGCGCTCGCCGAAGCGGGCGTCCTCGCCTTCCTCGCCGCCTTCGGCCTGATCATCGCGATCGTCGGCCTGTTGGTCGTGGTCGGAATGTGGAAGACCTTCGACAAGGCCGGCCAGCCCGGCTGGGCCGCGATCGTCCCGTTCTATAACCTGGTGGTCATGTTCCGCATAGGAGGCCAGTCCGGCTGGTTCGCCCTCAGCTACCTGCTGAACTTCATCCCGATCATCGGTAGCCTCGCCTTCCTCGGCATCCTCGTCTGGAACCACGTGAACATCAGCAAGCGCTTCGGTCAGGGCGTAGGCTTCGCGATCGGCCTCGTGCTCCTCGCCCCGATCTTCTGGCTCATCCTCGGCTTCGGTTCCTCGAAGTACCTCGCCGAGCAGCCGGCCCAGGCCTAAATAAGGTTTTGATGTCAGCACGAAAAGGCGCCCTCTCGGGCGCCTTTTTCTTTGGCCGTGGACTCAGCCGTCAGCCCGCCTAGGATGGTCATCATGAACCTCACCCCTGCGTTCGCTTCCGTCCTCGCCGCCGAAATCGCCCCCATCGACTACGGCAAAGTCTTCGGCGCCTGCTTCCTCGCCGTCACGCTCGTCGGGCTCATGGCCTTCAGCCTGCGAGGCCTGTGGCTGATCTTCGAGAAAGCCGGAGTCGAAGGCTGGAAGGCGGTCATCCCGGTCTACCACCATGTCATCCTCACGCGTCTCGCGGGCCTCTCGGCCTGGTGGACGCTGCCGATGCTCCTGATCATCCCCATCCTCAAGGCGCAGGACAAAGGCCCGAAGCTCCTCTGCTTGCTGCTGCTCTTCGTCTGGTGGGGCTGGCTCTGCCAGCGGATCGCGAAGCGCTTCGGCAAGGACGTCGGCTTCGGCCTTGGCCTGACCATCCCCGGACCCGACCTCTTCTTCCGCACGGCCCTCGCCTACGACAAGTCGACCTATAACCCTAACCCCTGAGGTCGTCTTGCTCCGATACGAAAAAGGGCGCCCGCTGGGCGCCCTTTTTCGTACCTATGCACGACGCTCAGGGCCCGCAGATGCCACAGCCGCCGGGGAGTTCGCGGAAGAAGTCGTGGCCTTTGTCGTCGACGAGGATGAACGCCGGGAAGTCGACGACTTCGATCTTCCAGACGGCCTCCATGCCGAGCTCGGGGTAATCGATGACCTCGACCTTGCGGATGTTCTCCTGCGCGAGGATCGCGGCGGGCCCGCCGATGGAGCCGAGGTAGAAACCGCCGTGCGCCTTGCAGGCGTGGGTGACGGTCTCGCCGCGGTTGCCCTTGGCGATCATGACGAGCGAGCCGCCATGCTTCTGGAAGAGTTCGACGTAGCTGTCCATGCGGCCGGCGGTGGTCGGACCGAACGAACCGGAGGCCATGCCGACGGGCGTCTTGGCGGGGCCGGCATAATAGACGGGGTGATCCTTGATGTACTGCGGGAGGCCTTCGCCCTTCTCGAGGCGTTCACGGATCTTGGCGTGCGCGATGTCACGGGCGACGACGAGCGTGCCGGTAAGCGCGAGGCGCGTGGTGACCGGATGCTTCGAAAGCTCGGCGCGGATGTCCGCCATGGGACGGTTGAGGTCGATCTTCACGACCTTGGTCGCGTCGGCATGCTTGCGCGCCTCGGCCGGGATGAAGCGGCCGGGATCCGTCTCGAGCTGCTCGATCCAGATGCCGTCCTGGTCGATCCTGGCCTTGGCGTTGCGGTCGGCGGAACAGGAGACGGCGAGGCCGATCGGACAGGAGGCGCCGTGACGCGGCAGACGGACGACGCGCACGTCCAGGGCGAACCACTTGCCGCCGAACTGCGCGCCGATGCCGAGCTGATGGGCGACCTTGAGGAGCTCGGCCTCGAGCGCGGTGTCGCGGAAGGCGCGGCCATGCTCGTTGCCGGTCGTGGGCAGCGCGTCGTAGTAATGGGTCGAGGCCAGCTTGACGGCCTTCATGGTCGCTTCGGCGGACGTGCCGCCGATGACGAACGCGAGGTGATACGGCGGGCACGCGGCGGTGCCGAGCGACTGCATCTTCTCGGTCAGGAACTTGACGAGGGACTTCGGATTCAGGACGGCCTTGGTCTCCTGATAGAGGTAGCACTTGTTGGCCGAACCCCCGCCCTTGGCGACGAAGAGGAACTCGAACTTGGAGCCTTTGACGGCGGCGATGTCGATCTGCGCGGGGAGATTGGTGCCGGTGTTCCTCTCGGTGTAGAGGTCGAGCGGCGCGAGCTGCGAGTAGCGGAGGTTGTTCTGCGCATAGGCCTGGTAGACGCCCAGGGAAAGCGCTTCGGCGTCGTCGCCGCCGGTCCAGACCTGCTGGCCTTTCTTGGCGGTGACCTGCGCGGTGCCGGTGTCCTGACAGAACGGCAGCACGCCCTTCGCGGCGACCTCGGCGTTGCGCAGCATCGCGAGCGCGACGGCGCGGTCGTTGTCGCTGGCTTCGTGGTCGGCAAGGATCGCGGCGACCTGTTCGAGGTGCTCGGTGCGGAGATAGAAATTGATGTCGTGCAGCGCTTGATTGGCGAGGAGGGTCAGGCCCTCGGGCGCGACCTTGAGGATCGGCTTGCCGTCGAACTCGGCGACGGAGACATGCTCCTTGGTGAGCAGACGATACTTCGTGGTATCGTCGCCCAACGGAAAGGGATCCTGGTAATGGAAGGGAGAGGCCATCACCGTCACCATACGGCAGGCCCTCCCGCCCGCAAACGGAAACAGGTCAGCGCGCGGGCATCTGCGCCGGTGCGCCGAGACGCACGCCGCTGACGAACGTCCCTTCGGCGAGGTCGACCGACACCAAGGCCAGGCCGGCGTTGCCGGCCGAGGAACGCACGGTGCCGGCGACCTTTCCTTCGGGCGTCTTCAGTTCGAGACCGACGGAGACCGGACCCTCGACGCGACGCAGGATGCGGCGCAATGACCCCATGGACTGGATGCGGGCCATGACCTCCTGGCCGAGGTAACAGCCCTTGGTGTAGCTGACCCAAGCGTCGAGGCCGCACTCCTGCGGAAACTCGTTGGCGCCGCAATCAGCAGGGACGGACGGCACTCCGGCGGCGATGCGGGCGGCCTGCAAGTCAGCGAGGCTGCCGAGTTCGCCCGGCATGACGGAACCCGCGGGCGTGAGCACGTCCCAGGCGGCGACGCCGAAGCGACGGGTCGGAAAAAGTTTCGCGTCCGCGAGGGCCGGCGTGGCGCCCCAAGCGACGTAGCGCAGCCATCGGGCGGTTTCGTCGGTCGCGACGACGTCGTCGGCGATGACGTTGGCGGTCACGACCGAGATCAGCGCCTCGGCCGAAAGGTGCGGGCAGAGCAAGAGGGACGAACCATCGGCCTCCTTGGCGACGACCGTGTGCGCGAGCACCCGGCCCTTGCGGTTCAGCCAGAGCGCGTCGGTCAGCGCGACGCCACGCAGGTCCGCCGTGCACTGACCCTGCAGGAAAGCCGCCGCGTCTTCGCCCGTGATGCGGACGACCGCGGTCTCGACTGAGGCGTAGCGCGCGGCCATCAGAGGACCGCCCACAGCCAGGCGATGCCATGCAGGGCGAGGTTCGCGTAGGTCGCGGCCATCACGTCGTCGAGCACGATGCCGAAACCTCCGGGCAGCTTCTCGAGCGCCTTGATGCCGAACGGCTTCGTGATGTCGAAAAGGCGGAACAGCAGGAAGCCGAGAACGATCAGCAGGAGCGACGACTTGCCGCCGTAGACGTAAGGGTTGAAGAGGAAGACCAGCGGCATCGCGGCGAACTCGTCGAGGATGACCTCGGACGGATCCTTCTTGCCGATGAACGCCGCGGCGACTCCGCACAACAGCATCGCGGTCAGGACGACGAGCGCGTCGAACGCGAACTCGTGCTCCCAGCCCTTCGCGTGCGCCAGGCGCACGACGAGCGCCCACCACAGCAACCCGGCCGCGGAGCCCCATGTGCCCGGCGCCTTGAGGCGACCGAGCGGACCGAGCGTCGCGATCTGGACGATCATGAGGCGAGGCCGGGCAGATGCCGGCGATGCCGGATGAGGTAGCTGAGGCCCGAGAACACGGTCAGGGCGACGGACAGCCAGAACAAGGCCATGATGATGACTTCCCAGCGCTGATGCCATTCGGCCGAGAGCTTCCAATGCGACTCATAAGCGCGCAGGCCGATGAGGTGTCCGATGGCCAGGATCTGCAGGAACGTCTTGATCTTGCCGAGGCCTTCGGCCTCAAGGACCTGACCCGAGGCGGCGGCGACCAGGCGGAGACCGGTGATCAGGAACTCCCGGATGACGATGAGCATCACGCCGAAGGAGGTGTAGAGGACCGTCGAAGCGTCCGGCGACAGCGGCTCACCGGCGTCGCTCCAGCGCGTGACCGGCAGGCAATCGATCGCGGCGAGGCCGATGAGCAGGCCGAGGATGAAGATCTTGTCGACCAGGGCGTCCATCAGGCGGCCGAAGTCCGTGACCGCGTCGAGCTTGCGGGCGATCCAGCCGTCGAAGATGTCGGTCAAGGCCGCCAGGATGAACAAAGCGAGCGCCGCGCTGGCCCAAGGGCCGGCCCAGTAGGTCCAGACCGTGATCAGGAAGATGGCCGGCAGGCGGGCCGCGGTCAGGATATTAGGGAGATGCCGAAGAATATGCATGCGGGCTTGCGGAAAGGATGTTCCCGACCGAGAGTGAGCCGCAACAGGAAAACGATGCCTCGAGCCCTCCGCACCGCCGTCTATCCCGGCACCTTCGATCCGGTCACGCTCGGGCATCTGGACGTCCTGCGCCGCGCCTCCCGGCTCTTCGACCACGTCATCGTCGCCGTCGCGCCCAGCGACAGCAAGAGTCCTTGGTTCTCGGTCGAAGAACGGCTCGGCATGGCGCGCGAGGCCTGCCAGGGCATCCGTAACGTCAAGGTGCTCGAACTCAAAGGCCTGACGGTAGAGTTCGCCCACCGCCATAAGGCCGCCGCGATCATCCGTGGCCTCCGCAAATTCAGCGATTTCGAGTTCGAATTCGACCTAGCCCACGCCAACCGCCTGATGGCCCCCGAGATCGAGACCGTCATCCTGATGCCCAGCCAGGACCAGTTCGTGACCTCCTCGAGCTTCGTGAAGGACATCGCCCGCCACAAGCTCTCCCAGGCCGCCGCCTTCGTCCCCCGCTGCGTCCTGCCGCACCTGCGCAAAAGGCTCTCGGAAAAGGCCTGAAAAGGCCCGCCTCCACTGTTGACCGTGGGGGGTAGTTCTATTTGCTCGGCCCTTCCCCCCGCGACGACCACCGACCGGGGGCCTCCCTCCCTTTATACATACCATGGACATCAAAATCCAAGCAACCAACCCGACCCGCCGCTCCGTCACCGTGACGGTCCCCGCCGCGACCGTCGCCGCCGCCGAGAAGGAAGTCGTCAAGGGCTTCTCCCGCGAGGCCGCCCTCCCCGGCTTCCGTCCGGGCAAGGCC
>JACCDL010876016.1_pt1 | contig 15143 bp, 14 predicted proteins | sample 7441931 | NCBI WGS metagenome assembly JACCDL01 (sample SAMN15323437, study PRJNA562643) | freshwater metagenome | isolation source: river surface water | place: USA:Blue River Watershed | collected 2017-08-16 | reverse complement strand
GGCCTAGAAGAGGCTTCTAATGCTCTCTTCGAGTGAGTACTTAGAGGTGAAGCCCATCGCAGACTTGGCAAGGTTGATGTCGGCGCAAAGAAAGGCTGGATCACCGGCGCGGCGAGGGCTTTCGATAACAGGGGTATCTGTTTTATGGGTGACTTCTAAAACGAGTTTGATGATCTCGCGTACTGATGCGCCGCGACCTGTACCGATATTGAGTGCAGGCGGAAGAGGTTGGGTGGCATCTGCTGCAGCTAAATGTGCTCGGGCGATGTCGCGCACATCCACATAATCGCGGATGCATGTGCCATCTGGGGTTAGGTAATCGGTACCGAAGATTTCTGGGGCCTTACCTGCATTGAGTTTGCCAAGAACTATGGGAACAAGGTTTTCTATAGAGTTATCGACAAGTTCGTGAGCTGCTGTGCCAACTACGTTAAAGAAACGCAGAGATGTTCCGTGGTTACCGGGGGTATTGATAAAGGCTGTGACTTTTGCCTCTGCTTGGTATTTGGAATCACCGTACGGAGAGATAGGTGCTTTTGGACCATCTTCTTTACATGGATCCATCGAATCGGGTGAACCGTAGACAGCAGCGGTAGATGAGAAGATAAATTTCTTGACGCTGTTGCGCTTTGCAATATCAATCAGTTCGTTGGTGGCGGTGAGGTTTACTTCAAAGTATTCATCGGGCTTTTCCATTGATTCACCAACTGCTTTAAGAGCTGCGGTGTGGACGATGCCATCAATCTTATATTCTTGAATAACGCCTTCGATATCGTTGTAATCGCGAATATCGGCTTTGATCAGTGGGATATTAAGGTTGTGCTTGGTGCGCAGGTAAGCAATTCGTGACTCAAGACCTTGGTAAAACGAGTCATAGATGACTACAGATTTGCCGGCGCGAATGAATTCATCTGCAATGTGTGCGCCGATATAGCCAGCACCGCCTGTAAGTAGCCACGTCTCTTGGGTCATGTGGTGAGTCTATCTCTTGGTGAATAGGTTCAAAACCTGTGAATGCCTACTCACTAATGATAGAAATCAGTGTAGTAAATTGCAGGGGTGAAGAATTCGGTTCTAATTGTCACTGGTATTTATCCCCCTGACACAGGAGGTCCTGCAAGCTTTGTCTTTGAGTATTCGCAATGGTTAGAGAAATCTGGACACCATGTAACCATAATTACTTACACAGATGGTGAAAGTCGATCTGAGTTACATGGTTCAATCAAATTATTTTTTATCTCCCGCAAGAACAGTCTTATAATCCGATATCTAGAATATATTTTTGCTGTAATCAAGTCTTACCATCCTTCGATGTCAGTCTTGGCAGCTGGGGGGTTTTTAGAAATATGGTCAGCAAGCTTGATAAAAAGATTTAAATATGTTGTCAAAATACCAGGAGATATCGTTTGGGAACGCGCACGAAATTCAAACAAGACTAGCTTGGACATCTTGGAGTTTCAAAGTTCAAACATGGACTTGAAGTACCGAATATTTCGGGCTCTATACTCCTCAAGTATTGGAAGAGCAGAAAGAATTATTGTTCCTTCAAAAATGCTCGGGAGATTGGTTGCAGAGTGGGTAGGTAACTCTCATAAAATTGATTTGGTCTACAATTCAACCAAATTATCGGAATTTGCTGCCCCAAGGTCTGAGAAAAGAAAGTTTGATGTCTTAACAGTCTGCAGATTAGTACCTTGGAAAGGTGTAGCCGATTTAATTCGTACGTGTAAAGAGCTCAATTTTACCCTGGCTATCGCAGGTGAAGGTCCTGAGAAATCTAGCCTTGAGAATCTTGCAAAGGAATTAGGCGCGCCTGTAACATTTTTGGGTCAGGTATTGAAGAATCGTATGCGAGAAATTTATGCTTTGAGCAATACATTCGTTTTGAATAGTTCTTACGAAGGATTGCCTCACGCACTTATCGAAGCTAAAGCAAATGGAATGCTCTGTATTGCCCGCGCTGGAACCGGTTGTGAAGAGGTAATTACAGATATGAAAGATGGGCTCTTGATTGGCGGAGAAATGGGTGGCTCTCTTTCTATTGTTCTCAAATTTGCCCTATCAAATCAAATAGATAGAAATAAATTGTGTGCTGGTGCCGTAGAGGATGTGAGATATCGGTTTGATCAAGAGACTAACTTCAAATTGATTTTGGAAGTAATTCAAAAGCCATGAGTTTCAGAATCCCAATTTTCATACACGCCGGAATTGGCAAGAGTGCAGAATCGCCAGATGTGCTTTTGAACCGCTGGGATAATTATGGCCAAAGGGTCAAAGTGGCTACCGGCGGAAAACATCCGAGAATTGTAGTCTTTCTGCCTGACTCTATGTACACCAGCTCTTTCTCAGCCCTCACGAATTTAAGAATTATTTCCTTCAAGGACAGTTTTTTTGGACGAATCAAATTAATTTTCTCTTTAAGTCAATACATTAAGCTGGGTTCAAATCCTGTAACGCTTGTAGCGGGGGACTTATTTATATCTCCAATAGTTGCAAACCTAGCCAAGCGATTATCTAAACCTTCCGTAAGGGTTCAAATACAATTCCATGGGGCTACGTACAATGAAAAGGTTGTTAGTCTGCGGAGTTTTGTGCGGGTAGCTCTGATGCGCTATTCAATACGAGCATCAGATTCAATCAGGGTAGTTTCTCATTTTCAGATAGCGGATATACAACGGATTACAAACTCAGAAAATAAATACTTTGTTGTCGCCCCAATACCTGTCAATCAAAAGAAAATTTCTGTGACGCGAGCGAAACATGATGTGCTTGCCATCTTGGTTTTGGGGCGCTTGCACCGAGAACGTGGGGTAGATGATTTTAGCGATTTTCTTTCCTTACTGAACAGCTCTAATTTTACTTGCTCAATAAATGTAGTTGGTGAGGGTCCGCTACTTGAAGGGTTAAGTACCTTCTCGCAAACTCTTAACAAGGATCTAAAAATCAGGTTTCACGGCCGATTAGATGAAAGCGGCGTACGTGAGCAACTGAGCGTCAACGACGTTCTACTCTCCTTTGCTCCTGAAGAAGGTTATGGCCTAGCTATTCGCGAGGCGCTCTTATCGGGCATGGTCGTTATTGCTAGAAGAAATTTGGGTACAACTGAAGTGAAGAAGAGTCACCCAGAGGCGATAGAGCTATTTGATTCGGTGCCGGAAGCAGTTGAGTTGATCGAAAGTCTTATACCTTCTAATCCAACCCAAGAATACCTTTCAAAACTTCGCAAGGCCCACGAAGATACAGAGAACCAGCGCATTGAAGATCTAGTGGCGAGTTGGGTAAAACCCTAATTTGTAGATGAGACCCAGCTTGTAAGTCGAGTTGCAAAATCATTGCTCTTGGCCCAGGCGATTGTCTGGGCAATTCCCTCTGAAAGCGTCACTTGAGGAACGAAGCCTGTAAGTGAACGTTGAAGTGACACATCCGCACAGGTGAAGAGTGTGTCATTTGGATTCATTCCCGAGCTTGAAATATCAATCTCTGAGCCTAGCTGTAGATTAATTTCATTAATAAGGTCATTAAGAGAATGTGGATTTCCCCCGCCTATATTTACGATATCAGCAAATCCCTGATCTCGATCAGATAACTCTGTTAATAAAGATGACATTTGCGTAGTGATATCTGAGATAAAAGTGAAATCTCGCTTGACGTTTCCGTCACCAAATCGTGCGAACTGTTGTCCGTTGATTCCTGAATTAATCAAGCGGAGATACGCCATATCGGGCCGGCCCCAAGGGCCGTAAACAGTAAAGAATCGTAATCCTCGAGCACGTGTTTTGCTGTTACGAACGAAGGTTGGAGCTAGAAGCTCATTTGAGCGTTTCGTTGCGCCGTAGATGCTCACTGGATTAATATCTGCGCTTGATTCTGAATATGGAATTAGTTTTGAGTTTCCATAGACACTTGAGGAGGAGGCATATAAGAAATATGGGATTTCCGTTTCAACTACTTCCTGCAAAAGGTTGGAAAATGCCTGAATATTGTTGGCAATATATGACTCACTTCGATGAAGTGGAGTCCTGACTCCAGGTTGTGCAGCAAGGTGAATGACAACGTCAAAAGCGTGATCTGAAAAATATTTCTTTAGTTCTACCTGGTTTACAAGATCTAAATGTGTCAACGGCACGTTTAATGGTTCAAGAAGATGAGTTACTCGAAGTTTTTTCAATTCGGGGGAGTAGTAATGACTTAAGTTATCAATTCCGCAAACCTTATGACCTTGTGAAACTAAGAGTGAAGATAGGTGAGATCCTACGAAGCCGGCGGCTCCTGTAACTAGAATTTCCATGAAAACCCCACCATCTAGTTCAAATTTATTCGTTGGTTATGTTCGAAACTCTACACTACGAGCATGAAGAAGCGCACTCGGATACTAATACTAAACTACGTGATGGACCTCGAACATCCACTACTGGCTCACCAGCACGCCGCTGTCGAAAAACTTGCAGAGAATTTCCTTGAAATTACTGTGATTTCTGGTGCGATAGGAAGAACTCAGTTACCAGAAAATGTAACTTTGCTTAATAGCAATTGGGTGCCATCGAAACGCATATCAAGTGCTATTCGATTCTTGCGGCTAGCTCTACCACTCATCTTTTCCCGAAAATTTTCTATTGTTTTTTCTCACATGGTAGATGTACAGGCGGCTTTGATTTCCCCATTCGCAAAGATTGCGCGACTCCGCCATATTTTTTGGTATGCGCATGCGCATCCTTCTCTTTACTTAAAGTTTGCCAATCTATTTGTCGATAAGGTCGTGACTAGCACTGCCGGATCTTGCCCAATCACTGGACCAAAGGTAGAAGCAATTGGCCAGGCTATAGACATTTCATTTTTTAAGCCTTCAGGATTTCGCTCGTATGATTCATTTAATCGGCTTATACATATCGGCAGATTCGATAAGTCAAAGAATATTGATCGGCTGATTGCAGCAGCTGTGGAGCTGAGGAAAATTAATCCTATTTTAACTTTGACAATCGTTGGTGATCCCTCAAATAATGCATCGAAGCTCTGGGCTGATTCAGTGGTGAACAAATCAAGAACTCATTCAGAATGGCTTACATTTCTTCCCTCGATTAGGCGAGATGACTATCCGAAAGTTGTTTCCTCGTTTGATATTTTTTTTCACGCTTATATCGGCTCACTTGATAAAGTCCTAGTCGAGTCAACTCTGTTAAAGATTCCGGTAGTTTCAATAAACCCTGAGTACCTCACCGAGTTTGGTTCCTGGGGATCACATAATGATGCGACGCTTGAGAACGAATACAGCGCGTTAATTTCTCGTTCTTCTGCTGATATCCGGGGTGAAGTCGAGGCCCGTCACAGGCTAGCTGAAACGCATCACTCTGAGTCTCACTGGATTCGTGAATTAACTCGTATTCTTGTCGCCGAGCATGGCTAGACTAGTTGGCAGCATTGGGGGTAGCGCGTGAAAGTGTTAATTACTGGGGCTGCTGGCTTCTTGGGCTCCCACCTTTCTCGCAGGATGGTTGATTCTGGCCATAGCGTTACAGGCATTGATGATTTATCGACCGGGTCTGTGCGTAATATCAAAGCCTTGCAAAGCCATCCAAATTTCAAATTTATCAACCATGATGTCCGCAATCCTTTCTTAGCCGACGTTGACTTTATTTTAAATTTTGCTTGCCCAGCTTCTCCAAAGCATTATCAATCAGATCCGGTGCGTACGATTGAAACTAACTTCCTAGGGATAATCAACATGCTTCATCTCGCAAAAGAGAGTGGCGCTGGAATTTTACAGGCTTCGACAAGTGAAGTTTATGGCGATCCAACGGTCTCACCCCAGACCGAAAGTTATTGGGGAAATGTAAATCCAATCGGAATTCGATCATGCTACGACGAAGGCAAACGTGCAGCTGAAACACTATGTTTTGATTATCGTCGTCAGTTTGGTCTTGATGCGCGAGTCATTAGAATCTTTAATACATATGGGCCGAATATGGATTCCGGGGACGGTCGAGTTGTATCAAACTTTATTGTTCAAGCATTGAAAGGTGACCCCATTACAATTTATGGTGACGGTTCGCAGACTCGATCTTTTTGTTTCGTTTCAGATTTGATAGAAGGTATCCATAAAGTAATGTCCCTTCCTTCAAATCCGGGTACACCAATTAACTTAGGCAACCCAAAAGATTTCACGATGCTGGAGCTTGCTCAGATTGTGCTCGATGTTACTGGGTCACAATCTGAGATTGAGTTCCAAACGTTGCCACAAGATGACCCACAACAGCGCAAACCTGATATCTCATTGGCAAAATCACTGCTCGCGTGGGAGCCAGAAGTGGAATTACGCGCAGGGATTGCGCTAACAGCCGAGTATTTCAAGGATTTGCTCGCTAGATGATGAGGGTTCTTCACGTCATAACAACCATTAATCGAGGCGGAGCTGAAAACCAACTTCTTGTTCTAGTACGTGAGCAAATCAAGTCAGGAATGGAAGTTAGTGTTTTATACCTGAAGGGTGATCCAGAATTGGAGCAAGATTTGTCTGCGGCAGGTGCGATTGTTGTGCACGGTATTGCAAATATGAATCCATTTTTTCAGTTCTTAAAAATGCGCTCAATCTTCAAGAGTCAAAAGGTTCTCCTGCATGCTCACCTACCTCGTGCTGAGCTCTTAACCCGATTTTCTTCTGCTACTAACCCATTTGTGGTTTCTAGACACAATGCGGAGCAATTTTTTCCAGGAGCTCCACGGTTCTTGTCATCGCTTCTTTCACGATTGGTCACTAGGAAGGCAAAGTCAGTAATCGCAATTTCTCATGCGGTTTCAAAATTTCTGTCTCTAAAAAATGAGGTAAGTGATTATAGAAAGGTAACCGTTGTTCACTATGGCTGCCAACCCAGTCCAAATGTCGATAGATTAAATACCAAGATGATGCTAGGAAATGAATCGCAAATCTGTATAGGGACAATCTCACGCCTTACGCGGCAGAAAGACTTGCCAACTCTATTTTTAGCTTTCGCGCAGTTCCTGAGTCTTCATCCTGGCTCGGTGTTGCTTCTCATTGGTGGTGGAGAAGAAAAAAGCTCCCTTGTGAATCTTGCTGAAGAAATAGGGATTGCACAGAATATTGAATGGGTAGGCCGTACCAGCGATATACACGAGTATTTATCTCACATGGATGTTTTTGTTCTTTCAAGCCTGTACGAGGGTTTTGGATTAGTTCTGTTGGAGGCCATGGATGCAGGAGTGCCAGTTGTAGCTTCAAATAATTCTGCAATCCCAGAGGTGTTAGGTGCTGACTTCCCTGGGTTAGCACGCACTGGTGATGTTCAGGATTTCTTAGAAAAAATCAACCAAGTTATAGAAATTGAGAATCGTCAAAAAATCCTGCAAATTCAAAATGTGCGCCTTGGTATCTTCAAGGCAGACCTGATGTGCTCGAAAATTACGGATCTTTATAAGCAGGCACTTTGATTTCCTGTAGGTAGCCATGCAAAATAATTATCCTGAGCAAATGCAAATCTGGAAAGATTGTGCTTTGTTGCTATTTTTTCTCTGAATTCCATGACATTAGGCGTCCATTTTTGTCGCGGTGGTATTGAACTATCATGATGAAGTTCTTTCATTTGGGATACCATGGTTGCCCTTCGTGCTCAGCAAGTAATCCGAGGATCAAAACCTTGGTGGAGAGTCATAGTTAGCTACAGATTTACCGGCACGAATGAACTCATCTGCGATATCCGCACCGATATAACCAGCACCGCCTGAAAGTAGCCATGACTCTTGGGTCAGATGGAGAGCGTACTTTGGCTAGGGACTATCTAACCTTGAACAGTGGAACTAGTGGTTCAACGAGCAGCTTTTCTCTCAGAGTCCGGGATTTAATAGCGCTAGAAAGGTTTTGAAGTGTCTCTGAATATGCCTTCAGTACGATTTGAAGTTCTTTTCTACCAAAAGCAAGAGATATGTTGTGGGCGTTCAAAATCAATACACCTCTTTGAAACATTTCCTGCATAAAGAAGGTTTTTAGCTCATCCACCGAATACTGATCGGTTGGGGTCCAGTTGAGAAATACCCAAGTTGGGTGACCAGATAAAGTAAGTACATTCTGAAGGTTGTTTCTTACTATCATGCTTTCAACTCCCTTCCTTAAGTTCTCGCCTTTTTCAGTAAGGATTGCAGCAATATCCATTTTTTTGTGTTTCTCAAGAACTACTTTTGCGGCTGCCAAAGAGAGCAGTTCTCCCCCAAAAGTCCCTGAGAAAAAGATTTCTTCCATTTCTTTCATTATTTGGCGTTTGCCGACTACGGCAGATAAGGGGAAACCATTAGCGATGCCTTTTCCGAAGGTTGATAGGTCGGGGATGACATTGAAAAGCTCTTGTGCCCCACCGCTCGCAAACCGGAATCCTGTAATTGTCTCATCAAAAATTAGTACAATCCCATTGTCGTCGCAAAGTCTGCGCACTTCTTGCAAAAAGTTTTTCTCCGGGAAACTGACATTCATTGGTTCCATAATTACAGCGGCAAATTGTTGCGGGGATTCTGAAATCAACTCAGATAGGGAATCAGTATCGTTGAATTTGAAACTTTTTGTTAACGATTTTGTAGCGGCCGGTACACCTTTGTCTCGAGTTGTTGAACCTATGTACCAGTCTTGCCAACCGTGGTAGCCGCATACAGCTAGGAGGTCTCGCCCAGTATATGCACGTGCTAGTCGAATGGCTGCAGATGTTGCATCGGTTCCGTTCTTACCGAATCTAACCAACTCGGCCGAGGGAACTAGTTCGATAATTAGCGAAGCAACTTCCGCCTCCAATGTTCCAGGTAGTGAATAAATCACGCCCTTAGAAAGTTGTTTCTTGACGGCTCTAGAGATATCTCTGTCCCCGTACCCAATTGTTATAGCGGCGAGGCTATTAACGAGATCCACATACCAATTTCCATCGATATCTTGAATGCTCGCTCCTTTCGCCCTTTTGGCAAAGAGCGGCGATACTCCTACGGGATATTGAGTCCTTGATTTACTGAAGGTTTGCGAGCCAAGTGGGATTACAGATTCCGCAAAAGCAAGCTGCTTTTCGGAATTAGAGTACCTACTCATTTAAGCCCTCCTCTTTTAGCATCGCAATCAGTGACTCATTGCGCCTATTCGCATCAATCGTACTCTTTAACTCTGTATTATCCTCAAGGTAAGCCAGCAACTCAGAGAGATTAAAGGATTCTTCTCTTCCTTTAAAATGTAAAAAGACACTTCGGACAAACTCTAGGTCCTCGGGATAGTCAACTGTCCATCGCAAGTTACTTAAATCTTCAGAGTGAACAAAGTTTTGACTCGTGAACTGTCCATTTCTTGAATACAGTCCATATGTGACATGCTCCATTTCAGCTCTAGAAAGGGAAGCACCATCTAGTTTTCTAAATGCATCGCTTTTTACTACCTCGATATCTAACCCATCAGGAAAAGTGGGTTTGATCGTGTTTGATAAATAGTCGACATCAGCCTCATGAAAGGTCTCCACTAAATCGTCGATAAGGCTTGGCATTACTAATGGGCAATCTCCGGTCAGTCGAACAAATGAATCAGATGGGAACTGAGTGATCACAGTGTCAAATCTTTCTTTAACATTATTCAACGACCCTCGAACAAAAAGTGTCTTTTCAGAAATGAGAAAATCAACTAATTGGTCGTCTGTTGAATCCGTAGAGGTTGCAACAATAACCTTTTCCACTTTTTTGGCCTGATAAATTCTTTGCAACTGCCAATAAATCATGGGTTTACCATTAATCTCACGCAAGACTTTACCTGGAAGGCGGCTTGACGACATTCGAGCTTGCAAAATGGCTATGGTCATTTATTTGTCCACTGTCGAGGATCAATTAAATCCTTAGGAAGGCCTGCGGGAACCTGGTCGAGGATCGAATCGATAACTTTAACAGGCGATTGAGCAATCTCGTGAAGTTGGATAGCGTTTGAAACTCCGACAACCAATTTTCTAAATAAGTCTTGTGAGTCGTAGACCGCTAGGGCTGCTTGGACAAAGGTTAGACCGTGCTCTTTGCAGTATTCTTCATAATTTTTTGCCTCAGCATGAAATCTTGGTGGGAGAGTTTTTGTGTTCAAAAGTGTTCCTTGGTGGAAAATGCTTCGCGCATGAAATGAAACTCCATTCCTTGCCAGGTTTAATGCGTTCTCATCAAAGAGGAATTCTGTGTTGAAATAACTTAAAGGGGCTTGAACGATTTCAATCGGTTCATTGATTTCTGTTAATTCATTACTCTCATAAACTGATATTCCAATTGATTTCGCTATCCCTTGATTTTTCAGCTCAGTGAGGAAGTTCAGTCCAGATGCCTTTTGCGAAGAGGTTAAGTCAGACCAATCGTGAATTAGAATACTTTCGAAATGTCGGGCATTGAGAACCTTTAAGTCTGATGCAAGTTCACGAATAAGCTTGTCATCACTTGAGTCGCTGTACTTGACCTTCGTACCTAGTTTAAACCTATTCACGCGGCGGATTCTTGAAAGGTTCGTGGTTACTCCTTCGTATCCTTGAGCTAGATCTAATGTCTCTATACCTTCACCGAAAGCTACCTCCAGAATTTCACCAATCTCGTCTAAACTCAGCTCTGGGGTGTTTACATAGAAGCCGTAACCTTTTCCAAATTGGGCACAGCCTAAAGTAAGACTTCTCACGGCTGTAGCCAGTTCTTTCCAAATTCAATCAAAGCAACTCGCATGACATTCCAGTCACCACGACTAATAACTGAACGTCGTGCAGCTTCAGAAATTTGAGATTTCTCCTCGTAGGTTAGCCCTGAAATTTCTAGTAATAAATCTGACAATTCTTCTGTGGTCGAAAAAAGAAAACCGTTTTTGCTACTTTGAATCCATTCTCTATTTGATGCAAAATCCCTGCAAACGCATATTCGTCCCGCACTCATTGCTTCTAGTAGTGACACGGAGGTTCCATCGCTGACAGCGGTGGAGAGATAAATCTCCGAATTTGCAAGAATCTTTGGGAGGTCCTCTTGAACATATGCTCCATGGAAGGAAATGTCTCCTCGAAAAATTTCTTGCGCTTTTGACTTGATTTCTTCCGTCAACTCCTCACCATCCCCAAAGTACTTAACTTCAAAATTAAGTCCTTTATTTTTTGCGATGCCTAGTGCTTGCAGTGATGTTTCATTTGAGTGAATCCGTGTCCAATTTCTCGTAGAAACGATTCTCAATTCTTCTCGATTCTGTAATTTGATGTCTAGGAAGTCTTCTTGATTGCATCCGTATGCTATTTTCAATATCGGACCTTTAAAATCGAATCTGTTTCTTAGTTCTTCTTCGATTTGCTGACAGTCACAGATAATGGCGATACATCGCTGAATATTTCTATATATCTCCTCGAAGACAGAGACTTCTTTGGATTCCTCATTAATCTCGTAAGCCATGCAAATTCCAATAATTGGATGGTTACTATTTTCTGGAATACTACTTACCCCGGTCGAGAGTGGGCTAGCGATGATTAGATTTCGATTGACAAAGTGATTATCATCAAGCAGAGGCCCTGTCTCGCTGAGATAAATTTCATCCAGAAGGGTGACTTCACTGAAAGCTTCGACGAAACGTTTATCGTGAGTTGACCTTGATTTTGAGATGTATAAGGCTTTACTGGCCTTCAAAATCCGAGCTCCTAATCAATTGATCTCGCATTACTTCTCGGGCTAGTTTACGTCCAACTACATCACCGATATCAAATGGGTCTATCCCATCATGCGGGCAAGGCCTAAGTGCAATCACGTCTTCGGGTGAAACTGTTGTTCCAGAAGTCAAATTCCGGCTAAACCTAAGTGCTCGGCGCTGCACAATCCTGGCCTCCTCCTCGTTTGGTTCAACACATTTATGGCCGCTTCCAAGACATCTCTCGAGAATTCGTGTCTCGTCAACCATTTTCTTCCAGGCTACCGGGTCTAATGAGAATCCATGATCCGGACCTACCCTGTTGGTGTCGTCGGTGAAGTGTTTTTCGATGACTCTTGCTCCAAGTGCAACCGCGCCAAGAACGGCAACATGTCCAATCGAATGATCAGATAACCCCAAAATAACATCCGGAAATCTCTCTCTAAATTCATTTAGTACTAAGAGATTGAGATAATCAAAATTATCTTCACTTCCTGTGTAATTCGTATTGCATTGCATTAATACGATTGGAACATTGAATTGGGTTATGAGTTTGACTGCACGTTCTACTTCCCATAATTCGCTCGCGCCGGTAGCCAGAAGAATTGGTTTACCTTGTGAGGCCATCATTTCTAGAGATTCTTTCCAAGTTATATCGCCAGAGCCCACCTTAAAATATGGCATTTTGCTTGCAAAATGTGGGATAAATTCCAAATCGTAAGGCGCCGTAAAATAGTCAATGCCGTTGTCTGCACAAGCCTTGACCAGGGTATCCGTCCACTCCATGGGTAACTCTGCGTCTTTATAGACTTCAACAACATCTTTCTTCCACTTTGCCTGGTGTGTCATTTTCTTGCCAAGATCCTTGAAACCTTGAGATGAGACAATTGTTTCGGCTCTAAAGTTTTGAAACTTTGCAGCGTCGGCGCCAGCTTCAGCCGCTAACTTAATAAGCTCTATGGCGCGCTCTAGGGAACCATCGTGATTGGCTGCTATGTCCGCAATAAAATAAGTCGGTGAAGTTGCAGATGTGCGTATATCTAAATTCAATTTAGGCATGATAGTTGTCTGCTTCCTTCACGAGCGCCTCAATGCCACTCAAAATAGTAGGAATCTTAATTCCCAGGTCCTTAATCTTAACATTCGACAGACTCAAATCGGCGGTGCGAGTCTTTGCAATACTAGAATCGAGGTAAGAGCTTCTCTCAACTAAATTAGGGTCTTCTTCCATCGCTCGCGCAACCTGTTGTCCGAACTCAAATTTAGAGATTCTCTCATTGCCAACAACATGAAAAAGGCCTGCCTGCTTTGCACTACTTAACTTTGAGATAATCTCGACTGTATCTCGAGCATACATCGGCGTGAAGTAGATATCGTGGAATCCTCTTACTTTTTTTCCAGCTCTGATGCTCGAGTAGAAGAAATTAAATAGGGATTTTCCTCTCAAATTCCAACCTACAAAATTTACTCTGCATACCAAAGAATTGGGATTCTCTTCAATTACAGCAGTCTCGCCTTTGTATTTGGTTAGCCCATACACCGATTTAGGGTTTGGTTGTGATGTTTCGCTTGAGAATGAATCTTTCCCCGCAAAAACAGCATCAGTCGAAATATGTACAAATTGCGCTCCTGTGGAACTACATTCTTCCGCCAAGACTTTCGGTAGCTCGGCATTCAGCCAGTTTGCTTTTTGTGGATCCCTTTCGCAATCATCGATATCACTAAGGGCAACACAGTTGATAACTCTTGAGAATTCTGCTCTTCTGAGGAGTCTCTTGACGTCTTCGCGTGTGTGTAGATTGGCTGTCAACAGATCGGTGCCACCCTTGACTCCCGATTCTATTTTTGATGTGTGGCGCTCTGCGGATTCACCATATTCTTCGCAGAAATATCTACCAAGAAATCCTGACGAACCGAGGATTAGAGTTTTGGCATCGCTCATTTCATTGATTTGAGGCGATAAATTTCTGAATGTCAGAAACTGTCATCCATTGGGAATTTGTGTCAGAAGCGTATGCGAATCTCTCAGGAAGAGGTTCACCCTTGGGTTCTTTGTAATTCCATTCGGCGACCACTGGCAAGACGACGTAACGATTTCCATCAATCAATTTCGTGCGGGGGCTATCTTCTGCTGAAATCATTTCTTCATGCAGTTTTTCGCCCGGGCGCGTTCCGATTTCAACTAATTCAGAATTTGGACCAATTGCTCGCGCTAAATCTACAATCTTCATGCTTGGAATGCGAGGGACATATAGCTCGCCTCCTTGCATAATTGAGAAGGAATCCAATACGAATTTCACGGCATCGTCCAGGCTAATCCAAAATCTGGTCATTCTAATATCAGTAATTGGAAGAGGTTTTCCTTGCTCGACAAGTTCTTGGAAATATGGGATTACAGATCCACGACTTCCCATTACATTTCCATATCTGACGACTGCAAAACTGGTTCCATAACCTTGACTGTAATTATTGGCTGCCACGAAAAGTTTGTCGGCGGTGAGTTTGGTGGCCCCATATAAATTAATTGGAGAAGAGGCTTTATCTGTTGATAGGGCAACTACTTTTTTAACCTTTGCGTCAATAGAAGCTTCGATTACATTCTGGCTTCCAAGCACATTTGTCTTGATAAATTCCATTGGGTTGTACTCGCCAGTGTCCACTTGCTTGAGCGCGGCAGCATGAATAACAAAATCAACACCGTGCATAGCCCGGGACAGTCTCTGCTGATCTCTTATGTCACCTAGAAACCATCGAAGTCGCTCATTGTTATTGAAGTAATTCTTTAATTGGAGCTGCTTGAGTTCGTCGCGACTAAAAACTGCGATTTTGCGAGCGCCAGAATTTGCTAGAAGCTCTTCAATAAGAGCTTTGCCGAGTGACCCCGTGCCGCCTGTGATTAAGATTGCCGAGTCTTTAAATACTGACATTGCCGCTCCTTGTATTCATGGAGTGAGTCTACTCTGCACTCTTTTTTGCTTTGCCTGTGGCTTTCTTGGCTACTTTCTTCTTTGTTGCAGCCTTCTTGACTGTGTTCTTCGTAAGCGTTGGTGCGGCATCTCCTGGCTTTGCCTTTGCAGCCTTTTTACGTGACTTCTTAGGGGATGGGCCGTTTTCTGCTTCCCAGGCACGGCGTCCTGCAAGAAGTTCAAGGCCACGCTCAAGTGTCATTGCCTCGAGTGTGTCACCACGACGGAGCGTTGCATTTGTTTCACCGTCGGTCACATACATACCAAATCGACCATCTTTAATGATGACTTGTTTTTCACTGCCTGGATCAATGCCAAGTTCTTTTAGAGGTGGCTTTGCAACGCCACGGCGCCGTTCTTTTGGCTTTGAGTAGATTTCAAGTGCTTCATTTAAATCGATAGAGAAGAGTTGATCTTCTGATGTCAGTGTGCGTGAATCTGCACCAGCTTTTAGATACGGACCGTAGCGGCCATTCTGCACAGTGATTTCATCGCCCGCTGAGTTTGTGCCAAGCACGCGGGGAAGAGATAGAAGT
>JACCDL011294753.1_pt1 | contig 15153 bp, 12 predicted proteins | sample 7441931 | NCBI WGS metagenome assembly JACCDL01 (sample SAMN15323437, study PRJNA562643) | freshwater metagenome | isolation source: river surface water | place: USA:Blue River Watershed | collected 2017-08-16 | reverse complement strand
CCTTGGGAGGAGAATGTTAGTGCTGTGAACTTTCTTTTGGATGGAGGGTTTGCCCAGACTTCGAGTTTTATTGTTGACCGAGATTCTTTCCTGAAAGTTCAATTTGATGAGGAATTAAAAAGACATCAAGATTTTGATTTTTTTGTTCGTTATGCCAAGTCGTTTAGATGGATTCAACTTCCAGTTTGCGCTGTATTGGTGCATTGGGAAGAAAATCGAAAGGTAACCAGAGATGCAGCATCTGAGATGAAATTCATTCAGCGAAATGCCAGTGAAATTCATCCCAAAATACTCAAACGTTACTTGCGCATGCAGTATGACTATTTCTTTTACAATGGTTCACGTAGAGATTATTCACTTCATCAATCGATGTTGTTCCGTGTCATCTCTGAACTAACATTTTCTGACTATAAATCCTTTTTTAAAGAGAAAAGTTGGTTGTATTTGAATACAATGGGATTATTGCGTTATATTTTTCTGAAATTAAAAGGCTAACGTCAATTGAAAGTCGGCTCTATGGTTGGTAACAGCACCACCATGTTCCATGTCCCGCTCTCTTTCTATTTTAAAAGCGCAAATGAATTGAGGTGAATGGTATTGAACAATACAGAACGTTCTTTTGCCTTTTTCACTGTATGCGGGGATACTCATGCCTCCTTTGAGTTCTCGGTCCATCATATAAATGCGTAAATCCCAATCTGGAACACTGAAGAATACTTGACGGATGATGACTTGCCATGGCTGATCCATTGGCTTCCATTCGTATTCCATGGCACTGAGCCATCCCGATTTTGCATCGGCACTATGTTGTTCAATGCGACAATGAATTTGGATGTGCTCATTGACTTTCCATTTTCCATCCACGCGCCACTGGCGCATTATTTCTGGACTTTTTTTTATCTGATATCGTATATAGAAATTGTGGTAACGGTTGGGTATAAAGTCAATGTGGGATTGAATGACTTGTTCTTGACGCGAAACGTTTTCCCATGGACCATTATTTTTTTCGTTGATCCATGAAATCAAACCTTTGAGTTTTTTATGAAAGAAAATTTGATGGGCGTACACCCATTCTTCCTCTTTTAAATAAGAAGAGACAATAGCGCGGTATGAAATGCGCATCCATTGGTTTTTGAAAATGGGTTGTATCCAAAAAGTATGAAGGCTGAGTTTGTTTTTTTCATGGATCAACTCACTTTGCAAGATGTTTTTCCCAAATGCTCCGGCAAATGTCAAGGCGTTTTTGGTTGTTTTCTTTCGTTCCTCAACGAAGGTGTATTGGTGGTACTGTAGCTTGTATTTTGTTCGTTTCCATTCTATGTTCCACCACATTTGTTTTGGATACGCTAGTGGCGGAGCCTTGACCTGATCCAGCGCAATATTCAGGCTAATAGCCCTAAAGGCTTTTGTCAGAGCCACACCGCGCCAATGTCGATTGGTAATACTTGAAGTATAGGGTGCAAAGGCCAGATGATCTCCCATCAAGGGATTGACATTCCAAGCTGACGTACGCATGAGGTTGTTCCCAAACAACATGTTCAACGGTGTTTGTGGTAGGAAGTCCCCCAGAATGAAGTGGTGATTCTTATTTTTGAATTGGAAGTATGCTGTATTCAGAATGGTTTTTTCTTCATTGTATTCTGATACAAAATGATGGAATCCCCATCGGAATCCATTCTCACTTGTTCCTTTGTAACGTACGTTGTATTTTGAAATATCTGATACCTCAACGGTTGGTGGAATGTCCTTAGCGGTTAGGGAAAGCGTTTGGTCAATGAATTTTGGTTTTTCAAGGCAAGGACCTGAAGTAAGAAAGGGAATAATACTATCCCATTGTGATGGGGAAATGTTGGGAATGCGAAAGAGTTCAAAAAGATTGGTAATGCAGCCAAATTGACTTTTGTATTGCGTTATGCCCTGTTGAAAATGCTTGGGCAGGCGCTTGATTTGTAGCGCATTGTTGACATTGATTAGGGGTGTGGAAATCTCACGGTCAATATTGTCATCTACTACATCCAATTGATATACGTCTTCTATTGCGCTTGAATCGGGCAATTGTCCCAATACAGCAAAAGGCATTATCAGCAGTGAAAGATTAATCCAAATTGATTTCATGCCATTGATATAGGGATGGTAAGAAATAGGGTTGAGCGGTGATGCAGAAGGTGGATTGTAATTTTCCGCGATTGTTTTTAAGTACAACCCAGTATTTGTTTTTAGGCCATTGCAAACCCCAACCCAATTCCCATGTAGAATTCAATAATATGCGGTGTTGGATGAGCAGTTGAGTGGGCAAGGCATCAAATTGCCACAGGTCCACGAGCAGGTGGTGTCGTGATGATGTTTTTAACAGGAAGTGTAAACATTGATTGGGCCAGTAATCTTTTGTGTGTTGTTGATTATTCCATTGCCACCGATGCAAATACTGAAAGTGAAAGGAAGAATGGGTGTATTCAATGGCAGAATTTGACTGCCACAACAGCAAGGGGTGATTTTCTGGAAATTTTTCCCGATTGAAGATGATTTCATGTGATAGGCTGGTTTGTTTGCCCAATTGGATTTGACTACCCAATTGAATTTGCGTCGTTTGAATGAAAGAGGCTTTTGAAGCCCCAGCACACGACCAAAGTGAAAAACTTTTCCCTTGCTTTTTAATTCCCAAGAATAGATCATTCACATTGGATTGGAGGTGGTAATTGAAGACCAATAGCTCAACCTTGAGATTGGGCTCATTGTTAATAGCCGATTGCGTTCCCCGTAGATTGGGTTGCAAACCTTGACTATGGGCGGATAGATTCAGGAAAATGATCACAAGAGCCCAGCACATGTCTTTTTTCATCGGACCAAACTATATCCTTCATTTTTTATTAGAAAGTTTCATATAAGGCCGTATATTTGCATCCCTTTTGGGAGTTATTTGATTCCCAATTCCGGATGTGGCGTAATTGGTAGCCGCGCCAGACTTAGGATCTGGTGCCGTGAGGCGTGGGGGTTCGAGTCCCTCCATCCGGACAAAATATGTAACATAAATACCGAATAACTCGGTATTTCTTTTTTTTAGACTATGCAAATCTCCCAAAACAACATTGATGCATTGAATGCAGAAATCAAGATTGAAATCACTGCAGCAGATTATGCTCCAGCGGTTGAAAAATCTTTGAAGAACTACAGAAAGAACATGCAAATGCCCGGTTTTCGTCCAGGCCACGTTCCTGCCTCTGTGGTGAAGCAACGTTATGGCAAGGCGGTGTTGGCTGAGGAGATCAATAAAATGTTGCAAGATGCCGTTTACAAGCACATATCAGACAATAAGCTTCCCGTTTTAGGTAACCCTATTCCAAAAGAAGGTGATGATGTGGGTGATTGGGACAATCCTGGCGATTTTTCGTTTACCTATGAAATGGGATTGGCCCCTGAAATTGAGGTCAATTTGGATAAGAAAATGAAATTTGACTTTGCGGTTATTGATGTAAATGACAAATTGATTGATAAGCAGATCCGTGATTATGGTCGACGTTTTGGTAAAATGTCTAATCCAGACAAGAGCGGTGCAGAAGATTTATTGGATGTGACGGTGAAGGCTGTTGATGCGGATGGAAAAGTAGTAGAGGGCGGAATCAACAACAATGCTACTGTGACCATTGAAGATGTAACGGATGCCAAAACATTGAAGCAATTGGTTGGGTTGAGCAAAGAAGATACAGTTGTTGTAAATCCACATCATTTGACTGCGGATCATGAAGCTTTAGCGCGCTTGTTGGGAATTACCCACCATGATTTGCACCACTTTGAGGGCAATGTTCAATTGACCATCAACAATATCCACCACGTAGAGGTGGCTGAATTCAACCAGGAATTGTATGATAAATTGTTCCCTGCAGGAACAGTGACCAATACAGATGAAATGCGCGCCAAGGTGCGTGAGAATATGACCGAGGTATTCGCTCGTGATGCGCAGTGGATGTTCAAGAGAACCGCCGCCCGTCAAATAGCAGACACCATCAATCCTGCCTTACCTGATGCTTTCATGAAGCGTTGGATTGCAATGAGCAACGAGAAGCCATTGACAGAAGAGCAAGTTGAGGCAGAATATCCAGCTTATGCGCAAGGTTTGAAATGGCAATTGATTGAGTCCAAGATTATCGAGAAAAATGAGATCAAGGTCACCATGGAAGAAGCTGTTGACCACGTGAAAAAGCAATATGCAGAGCGCTTTGCGCAATATGGTTTGCCCGTGGAAGATGATCGTTTGGAGACCATGGCCAAAGAGTTGTTGGCCAAAAGAGAGGAAGCCAAAAATGTTTATGACTTACTTTTTGAAGACAAAGTCATGGAATTGATCAAGTCCAATTGTACCATCAATGAAGTGAAATTGCCTTTTGAAGAATTCTTGCACAAGGCGCAACACATGCATTAATCCAACCACTAGATGGAATATAAATTTGATTTGACTTGGGCCAAGACCCAGGACGAGCAAGATCCATTGCGGTCTTTTAGAAGTCAATTTTATTTTCCTCAGCATAATGGCAGCGATGCCCTGTATTTTACTGGAAATTCTTTAGGGCTTCAACCCAAAGGAGTAAAAGAGTGTATAGATCAAGAACTTTCTGATTGGGCCCAGTTTGGGGTTGAAGGACATTTTGAAGCCAAAAATCCTTGGTTCAGCTACCATGAACCTTTTGCAAAATGGATAGCGCCCATCCTTGGTGCCAATGAAAATGAAGTGGTGGTGATGAATCAACTGACGGTGAATCTTCATCTATTGTTGGTTTCTTTTTATCGCCCGCAGGGTAAAAGAAGAAAGATTTTATTTGAGCACAAACCTTTTCCATCGGATCATTATGCCTTTGAATCACAGGCCCAATTGCATGGATTAAATCCAGAGGATGTGCTGGTGGAAATGCAACCCAGAGAAGGTGAAACGTTGCTGCGAACAGAAGACATCATTGCCCAGATACACGCCTGTGGAGATGAATTGGCCACTGTTTGTTTTGGAGCAGTTAATTATTACACAGGACAATGGTTTGATATGAAAGCCATTGCTGCAGCCGCGCATGCTGTGGGTGCGACGTGCGGTTTTGATTTGGCCCATGCGGCGGGAAATGTCCCCGTGCAATTGCACGATTGGGACGTGGATTATGCTTGTTGGTGCAGCTATAAATATTTGAATAGTGGCCCCGGTGGGGTTTCAGGCGTATTTGTTCATGAGAAGCACCACCACTCCAATTTGGTGAGAATGGCCGGTTGGTGGGGCCATGACAAGTCTACACGTTTTTTAATGCAACCTGGTTTTCAGCCCATTCCGTCTGCTGAAGCTTGGCAGTTGAGCAATGCGCCCGTGCTTTCTATGGCCGCTCATCGCGCTTCATTGGTGTTGTTTTCTAGTACAACCATGGAAGATCTAAGATCCAAGTCCGTGAAGTTGACGGGATATCTTGAATTTGTTCTGCAACAAGTTTCTCAATTGTCTGGTCAGCCCATGGAGCAGGTAACTCCTGTGAATCCCAATGAACGAGGTTGTCAAATTAGTGTGCGGTTGTTGGGCAGAGACAAGACCATTGTTCAGCAGTTATCAGCTGCCGGTATCATTGTGGATTGGAGAGAGCCGGATACCATCCGGTTGGCGCCAGTTCCTTTGTACAACTCCTTCGAGGATGTTTGTCTTTTAGGACAAAAAATGGTCGAGCTATTGCAGCGCTGATCTTTTTCATTTTTTATTATATTTGAACATGATTAAAAACCTATTGGCTTTTTCAGCCCTTTCCATGGCTGTTGTATCTTCTTTGGCACAGACACCAGGTAGTTTAGACCTAACTTTTGGTGGCACAGGACAGGTGATCTCCTCCCCTGTTTCCGGCGATTCTTTTGACAACTGTCAGGCAGTAGGTGTTCAAAGCACGGGAAAAACTGTATTTTGTGGTGTGTCCGGCAACTGGTCCAATTTTGAAGCCACGGTAGGCCGTTTGAATGTAGATGGAACACTGGATGCTTCGTTTGCTTCCAATGGTGTCTTTATTTACAACAATACTTTGGGTGGTGATTTTATGTATGACTTGAAAGTATTGAATGATGACAAAATATTGATCTGTGGTGCAACGTCGCTTTCTGCTGCCAACACGCAGTGGGCTGTTTGGCGCTTCCTTGCTGATGGTTCATTGGATGCTTCATTTGGAAATGGAGGTGTCATGCTGTGGGAAATTGAGGGTGGTGAAGATTATGCACGAGAAATCATTGTTCAAAATGACGGTTATTTGATCATCGGCGGGTCAATGCCTGCTGGTTTTTCCAATGAGCGAATTGTAGTGGCGAAGTTCGATGTGAGCGGGACCATGGTCAGTTCTTTTGGAACCAATGGCGGGTATACGATGTTTACTACTACCACTCAAGATGACGTGGTTTCCCGCGGTGCAGCCATAATGCCCAACGGAAATATCTTTATTGTAGGATCTAGTTATAGTATGAATGACAATATGGACCATGCGATGATTGCTGTTTTGGACAACAATGGAACCCCAGTTACATCTGTAGATGGAGATGGTATTTGGATTGATCCAGCGTACGGTCGTTATTACCGCGCAGTGTATCAAAATGGCCATATATTGGCTTGTGGCAATAGAGATGGCAGCGAGTACAATTTTATGATTGCTGCGCATTTAGCAGACGGCAGTTTGGACAACACTTTTGCTAGTGGTGGTTACGCCATTGTAGACAATGACAACATTGACGTGCTCTATGATATCGCTCTGCAAGGAGATGGAAAGATATTGGCGTGTGGTACAACAGGTGCGGGTGGTTTTGGTGGATCAAGGGACTTTTGTTTGATGCGTTTCAATACAGAAGGCACAGTGGACAATTCCTTTGGTACTGCAGGTTTGGTAGTAACCACCATGGCTGCTGGCTTTGAAGATGCCAATGGTTTGGCGTTAACCAACGATTTTAAAGTAGTTTGCGGAGGTTTTGTACAACAAGACAACAATGATTTTGCTTTTGCGCGTTATCACCTGGGAACTGTTGTTTTGGTGGATGGATGTACAGATGCCAATGCGTGCAATTACAACCCCAATGCTTCTAATAATGATGGAAGTTGCTATTTCATTGGCGATCCCTGCGATGATGGCAACATGGCTACTTTGAATGATATTTACAATGCCAATTGCGAGTGTGCAGGAAGTGTGACGGCTATTGAACAAGTAGACGCTCAAAGGCTTTCCTTGTTTCCTAATCCTACCAAAGGAATATTAAACATCCACCATTGGAAGAATGGTCATGTTGTTGTTTATGACAATCAAGGTAAGAGGGTGTTGAACACACAGCTCACCAGCAATACACTTCATGTTGAAAGTTTGCCTGCAGGTATTTATCGATTGGTAATGGATGGTGTCAGCACCACCTTTGTCAAGGAGTAATTATCTCCTCATCGCTTCAACGGGATCTAAATTGGCTGCTGACCAGGCGGGCATGATTCCCGCAATCAATCCAACAATGACGGATATTCCTATCCCCATAAAGATGCGTTCGATGGGAAGAATAAAGGCCATTTCAAATGCGGCATTCAACCCCTGTATGGAGATATAGACCAATCCCAAACCCATTAACCCTCCTATGATACAGAGAGAAATGGCCTCCGTTAGAAATTGAATCAGGATAAAGATTTTTTTCGCGCCAAGAGCCTTCTGAACTCCAATGAGATGCGTTCTTTCTTTAACGCTGACAAACATGATATTGGCAATACTAAAGGCACCAACAATGATGGCAAAAATGCCAATGAACATTCCTGCAGAATTGAAGACACCTACAATTTGATCCAAAACATCGCTGATCATTTTGGCTTCGATGATGGAAAAATCATTATCGCCTCCGGGTTTGATGCCTCTAATGGATCTGAATTGTTGTACCACTTCTCCTTTCAAGTCGTCAGTGGTGGCTGAAGATTTGGCTTTGACCATGATACTGCCATCTACTTCCTCAGTATTCATCCAACGAATGGCATATCCCACAGGAACAATGATGGTTTGGTCCATACCATTTCCAAAAAGTGACGCGCCCTCTTTTTTCATTTGTCCGATGACACGCAGTTTTAAGCCTGCAATGGAGACTTCCTTGTCCAATGATTCACCTTTTCCAAATAGCGCTTGCGCTACAGTATTTCCGATGATGCACACTGCACGTCCTCCATCACACTCTAACTCTGTGAAATATCGTCCTTTGTCGATTTTTACAGTTCTGGTTTGGTTGTAATAAAAGGTAACACCATTGACCCAAACATCTTCCAAGTAATTGCCCTCAAATTTCACAGTTTGGGAGGTTCCTGATTCATAAGCCAAGGCTTGTGCAGTGGTTAAACGAGCGGCCAACTGAGCCATATCCTTGGTGGAAGGCTCCCTGCGTGACATGAATTTCCACCACTCATACTCCTCTTTCCCATCTTCAGGTCCCATGGGCCATTTTTTGATCATCATGACGTCTGACCCGACAGATTCTAGGCTTTCGCGCATGTCGGCTTCCATGCTGTCTACCACTGCTAGAACAAAGATGATGGAGAATATTCCGATGGTTACGCCCAATAAAGAAAGGATGGTTCGGAGCTTATTGCTGACCAAAGCATGAAATGCCATTTTCACACTTTCTAGAATGATTCTCCAATATGTGCGCATGTTGCGAAACTAATCGACAAAGCCTTGTAAAAAGCAATATAAATTGCCAAACTTTGTTGTTAGGCTTTTGTTGATGAAAAAGGTGATTCTTGTCTTCTGTTTGTGTTGCGCTGCATGGGGAATGCGGGCGCAATCTGCTGTGGACACCCTCATCTTGGATACCTTGGCCATAGATCCCAATGGTTTTGTTTTGCGCAACGATACCAATCTGGTGTCCGATACGTTGTACCAACTGATACCGCACAAGAGCATGTTGGTGATTCCAAAATCATTGGATCAATCCCGATTGACATGGAGTTATCGAAGGTTGCCTTATCCAACAGAGATTGGTCAGTTTAAACCATACCAAAGGACAAGGTCAACTTTTAAACCCTCCTATTTGGGCGACAGGCTCAATAGTCCAACAACAGGCAGTGTAACCGATATCATTCAATCTGGAGCCTTGACCCGAACTGTACAAGTGGGCAACAATCAAAATTTGAGTTTGCAATCAGGGCTCAATTTGCAATTGGATGGACGGATCAATGGTGAATGGAGAATCAAAGGACAATTGTCCGATGCGCAACTGCCCCTCCAAGCAGGAGGATATTCATCGAAATTGGAGGATTTTGATGTCATGAATATATTGTTGTACAATAAGACTACACAGATTTTAGCAGGAGATTTTACCATTCAGCAAAAAGAAGGGTATTTCATGCGCTATTTTAAACGCGGGCAGGGCCTGTCTTTTCAGCAGAATAACAATGGATGGAAAACGGATGTGGCATTGTCCTTATCCAAAGGAAGATTTGCCCGACAGTCATTTGTAGCCATTGAGGGCAATCAAGGACCCTATCGTTTGAATGGTGCAAATGGTGAAAATTTCATTATCATTTTGGCAGGCACAGAACAAGTGTACATTGATGGTATTAAATTACAACGTGGACAGGACAAAGATTATGTCATTGATTACAACGCTGGAACCATCACCTTTATGCCGTCAAGACAGCTGACCAAGGATAAACGCATTGTGGTAGAATTTCAATATTCTGATAAACAATATTTCAGGCCATTGGTGACAGCAGGAGCCGAAAAGAAATGGGAAAAGCAGAAAATGTATTGGCGTTACTTCAATGAATGGGACGCCAAGAATCAACCATTGCAATTGAATTTATCCGATTCTTCTCGTTATCTTTTAAGTCAATCTGGAGACAATGTGGGACAAGCATTTGTTGACGGTGCAAGAAAATGGGAAGGTCCTGTTGCAGGAGTGGCTTATTTTAAAAAGGACACTTTGGACTTTGGTTGGGTTTGGGAAGTAAGTCAAGATACTACTTTTGAGTTGTATCAGGTGGTGTTCAGCTATGCAGGGCAAGGACAAGGCAATTACGTTGAGTCGGGATTCAATGCGGGAGGAAAGGTGTACAAATGGGTTGCTCCCGTTTGGGATGGAGAAAAGTGGGTTAAGCAGGGAAGCTACATTGATAAGGCTCAGCTGACAGCGCCAAAATCGCTGCAAATGTGGATCATGGGATACCAATGGCAGGATTCTACGGCAAGAGGGAAATGGATATGGGACAATGAACTGGCCATGAGTCAGCAAGATTTGAATTTGTTTTCAGACAAGAATGATGGAGACAATCAGGGCTGGGCGCTAAAGAGTGTGCTGGCATTTGAGCAGAAAAGAATAAAATCAAAGATTGACTTTGAATACAACAGTGTTTTTTTTAATCGAATAGAGCGATTTAGGGAGGTGGAGTTTGAGCGCAATTGGAATTTACTGGGGTTGAATTACCAAGGGGACTTTCGCTTAGTGGGAGGAGAGTTGTCCTTGGAGCAAAACGGCAGATCGGTGATGTTGCGCGCAGAGCAATTGCAATGGTCAAAGGATTTTTCAGGCCAACGATTGCGGTGGATAGGATACCCACTGAACAAAAAGAATTTGACTTGGAAATGGGATGGTTGGGCATTGGCCACGACTGGGGAAAGGAGCGCGCACTTTTACAGGAATAAAAATCGTTTGGATTGGACACCAGGCAAGTTGAGAATTTATTGGCAGGATGAGTGGGAAAGCAACAAAAGAGAATTGGGGACAGGCCCGCTTCCATATGTTTTCTATGATTACTCGGTGGGGGCTGGAACCAAAGATACTGTGCAGAAAAAATTAGTTGTCTTTTATCGCAACCGACTGGATTATTTATCGAGTGTTCAGGGATCACAATTGCAGAGAGGAGCCCGTGCTGAACAATGGGGAATGGATGCGGCCTGGCAGTTGGCCTCAGGTTGGCGCGTCAATGCCGTTTTGGCGCAACGGCAGTTGATGGTATTGTCCTCGGAGGTTTTTAATGGCCGGCCAGAGAGCAATTGGGTAGGTAGAGCAGGAACACAATGGTGGAGTGCAGATCGTGTTTGGAATATCACAAGCTATTATGAATTGAGCACGGGGCTGGAACAGCGTAAGAGTTATATTTATGTTGAGGTCCCCCAAGGTCAAGGAAATTTTGTTTGGAATGATTACAACGACAATGGGATAAAAGAATTGAATGAATTTGAGATGTCTGCATTTGGTTATGATGCCAATTATATTCGTACGCAAGTTCCCAACAATGATTTTGTTCCAGTGCATGGCCAAAAATTATCATTGACCATGCAAATGAAAGGCAACCGAGAAAAGCTCAGGGGTTGGAATTACCAGGGAAGTTTATTGGCAGATCAGCAAACATTGAATGACCAGTGGTTGGGATGGAAAACATTTGAACAAGCAGATAGTATTTTAGTACAACAGCATTTGACAGGGCGCAATCAGTTGTTGTATACGACAAAGGATACGCGATGGACTTGGGGCTTGCAACACCTAGAAACCACTTCTTTGAATGCGTTGTCCTTGGGGTATGAGCAGCGCAGCGATGCGTATTGGTCGCCTTTGATTCGCTATCAATGGAACAGTGATACACAATTGCAACCCAGTTATAAGCAAGGGGTGAAACAAGTAGCCAGTGATTTTTTGGCCGGACGCAATTACCAGATTCATTATGAGGAAATGGCCTTGGATGTTGTTGTATCTAACAGCAAGCAAGCGCAACTGACATTGCAGCCAAAATGGAAAGAGAAACAATTGGTGGGAGAAACAACAGAGCATTTGCGGGTTTTGGAGATGCCCGTCCAATTCAAATGGAATGAATTGGGAAAATCAGTAAGCAGTGTGGAAATAGCATGGCACCAGCTGAATTACAGTGGTCAAGGATATTCTACTTACACTTATGATTTATTGGAAGGATTGCAATCGGGAACCAATTGGACCTGGGTGATGCAATACCAAACCATTGGGGGCCGTTGGCAATGGACATGGAACTATCAAGGAAGAAAATCGGCCCAACATAAGGCCATTCATACTGGGCAGATGGGAATTCGGTTGGCGTTTTAATTATTTTCCATACAAATAAAGCATTGAAAATGAGTTAATTATAATTTCATTGTTGAAAAGTCTTGGTAGAATAAAAAAAAGGTATTACTTTCGCACTCCGTTTTTAACGGATAAACTGTAACGACATGGATACTTTAAGTTATAAAACTTTGTCTGCCAATAAGGAAACTGCAAACAAGCAGTGGTTGGTAGTAGACGCAGCAGGAGTTAACTTGGGACGTTTGAGTTCTGAAGTAGCTTCTTTATTAAGAGGAAAGCACAAGCCATTGTTCACGCCGCACGCGGATTGTGGAGACAATGTAGTGGTCATCAATGCCGACAAGGTTGCGTTGAGTGGTAAGAAATGGGATGAGAAAGTTTACATCCGTTACACAGGATATCCCGGTGGACAACGTTTTGCTACACCAAAGGAAATGATGGCTAAGCACCCAACAGCGATGGTAGAAATGGCCGTTCGTGGAATGCTTCCAAAGAATCGTTTGGGAAGTGCAGTTTATCGCAATTTGTTTGTTTATGCAGGAGCAGATCACAAGCAACAAGCGCAACAACCAACAGAATACAAGATTAAAGGATAATACATCGGTATGGCAACTACCCAATACACCAATACTTCAGGTCGTCGTAAATGTGCAGTAGCACGTGTTTACCTTTCAGAAGGAACAGGAAACATGACCATCAATGGTCGTGATTTACAAACTTACTTCCCTTCATTGGTTCTTCAGTACAAAGTGAATCAACCATTCACCATCACTGAGAACGTGGGTAAGTATGATATCAAAGCCAATATCGATGGTGGTGGAATTACTGGTCAAGCTGAAGCATTGCGTTTGGCCATCAGTAAAGCTTTGATTGAGATCAATCCAGAATGGAAATCTTCATTGAAGGCAGAAGGATTAACAACGCGTGACCCACGTATGGTTGAACGTAAGAAGTTCGGTCAGAAGAAGGCACGTAAGCGCTTCCAGTTCTCTAAGCGTTAATCGCAGAGCTGGGACATTGTTTAGTATCCAAATTCGTCGGACTCACCCTTGTGTGGCTACCGGCGAATTGATTTTAGAGAAAGTAAACAATTATAAAATAAAATGGCAAGAGTTAGTTTTGACGAGCTTTTGGAGGCCGGTGTACATTTCGGTCACTTAAGCAGAAAGTGGAATCCCAACATGGCTCCTTATATCTTCGGTGAGAAGAAAGGAATCCACATCATTGATTTGAACAAGACAGCAGTTAAGTTGGACGAGGCTGCAAACGCGATGAAGCAAATCGCGAAGTCTGGAAAGAAAATCCTTTTCGTAGCAACAAAAAAGCAAGCCAAGGATTTGGTAGCTGAGCGCATTTCCGCTATCGGTATGCCTTTCGTTACTGAGCGTTGGCCAGGTGGAATGTTGACCAACTTTGTAACCATCCGTAAGGCGGTTCGCAAAATGGCCAACATTGAGAAAATGGAAGCAGATGGAACAGCTGCAACATTGTCCAAGCGTGAGCGTTTGCAATTGACCCGCACCCATGACAAGATGTTCAAAGTATTGGGATCTATTGCGGACATGAACCGTGTACCAGCAGCTTTGTTTGTTATTGATGTAATGAAAGAGCACATTGCAGTTGCTGAAGCCAAAAGATTGGGTATTCCAGTATTTGCAATGGTAGATACCAACAGTGATCCTCGTAAAGTAGATTTCGCTATCCCAGCCAATGACGATGCTACCAAGTCTATCTCTAAAATTTTGGATGTAGTGATTGAAGCCATCGCAGAAGGTTTGACAGAGCGCAAGTCTGAGAAAGACAAGAATGAGGATGCACCAGCTACTGAGGCCAAGGCGGAAGTAAAAGCAGATGCAAAGCCACGCAAGCGCACACCAAGAGCTTAATCGTTTCTTTTAAAAATATTATTATGAATATTACAGCAGCAGACGTAAATAAATTGCGTACCATCACCGGTGCCGGTATGATGGATTGTAAGAAAGCATTGGTAGAAGCCAATGGAGATTTTGATGCCGCCATTGATTTGCTTCGCAAGAAGGGTCAAAAAGTAGCAGCCAACAGAAGTGATCGTGATGCTACAGAAGGAGTGGTATTGGCCAAAGCTACGGCGGACAATACACGCGGCACCATGTTGGTTTTGAACTGTGAGACTGATTTCGTTGCAAAGAACGAAGCATTTGTTGCAGTAGCCAACACCATTTTGGACATTGCTATTGCGCACAACCCAGCTACATTGGATGAGTTGAAGGCTTTGCCTTTTGCAGACAGCGGAATGTCTATCAACGACAAAATCACCGAAGAGATTGGTAAAATTGGAGAGAAGTTGGATTTGTCTTATTATGGAACAGTGAACGCAGGAATGGTATTTTGTTACAACCACCCAGGTAATAAATTGGCTTCAGTAGTAGGTTTCAACAAAGAGACATCTGCGGATGTTGCCAAAGACGTAGCCATGCAAGCAGCGGCTATGGCTCCAGTGGCTTTGGATGAAAATTCAGTCTCTGAAGAGATCAAGCAAAAGGAATTGGAAGTAGGTAAAGAGCAAGCCATCAATGAAGGCAAACCAGCGGAAATGGCCGAGAAAATCGCCATGGGACGTTTGGGCAAATTCATGAAAGAGAACACCTTGTTGAACCAAGAGTTTATCAAGGACAGCAAATTGAATGTCTCTCAATACATGAAGTCAGTTGACAAGGATTTGACCGCAACCGGATTCATCCGCTTCGCATTGGGATAGTCCAATAGAAATTCTAGAAAAAGTAAAAGGGAATGGCGGAGGCTGTTCCCTTTTTTGTTGTTGGGGTGATAAGAATTGAAATCGGCTTTGATTTTAACAGTTTCTTTTTGAAATTGTGGTTATTTTTAGATTTGAATTTTACTCCTTTATGAGAAAAAAAATAGTCGCATTTTTAATCAGTATGATGAGTGTTTTACTGATTGTCGCCCAACCCCACATCACATCCTTTTCCCCTATTTCAGCGGCCCCTGGAGATCAGGTAACCATTAATGGCAGTGGTTTTTATACCATAGCTCAGAGTAACGCTGTTTTTTTCAGTGGCGTTAGAGCTGCTGTTATTTCTGCCACCGCAACACAGTTAATTGTTAATGTTCCATTTG
>JACCDL010851943.1_pt1 | contig 15157 bp, 10 predicted proteins | sample 7441931 | NCBI WGS metagenome assembly JACCDL01 (sample SAMN15323437, study PRJNA562643) | freshwater metagenome | isolation source: river surface water | place: USA:Blue River Watershed | collected 2017-08-16 | reverse complement strand
TGCTCGGCGTCAATGACGGTCTCGTATCAACGGCATCTCTCATGATTGGTGTGGCAGTTGCTAGCGCATCACTTGATAATGCCCGTTCGATTTTGATGTCGACCGGCGCCGCCGGAATTGCCGCCGGCGCTCTATCGATGGCGGTAGGTGAGTACATTTCAGTGAGCTCGCAGACCGATATTGAAGAGTCGGATCGATTGCTTGAGATTGAACATCTCTCCATTGACCCAGAAGGTGAACTTGAAGAGCTCGTTGAAATCTACAAAGAGCGTGGCCTCGATGACAATTTAGCGCGTCAAGTTGCAGTGCAGTTGACGGAGAAAGATGCCCTCAACACACATCTGCGAGACGAACTCGGCCACCACCCACATAGCAAGGCTCGCCCGGTTCAAGCTTCGATTGCATCCGCTACCGCATTTGCACTCGGTGGCTCCGTTCCATTCTTAGCAATCTTCGCCCCAACTCTGGGCAAGGTCTCCTTCTCGATAGTTGCCTTCACAATCGTGGGTCTTATCCTCGCTGGAGTCATTAGTGCTCGCACCTCAGGCTCAAAGATTGTTATCCCGACCTTGCGCGTCCTCTTGGGTGGCTGCCTCGGCATGGCAATTACCGCTGGAATTGGTCAGATTTTCCACGCAACAGTTGCTTAATACGCTCCATATAAAGTAGTCATACCGCCCCTCCGGTTGCTACCCTTCGTGACTTAAGACGGGCCATCGTTGTCCCCGCTTCAGATTCTTGAATGAATGCGGAGAATGAGAATGGCGCTTCAATCCAATTACCCAACCCCACAGGGGCTCTATAACCCTGCCAATGAACATGATGCATGTGGTGTTGCAATGGTGGCGACTCTCAACAAGGTTGCAACCCATGAAATCGTTGAGAAGGCACTTACCGCCCTTCGCAATCTAGAACATCGTGGCGCATCTGGTGCAGAACCAGATAGCGGTGACGGCGCAGGAATTTTGATTCGCGTTCCAGATGCTTTCTATCGCGCTGTTGTTGATTTTGATCTCCCAGCAGAGGGAAAGTACGCAACCGGAATCGCATTTATTGCGCAAGGTAAAGATCTCAAAGGCGAGATTGAAAAGTTAGCGACAGAAGAAGGCCTCGTTGTCCTCGGTTGGCGCGCACTTCCTATCAACTCATCTTCACTGGGCAAGACAGCTCTCTCTGTGATGCCAGATTTCCAGCAGGTTTTTATCGCCGGCAAGAATGGTGAGAGCGAACTTGCTCTTGATCGCAAGGTCTTCTGTCTGCGCAAGCGTGCTGAGCATTCACTCGATCTCTATTTCCCATCACTGTCTTCACAGACAATTGTCTATAAGGGAATGTTGACCACCGGACAGCTCGAAGAGTTCTTCCCAGATCTCAGCGATGAGCGCGTGGCTTCACCACTTGCGCTCGTTCACTCACGCTTTTCTACAAATACCTTCCCATCGTGGCCGCTTGCTCACCCATATCGCTACATCGCACATAACGGTGAAATCAATACCGTTAAGGGAAACCGCAACTGGATGCGTGCTCGTGAATCACTTCTCAAGAGCGATTACTTCGGTGAAGACCTCGATCGCATCTTCCCAATCGTTGAGATGTCAGGCTCTGACTCTGCATCATTCGATGAGGTTCTTGAGCTGCTCTACCTTGGTGGACGCTCACTTCCACACGCAGTTTTGATGATGATTCCTGAGGCATGGGAGAACCACGCGACGATGTCGCAGAAGCGTCGTGACTTCTATGCATTCCACGCATCAATGATGGAGCCATGGGATGGTCCAGCTTGTGTGACATTTACAAACGGACATCAAGTTGGTGCTGTTCTCGATCGCAATGGACTTCGCCCATCACGTTATTGGGTTACTGACGATGGCTTAGTTGTACTTGCATCAGAGGTTGGCGTTCTTGATTTCCCAGCAGAGAAGATTGTTCGCAAGGGCCGCTTGCAACCAGGAAAGATGTTCTTAGTTGATATCGAATCCGGTCGCATTATTGAAGATGATGAAATTAAGGATCAACTGGCCGATGCTGCTCCATATGGACAGTGGTTGGCAGATGGAATGGTCAAACTCTCAGAACTTCCTGCGCGTGAGCACATCATCTATCCGCACAAGTCAGTTGTGCGTCGCCAGAAGGCATTTGGATATACCGAAGAAGAGTTGAAGATTATCGTCGCTCCAATGGCGAAATCCGGGGGAGAGGCGCTCGGTTCTATGGGAACCGATACGCCAATTGCTGCGCTTTCAAATAAGCCACGTCTGCTCTTTGATTACTTCATCCAATTATTTGCTCAGGTAACTAATCCTCCGCTCGATGCAATTCGAGAGGAACTTGTCACTAGCCTCGGTGGATCAATCGGTCCAGAGCACAACCTGCTCGACCCAGGTCCAGATTCATGTAAGCAAATTTCATTGGCATTCCCAGTTATCGATAATGATGAACTAGCAAAGATCATCAACATCAATGTCGATGACGAATATCCTGAACTTGCCGCATATGTAGTGCGCGGACTCTTCCCGGTAACTGGAGATGGAAACACTCTCCGCCAGCGCCTGGAAGAGATTAAGCAGGAAGTTTCACAGGCAATTAAGGATGGCGCACACGTCATCGTTCTCTCCGATCGTGATGGCGATGCGGAAGATTGCCCAATTCCTTCACTCCTTCTTACTGCAGCAGTTCACCACCACTTGATTCGAGAAAAGACACGTACACAGGTCGGTCTGATTGTGGAAGCGGGCGATGTTCGCGAAGTTCACCATGTTGCCCTTCTCGTTGGTTATGGCGCAGCAGCGGTAAACCCATACCTCGTCATGGAATCTGCCGAAGACTTGGTTCGCCAAGGAGTTATCTCAGGTATCTCACCTGAGAAGGCGGTACGTAACACAATTAAGGCGCTCGGCAAGGGTGTGCTTAAGGTGATGTCGAAGATGGGTATCTCAACTATCTCTTCTTACACAGGCGCACAAGTATTCGAAGCAATTGGTATTGCGCAAGATGTGGTCGATGAGTTCTTCGTCGGCACAACATCGCGCCTCGGTGGAGTCGATCTCGATGTAATTGCAGAGGAGACAATTAAGCGTCACTTCTTGGCATATCCACCAGGGGGAGAAATTCCAGGTGCAAAGAAGCTTCCAGTAGGTGGCGAGTATCAATGGCGTCGCGACGGCGAGCCTCACTTGTTCAATCCAGAGACAGTCTTTGCGTTGCAGCATTCAACTCGCAATAAGCGCTATGACATCTTCAAGCGATACACCACAAAGGTTAATGATCAGAGCAAGGCTTTGATGACTCTTCGTGGTCTCTTTGAATTTAACACGCAGGGTCGTACTCCTATTTCGATAGATGAAGTTGAGCCAATTTCAGAGATTGTGAAGCGCTTCTCTACTGGTGCGATGTCCTACGGTTCTGTTTCGCAAGAAGTGCACGAAACTCTTGCGATAGCGATGAACCGCCTTGGCGCAAAGTCCAACACCGGTGAAGGTGGCGAAGATCCATCGCGCTTTATCCGTTTGGAAAATGGTGACTCAAAGCGCTCTGCAATCAAGCAAGTTGCTTCAGGTCGATTTGGTGTGACAAGTAATTACCTCGTCAACGCTGATGACATTCAAATCAAGATTGCTCAAGGTGCAAAGCCTGGTGAAGGCGGACAGTTGCCGGGTAACAAGGTCTATCCATGGGTTGCGAAGGCTCGTTACTCCACTCCAGGTGTAGGACTTATCTCACCACCTCCACACCACGATATTTATTCCATCGAGGATCTCGCACAATTGATCCACGACCTCAAGAATGCCAATAAGAATGCACGCGTACACGTCAAGCTTGTGGCAGAGGTTGGAGTTGGAACAGTTGCCGCTGGTGTATCAAAGGCACATGCTGATGTTGTATTGATCTCCGGCCACGATGGCGGAACCGGTGCATCACCGTTGACATCACTCAAGCATGCTGGTGCTCCATGGGAGCTCGGCCTTGCCGAAACACAGCAGACACTTCTTCTCAATGGTCTGCGCGATCGCATCGTCGTTCAAACCGATGGTCAGTTAAAGACCGGACGTGACGTTGTTATTGCAGCGCTACTTGGTGCCGAGGAGTATGGCTTTGCAACAGCGCCACTCGTCGTCTCTGGTTGCATCATGATGCGAGTCTGCCACTTGGATACATGTCCGGTAGGTGTGGCAACACAGAATCCAGAACTTCGTGCACGTTTTACCGGTAAGCCGGAATTCGTTGAAACCTTCTTTGAATATATTGCCGAAGAAGTTCGCGAGATTCTCGCATCCCTCGGTTTCCGTACATTGCAAGAGGCGATCGGCCATGTCGAGTATCTCGAAACAAAGCGCGCAGTCGAGCACTGGAAGGCGGCGGGACTTGATCTCGCACCACTTCTTGTTCGCCCAGATGTTGAGTCATCTCTCTACTGCACAACAACACAAGATCACGGTTTAGCTGCAGCGCTCGATAACACCTTGATCGAAAAGTCTGCTCCTGCTTTGACGAAGGGGGAGAAGGTAGTTATCGACCTTCCAGTCCGTAACGTCAATCGCACCGTGGGAACGATGCTTGGTGCAGAGATCACTCGCAAGTACGGAGCTGATGGACTTCCTCTTGGAACAATTGACATCACACTTCGTGGATCTGCTGGCCAATCACTCGGCGCATTCACGCCGCGTGGAATGTCCATTCGTCTCTTCGGTGATTCCAATGACTATGTTGGTAAGGGAATCTCAGGCGGTCGGGTCATCGTTCGACCAGATGAGAAGGCAACCTTTAAGTCAGAAGAGAATGTCATCGCTGGAAACGTCATCGGTTATGGTGCAACAGACGGTGAAATTTTCATTCGCGGACTTGTAGGTGAGCGTTTCTGCGTTCGCAACTCTGGTGCAACCGCAGTTGTTGAAGGAGTTGGCGATCACGCCCTTGAATACATGACTGGCGGAACCGTTGTGATTCTTGGACGTACTGGACGCAATATTGCAGCTGGTATGTCTGGTGGTCGTGCATTCGTTCTCGACCTCAATGCAGCGCTCGTTAATGGCGACATGGTTGATGTACTTCAAGTACCAGCTGATGAGCGCGATCGACTCCGCAATGCAGTAACTGAATTCCATAAAGAGACAGGCTCTGAAGTTGCGGCAGCGCTTCTTGCCGATTGGGATGCAGCTCTTGCTCGCTTCTCTCTGATAATGCCACGCGACTATGCACGAGTCTTGAGTGCAATGAAGCGTGCAACCGATGAAGGTTTACCAGCAGATCACTATGTAATGGAGGTTGCAGCAAATGGCTGATCCAAAGGGCTTTATGACAACCCCACGTGAGACACCAAAGCGTCGTCCGGTCGATGTTCGCATCCAAGATTGGCGTGAAGTCTACGAACCACAGAGCTTCGAGCATCTGCAGAAGCAGGCTGGACGTTGCATGGATTGCGGTATCCCGTTCTGTCATAACGGTTGTCCACTGGGCAATCTGATTCCAGAGTGGAATGACTTAATGTGGCGCGGTTATAAGTCAGAGGCGCTCGATCGCCTCCATGCGACAAATAACTTCCCAGAATTCACCGGTCGCCTCTGTCCTGCACCATGTGAGACTGCATGTGTTGTTGGTATTAATCGCGATGCCGTAACAATTAAGCAGGTTGAACTTCGCACCATTGAAGAGGCATTTGGTTTCGGTGCAGTAAAGCCGATGATCCCAGATCGCCTTACCGGTAAGACTGTTGCAGTAATCGGCTCGGGTCCTGCAGGACTTGCTGCAGCACAGCAGCTCACACGCGCTGGACACACAGTTGCTGTGTTCGAGCGAGCAGACAAGATCGGTGGCTTGCTCCGTTACGGAATTCCAGAGTTCAAGATGGAGAAGAACATTCTCGACCGTCGTCTTGCGCAGATGGAGCAGGAGGGAACTCGCTTCCGTCCCGGCGTAGCAGCTGGCGTTGATATCACTGGTTCCGCACTTCGCACACGGTATGACGCAGTTCTGCTTGCAGTAGGTGCAACTCAGTGGCGCGATCTCTCAGTGAAGGGTCGCGATCTCAAGGGCGTCTATCAAGCGATGGAATTCTTGCCATGGGGCAACAAGCAGGCACTTGGTGAGGTAGAGAACCCACCAATCAACGTCAAGGGCAAGCACGTTGTAATTCTCGGTGGAGGAGATACCGGAGCGGATTGTCTCGGTACATCTATTCGTCAAGGTGCAGCGAGTGTGACTCAGCTCGAGATCATGCCTCGTCCAACAGAGGAGCGTCCATCTGGACAGCCTTGGCCTACCTATCCAATGATCTTCCGTATCTCAAGTGCTCATGAAGAGCTCGATAACCGTATCTTCGGCGTGAGCACAGAAGAGTTCCTTGGTGATGAGAACGGCAACCTGCGCGCGCTCAAGATTGTGGAGACAAAGTTTGTCGACGGAAAATTTGAAACTGTTCCTGGCACAGAGCGCGAACTTCAAGCGGACTTTGCATTCCTTGCAATGGGATTTACTGGAATTGAAAAGTCTGGACTCATCGATCAACTAGAAGTTGAACTTGATGAGCGCGGAAATATCAAGCGCAATGATGATTTCCAAACAAATCAGGAAGATGTCTTTGTAGCTGGCGATGCTGGCCGCGGACAATCTCTGATTGTCTGGGCAATCGCAGAAGGTCGATCTGCTGCAGCTGCTGTGGATCGTTACTTGATGGGGGAGACTCAACTTCCTGCACCAATCGAACCAACTACTCGACAGCTATTGGTCTAACTCAGATATAAATCACAGGTGAAAACTGGCCAGTAGTGGCTAGTGAAAATCTTTAACAGATAAGGTACGAACATGCGCCGCGCGAAAATTGTATGCACAATGGGTCCAGCTGTTGAATCTCCAGAGAAGGTGCGAGAACTCATCGCAGCTGGAATGAATATGGCTCGCCTCAACCTCTCTCATGGTTCCTACGAAGAGCATCAGGGACGCCTCGACCGCGTTCGCGAAGCTGCGAAAGAGGCAGGAAAGGCTGTTGCAATTCTCGTCGACCTCCAAGGTCCAAAGATTCGTTTGGCACGTTTTGAAAATGGCCCTCACGAGCTAGCTCGTGGAGATATCTTCACAATTACAACGGATGAAGTTCCAGGAACTAAGGAGCGCGTCGGTACTACTTACAAAGGTCTTCCAGGCGACTGCAAGCCAGGCGATTTCATCATGATTGATGATGGCAAGGTCACCGTTGAGGTCATTGAGGTAAAGGGCAACGATGTTGTCACCAAGTGCATCTTCCCAGGAATGGTCAGCAACAATAAGGGCCTTAATCTTCCCGGTGTAGCGGTCTCGGTTCCGGCAATGTCAGATAAGGATGAAGAGGATCTCCGCTGGGGACTTCGCGCCGGTGCAGATTTCATCGCGCTCTCTTTCGTTCGCAATGCAGCAGATATTAGAGATGTTCACGCGATCATGGATGAGGTCGGAATCCACATTCCTGTTATTGCAAAGATTGAGAAGCCACAGGCGGTAGATAACCTAGAAGAGATCGTCGATGCTTTCGATGGCATCATGGTTGCTCGTGGAGATCTCGGCGTAGAAATGCCGATCGAAGATGTCCCAATGGTGCAGAAACGTTGCGTAGAGCTTGCTCGCGATGCAGCTAAACCAGTCATCGTGGCAACCCAGATGCTCGATTCGATGATTACAAATTCACGTCCAACTCGCGCAGAGGCAACTGACTGTGCCAACGCGGTGCTCGATGGCGCTGATGCGCTGATGCTCTCAGGTGAGACATCAGTCGGAGACTTTGCTATTGAAGCGGTTCAGACCATGGCTCGCATTATTGAGAAGACGGAAGAGCAAGGCCTTCACCGCATTCGCCCTCTCTCACATGCACCAAAGACCAAGGGCGGCGCAGTCACCAAGGCAGCTGCTGAGGTAGGAGAAGTACTAGGAGCTAAGTACCTCGTCACCTTTACTCAATCTGGCGACTCAGCGCGACGCATCTCTCGCTTACGCTCACGTCTGCCAATTCTTGCAATCACTCCAGAGACCGGCACTTACAACCGCCTCGCACTCTCATGGGGTATCGAGCCTTTGATCTCACCTATGGTCAAGCACACTGATGACATGGTGCTTCAGGCAGATCGCATCTTGATTGACTCAAAGCGCGCTGCAATTGGCGAGCAGGTCATGATTATCGCTGGTGCACCTCCAGGAATTCCTGGCTCAACTAACGCTATGCGCGTCCATACAGTGGGCGATGCAGTCAATGGCGTTGTTCCTGCTTACAAGTAAGCCTTTCTAATCAGGTAGGATTACCAGCAGAAAGCCTCGGTACTCCAACGGTAGAGAGGGCAGTCTCAAACACTGCATAGTGTCGGTTCGAATCCGACTCGGGGCACTCCAGTAATCTCTTGAATTATCGGCACGGGAAGAGGATGGTTCTTCTATGACAATCCGAATCCTGGTTGCCGAAGATGAAGCGCTCATTCGCATGGATCTCGTGGAGATGTTGCAAGAGGCGGGATATACCGTCTGCGCAGAGGCAACCAATGGGGAAGAAGCGATTGCGCTCGCCACAGAACATAAACCCGACCTCTGCATCCTCGATGTGAAGATGCCAGTACTCGATGGAATTTCAGCGGCTGAGAAAATTATTTCGATTGCACCAGTTCTGATGTTGACCGCATTTAGCCAGCGCGAACTCGTTGAACGCGCTCGCGACGCCGGTGTTATGGCCTATGTTGTTAAGCCTTTTACTATCGGCGATTTAGTACCCGCGATTGAAATCGCCATGAGCCGCCATATTCAGATGAAGTCGCTGGCAGAAGAGGTGGCAGATCTCCAGGAGCGCCTTGAAACTCGCAAGGTCATCGACCGCGCAAAGGGAATCTTGATGAAGGCTCTAAACCTCTCAGAGCCAGAGGCCTTTAGCTGGATTCAGCGGGCTGCGATGGATCGCCGACTTACCATGAAGGAAGTCGCCCAAGCTGTCATATCCCCAGAGGCCGCTCTCGATAGGTGAGACGCCTACTTTTTGTAATCAAAAAGTAACCTCCCACGCGGGTTTTTTACAGCCACTGCCTTGTCTGGGTCTCACCCTGCCCACTACCCTTCAACCCTCCCTGTCCCGGGATATAACAGGAAAGGCTCCACATGAAGAAGATTATTTCTCTTGCAGCCGCAGCAGCGATGGTTGTTGGCGTTTCAGTTTCAGTTGCGCCAGCAGCAAACGCAGCTTGCTCAGGCAAGTTGAAGATTGCATACCAGGGTCCACTTACAGGTCCTGAGGCTGCACTCGGCATCAACGAACTTAACGGCGTTAAGTTCGCACTTAAGAAGTTCCTTGCAGCAAACAAGGGTGCAAATGTTGACCCAGTTGTCTACGAAGTAGATGACCAGGGAGATCCAGCAGTTGCTGCTCCAATCGCACCAAAGGTTGCAGCTGAAGAGTGCGTAGTTGCACTTGTCGGTCCTGCATACTCAGGCGCATCAAAGGTTTCACTTCCTGTGTACCTTTCAGCAGGTCTTTCAATCATCACACCATCTGCAACAAACCCAACACTTCCATCATTCGGTAAGGAAATCTTCCACCGTGCAGTGTTGACAGATGATTACCAGGGTCCAGCAGCAGCACGTTTGATCGTTTCAAAGAACAAGAATGCAACAGTATTCCTTGTTAACGATGCGACAGACTATGCAGTTGGTCTTCAGAAGACTGTTGACATCACACTTGCTGGCCGCGTTGTCGGTAAGGATGTAACACCACAGGGAACAACAGACTTCTCTGCAACAATCGCAAAGATCAAGAAGTCAAAGGCAACAGCTGTCTTCTACTCAGGATACTTCTCACAGGCAGCAGTATTCGTAAAGCAGCTCCGTGACTCAGGTTCAAAGGTTACTTTCGCATCAGGCGACGGAACACTTGATGCTCAGTTCGTAAAGCTTGCACGTAAGGCAGCTGAAGGCGTACTTCTTACAGCTCCAGCAATCCCATTCGAGACAGCATCTCCAAAGCTTGCTGCTGAGATGGTAAAGGCTGGTTGGACTCCTGGTGTTTACACAACAGAGTCATACGATGCAGCGAACTTCTTCCTTGAGGCAATCAAGGCAGGAAACACTGATCGTGCTTCAATCAACAAGTACGTTTCAACAAAGTCACACAAGGGTCTTTCAAAGACACTTAAGTTCGATAAGGAAGGCGAAGTTTCTGGCGCAGATGTCAACGGATTCATCGTCAAGGGCGGAAAGCTCGTCCTTCTCGGAGCAATTAAGTAAAGTAGCAATTCATTAAAACGGAGGGAGACGGTGTTACGGCACCGTCTCCCTCCCTTATGAAATATCGAGGTGTGCTGTGGATTTTGCTCTCTTAAGAGATGCATTTTGGGGTCTGACCTTTGATGGCCTTGCTTTAGGTGCCATCTATGCGTTGATCTCTCTGGGTTACACATTGGTCTACGGCGTACTTCGCCTGATCAATTTCGCTCACTCAGAAGTATTTATGATTGGAACATTCGGCTCGCTCGTTGCCACTGGACTTATCGGTGTCAAAATTGAAGATGAGCCACTTACTGGCGGCAAGATGATTCTTACTCTCTTGTTCGCGATGATTATTGCAATGCTCTCATCTGCAATTGCAGCAGTTCTTGTTGAGTTCGTCGCCTACCGCAGACTTCGTAAGCGCGGTGCGACCAAGCTGGCAACACTTATCTCTGCAATCGGTGTCTCAATCTCACTCGTTGAGCTCTTCCGAATCCTGACAGATTCATTGCCACGCGAATTTCCGCGCATCATGGATAAGACATTCTTGGTTTCATTTGCAGGAGCGGATATCCGCAATGACAAAGTTATTGTCATTGTTGCGGCTGGTTTGATGATGATTGCCCTCGATCAATTCATCTCAAAGACTCGCCTCGGTAAGGGTATTCGTGCCGTATCTATGGATGAGAACACAGCTACTTTGATGGGCGTTAACATCAACCGCGTTATCACCGTGACATTCTTTGCCGGTGGCTTAATGGCAGGTGCTGCAGCGTTCTTCTACATTCTCGTCTATGAGAACACATCATTTAAGGTCGGCTTCTTCCTTGGAATCAGCGCATTTACCGCTGCAGTTCTTGGTGGAATCGGAAACCTTCGCGGAGCTCTCTTCGGTGGCTTCGTTCTCGGTTTGATGGAGACATACACATCTGCTGTCTTCGGTACAGCATGGAAGGCCGTTATCTCCTTCATCATCTTGGTACTCGTTCTTCTGATTAAGCCAACCGGCTTATTCGGCGAATCAATCACGCAGGCGAGGGTCTAATGTCAAAAGTAACTTTTAACCTACGCGACAAGGGCGCTGAGTTCTGGGATAAGTCTCCACGTTGGCGTCGAGTCCTACTCTCACTCATCTTTATCGGCATCTGCTATGCGCTGCCATTCCTTAACAATCCTCTGATCAATACACCGGGTTCTGATTTCCAATCAGTTCTCTTCTACCCAGTGGGTATGTATGTGATGATGGCGATTGGTCTCAATATTGTTGTTGGTAAGTCTGGTCTGCTCGATCTTGGCTATGTAGCCTTCTTCGCTATCGGCGCTTACACAATGGCGATTCTTGGAACCAAGACTGACCTTAACTTCTGGGAGATTCTCCCTATCGGAGTCGGTTTAGCGATGCTCTCAGGTGTGCTTCTAGGTACACCAACACTTCGCCTCCGCGGTGATTACCTCGCAATCGTGACACTTGGATTCGGTGAGATCGTTCGAATCTTTGCAGTCAATACAGATGCAATCGGTGGTTCACGCGGTATCGCAGGTATTCCAACTCCGCCAGATATCTTTAAGGCTAAGTTCACAATCTTGGATCCAAAGCCGTATTACTGGATGCTCCTTACATTTACCTTGCTGATTATCTGGATGGTTCGCCGCCTTGCTGCACGCCGCCCAGGTCGTGCATGGGATGCAATCCGTCAGGATGATGATGTTGCACAGTTGATGGGTATCAACACCCGTCGTTCAAAGGTGTGGGCATTCGTTCTCGGTGCAGCAGTTGCTGGAGTCGGTGGCGTTGTTTATGCATCACAGATTCTCTCTATCGTGCCAGATCAATTTAACCTCAACGTCTCAATCTTGATTCTTGCCTGCGTTGTCTTTGGTGGAATTGGAAACCTCTGGGGAGTCATCCTCGGTGCTGTTCTCCTTGCATTCACACCAGAGCGCATTCGCTTCTTGAGCCAGCCACGTATCTTGGTATTCGGCGTTGCACTTGTAGTGATGATGAATCTTCGCCCAGATGGAATCTTGCCGAAGAAGAAGCGTGAGCATTTTGATCCAAATTGGGATCATGTCGAAGAGTCCGGAGAAGGAGAGATCAAATAATGTCTGAAGTACTTCTCGAACTTAAGAATGTCACCATGAAGTTTGGTGGCGTTACAGCTCTCAACGACGTCAGCGTTCAGGTGAAGAAGGGCGAGATTCTCGCGCTCATCGGACCAAATGGTGCTGGTAAGACAACTATCTTCAACGTCATCACTGGTGTGTACAGGCCAACATCTGGCGAAATCACACTCAACGGCCAATCTGTAATTGGTAAGAAGCGCCATCAAGTAACAAAGATGGGAATCGCTCGTACCTTCCAGAACATCCGTCTCTTTGGTGAATCAACTGCGCTAGAAAACGTTGTTACCGGTGCAGATATTCACTCTAAGTCAGGTGTTATCGGCTCAATCTTTGGAACACCTCGTTCACGTCGTGAAGAGAAGGCGGCACTTGATCGCAGCCTTGAGCTTCTCGAGTTTATGGGACTTCGCAAGCGTGCCGGACAGCTCGGCAAGAATCTTCCTTATGGAGATCAGCGCCGACTTGAGATTGCTCGAGCAATGGCAACTAACCCACAGATCATCCTTCTCGATGAGCCTGCTGCTGGATTTAACCCAGCGGAGAAGGTTGCACTTGCAGAGACAATTAAGAAGATTCGCGATGCCGGTTACACAGTTCTCCTCATCGAGCACGATATGTCGCTCATCATGGGAATCTCTGACCGTGTTGTCGTTATCGACTTCGGTCAAAAGATTGCTGATGACCTACCTTCTGTTGTTCAAAACGACCCTCGTGTTATCGAGGCTTACCTAGGAGCACCCGCCGATGCGTCTTGAAGTTAAAGATCTCCATGTTCACTACGGCAAGATCGAGGCAATCAAAGGCGTCTCAGTCGTTGTTAACGAAGGTGAAATCGTCACTCTTATCGGCGCCAATGGTGCAGGTAAGACAACAATGTTGAAGACCATCTCAGGTCTTCGTCCAGTCTCTTCCGGTCAGATCCTCTTTGATGGTCAAGATATTTCAAAGATGGCAGCACACGATCGCGTTGAACTCGGTCTCTCACAGGCACCAGAAGGTCGTGGAATTTTTCCAGGCATGACAGTTCTTGAAAATCTTGAGATGGGTAAGTACCACCGCAAGAATCGCAAGGCTGAGATGAAGGAAGATCTCGAGAAGGTCTACCACTTGTTCCCACGACTGCTTGAGCGCATTGATCAAGCTGGCGGAACACTTTCAGGTGGAGAGCAGCAGATGCTCGCTATCGGACGCGCTCTTATGGCACGCCCAAAGGTGCTCTTACTTGATGAGCCTTCTATGGGACTTGCTCCATTGATGATTGCAAATATTTTCCGCATCATCACAGAGATCAACAATCTCGGAACAACAATTCTTCTCGTGGAGCAGAATGCACAGCAGGCGCTTCAGCGCGCACACCGTGCATATGTTCTTGAGACCGGAAATGTAGTGAAGGAAGCTAAGGCTTCAGATCTTCTTAATGACCCAGCGGTGCGTGCCGCCTACCTTGGTGTGGGAGCTCACTAACGCTGAGCAAGAATTAAGCAGGTGATACGGGCAGTGCATGTGCGCTGCCCGTCTTCATTTTCAATCACGATTTCGTAGCTGCACATCGTTTTGCCGAGGCTGATAGCGGTCGCAGTGCCAGTAACAAATCCAGAGCGGGCTGACTTGTGGTGAGTCGCATTGATATCAACACCAACAATCATGCGATCTGGACCAGCATGAAGCGCGGTTCCAATGGAGCCAAGTGATTCAGCGAGAACGACATTGGCGCCACCATGGAGCAATCCGAGCGGCTGTGTATTTCCTTCAACAGGCATACGCGCAACGAGGCGTTGTGGAGATGCTTCAAGTAGCTCGATACCCATCTTCTGATCGAGAAGCCCAGAGCCTCGTTCCTTCAGAATTGCCATGTAATCAGGTTGCGTCATAGTTCGAAATCTTAACTTGTTACATAGGATGTCCGCCATGAGCACGCCTAAGAAACTCTTATTAATCGATGGCCATTCAATGGCATATCGAGCTTTCTATGCGCTGCCAGTAGAGAACTTCACCACTGCAATGGGTCAGCACACCAATGCGATTTACGGATTTGCAACGATGCTCATCTCGTTGATTAAAGAAGAGAAGCCAACTCACGTAGCTGTTGCCTTCGATGTCTCGCGTAAGACTTTCCGCTCTGAAATCTTCCCTGAGTACAAGGCGAACCGCGCATCGACACCAGATGAATTTCGCTCCCAGATGTCCTACCTCCACGAATTCATCGATGGCTGCGGAATCGAACACTTTCAACTAGAGGGATACGAGGCTGATGACCTCATCGCCACAATCTCAAAGAAGGCCGAGAAAGATGGCTTTGAAATTCTGATTTGTACCGGTGACCGCGATTCATTCCAGCTGGTAAATCCCAAGACAACGGTTCTCTACCCGAAGCGTGGAGTAAGCGATTTAGCGCGCATGACTCCAGAAGCTGTCATTGAAAAATACGGAATGACACCTGATCAGTATCCAGATTTTGCAGCGCTTCGCGGAGACCCGAGCGATAACCTGCCTTCAATTCCTGGCGTCGGTGAGAAGACGGCAGCTAAGTGGGTCATCGAATACGGATCACTCAAAGACCTTCTCTCCGAGGTCGATAAAGTCGGTGGAAAAGTTGGACAGGCACTTCGCGACAATATCGATAACGTGATTCGCAACCGCGAACTCACTCAGTTGGTTCATGATGCACCAATCACCTTTGATCTCGCTTCCATGGAGTGGAAGGGGGTTGATCTCGAAAAGATTGATCCTCTGCTCACCAAATTCGATTTCAAGGCTCTGAAAGAGCGATTCAAACCAATCGTACAGTCAGCTAAGGCAGGAACTAAGGGAAGGAAGTCCGAAAGTAATG
>JACCDL011009016.1_pt1 | contig 15166 bp, 28 predicted proteins | sample 7441931 | NCBI WGS metagenome assembly JACCDL01 (sample SAMN15323437, study PRJNA562643) | freshwater metagenome | isolation source: river surface water | place: USA:Blue River Watershed | collected 2017-08-16 | reverse complement strand
TATAGGAATCTACTTGTCCTTGAAAGTTAGTACCTTCGTTTAGTTTGTTTGTTTGAGAGAGCCCCTGATGAAAGTCAGGGGTTTTTCTTTTACCTGTCAAAATGAGATGACAGGGAAAACTTTACCGAGAAAATTATACTAACTACCTGTGCCGGCATTATGACAGGGAAAACTTTACCGGGAAAATAAATTCTCGGTAAACTTTTAGTCTGTGCTGTCGACTAAAAAAAATTTTATAAACCTTATTGTATTTTAAATTTATTATGTTACCTTTGTTATATCAAACTAAACATTGTTATGAAGGAATTTAAGAACGTCACGAATGCCAAAAAAGAAACGGGGTTAACCTTTATTGGTTCAACGAGCAAAACAACCAAACATGTTAAATCAATTCAATATAATGAAATGGTTTATACAATCTATCTTGCACCTGCTAAGTCGAGTGGCTATGAAGTTTGTCCAATGAGAAACGACGAATGCACCGACCTTTGTCTTAATGAATCGGGAATGAACCGAATGAATATGAAGGACGAAATGATTAATCAAAGCCGAATCAAAAAAACCAAACTATTTTTTGAAGAGAGGGAATTTTTTGTTCGTTGGATGATTTACGAAATTGATAGGGAGTTAAACAAAGCAAAGAAGCTTGGTATGGAATTCAGTGTAAGGATTAATAACACGTCTGATATTAATCCATTATCTTTTTATATCGATGAGGGTGGACACAAATTAAACATATTACAATTGTTTCCCGATGTTCAGTTTTACGATTACACAAAGGTGGTTAATCGTTTCAAACTAACAAAGATGTATTCAAATTACGATTTGACTTTTTCATACGACGGTCACAATAAAGAACTTTGTTTACAATTACTTGAAGAAGGTTATCGAGTAGCCGTCGTTTTCAAAACATTACCGAGAAATTTTTGGGGGTACGAAGTTATCGACGGAGATTTGTATGACATGAGGTACCGAGACCCAAAAAATGTTATAGTGGGTTTGAAATTCAAAAAAGTAAGAAATAGGTTAGAAAAAAATAATAAATTTGTTGTACAATAAAAATAAAACAGTTATATTTGTGAAACATTTAAACAAACATCATTATGGGTCAGTACTATAAACCAATCTTCTTAAAAGAAGACACAAACAAAGTAGAGAAATGGTTTGAATCTTGGGATTACGACTGTGGTCTTAAATTAATGGAGCACAGTTGGTTGAAAAATCCTTTTGTTCTTGCGGTGGAAACACAATTAATGAAAAACCCTAAACGTATCGTTTGGGCCGGTGATTACGCCGATGAGGAAAAAAGAAGTAAAACCAATCTTTATGGTGGATGTAAGGACAGTACCAAAAGTCATCGCATCAATCATTACCATGACGCAATGGATTGGCACAGAACATATCCGTTTCTTGTAAACCACACCAAAAAGGAATACGTTAATAAAATGGAAGTTCCTGCCGATATTGATGGTTGGAGAATCCACCCTTTACCTTTATTAACATGTGAAGGAAACGGCCGAGGTGGTGGAGATTATAGAGGTGAAAGTCCTTTGATTGGTAGTTGGTCGAGAGATTTAATTAGTATCGAACCTAATTTGGAAGAGTTCAAGGACTACAAGGAAATATCATTTGATTTGGTGGAGGCGTAATACATTATAATTGGGATACCATTTGTAATTATGGTATTCCTTTTTTACTTTTGTATATCAATTAACATAACAGATATGGATAACAAACCAACATTTAATGAATGGGTTAAGGAAACCCAATTCGGAACCCTTTGGGCTCCAACACACGACGAGGTTTTATTTTATCAAGACCACGAGATTCGTAAGGAGATTTACAAAGAAGTAAAAGACCAACCAAAAATTGATTTCAGTCAGAAACCTTTTATGGATGTATTGGTAGATGAATTTATTAGATTATTAAGAATTAAAACAGAATAGTATGGCAAGAGAAAACAAATTAACCGGTGGTGTATTCACCGAAATCGTCGGGACACCCGAGAAATTAAGTTCGTATGACAAATTCCTAAACGTCAACATCGATTTATCAATCCCCCACACAGAGGAGTTGGTGAAACATTGTAATCGTTATAAGGATTTTATTTCAATGTTAAAGCCGAACTTTGAGAAGTTGGCCAAACTTGAAGGAGTTATCATGCAACTCCGAGCTAAAGAATTAATCAATGAGGAAATTAAATTATCTCTCGTTCGTGAATACATTTACGCGAGAACATTATTTTACCGAGAAGACAAAGACACCAAGGACATTAGAGTCATTGTAGGTAAAACTGATGTATATGGTGATGACCTCGATGCATTAGCAAACAACGATGAATTCCTACGGATTGCAAAACAAAAGTTGTCTAAAGCAATTGACAAAGAGATTGAAAAGAACGTAAAACTTATTAACAAAATTTTCTAATGAAACTTAATGTAGTATCCTATTTCGACGGAATGTCATGTGGTCAATTATCACTACGGGCTTTCTTGGGTCAAAAAGATTTCGATTATTATTCATTCGAGATTGATAGACCAGCTATGAACGTAACAAATTTCCGGTTCCCCCACACAATACAGATGGGAGATGTCACCAAGATGAATACAAAAACTTTACCGAGAAAAACATTCTTGCTAATGGGAGGTTCACCTTGTACAGACTTATCAGTGGCCGGAAGAAAGAAAGGTATGATAACCAAAACAAATATCAAGTTAACATCCTTCGAACAATACATGAACCTTAAAGAGGATGGTTTCCAATTCGAGGGTGAGTCATTTCTGTTTTGGGAATTAGCAAGAGCTAAGAGAGAACTTAACCCCGAGTATTTCCTAATGGAGAACGTAGTCATTACCGGCGAAAATAAAATATATGAGAAGGTAATGAATGAGGAGTTGGGACTCGAACCAATCAGAATCAATTCATCATTACTAACGGCACAGAACAGAGACCGTCTGTATTGGACAAACATTCCCAATGTTACCGTGCCGGAAGATAAAGGTATTCTATTACATCACATGATAACAGATGCCGTTGGTGGTTACGGAGCAAGAGGTGTTAAGAAAAAAGGTGAGACCAAATATAGTTATCCTGGTAGTACACGCAAAGACGGTAAAGCAAATTGCTTAACCAAATCAGACCGGTGTAGACATTACACAGACATCTTTGGTGAACATCATAGATTAACTGTTGAAGCTTGTGAAGTATTACAAGGCGTACCTATTGGATATACCGATGTGGTTGGTGTATGTAAGACAGACAGATATAAAATGTTAGGTAATGGTTGGACAGTGCCGGTGATTCGACATATCCTATCACACATCCCACAGTTCCAAAACATTGAGATGTCAAAGAATTACAATTTCATTGAAGTTTAAAGTTTATTCATAACTGTTTGTTTAGAAAGCCCCGTCGATTGATGGGGTTTTCTTTTTTCCGGCACATGTATAAAACTTTACCGAGAATTTATTTATTTTCTCGGTAAACTTATTAGCTCACCTTCCGGCACTGTACAGCAAAAACATTACCGGGAATTTTTTCTCGGTAAACTTTTGGTCGATGATCTGCTGCAGATCTGTAAAAAATTTTCTCGGTAAACTTCTGTCCTGATTTGTCGGCGTTGATTATCAGTCACTTATAAAATATTTTAAAAAAAACTTTGGTTAGTCCAATTTTCTTTATAATTTAGGGATACAAATCAAATATAATAGTTATGAAAAGTATTAATCTCTCAGACACGGTAATGGTATCAGACCCGTGTTATCAGGTACCAACTTGGTGCCAACACAAAGTAACAGGAGTACTACCTGGTGAGTACTATGCAACAGCAATGAAGTCCGACGAGGGTGATTGGGGTAATCGTGTCGGTTTACTTGTTGCGGTCCATAAGGATTATGTCGACGACTGTGCCAACGGGAGTCTAAAATGGAGAACAGTTAAAACGGCAACCATTGGTGTGGACTCGGGACAGTGTGGAATATTCTCTATGGAGAGCTATCGAAATGATAGTGTCTTTATGGAACCAAATAACTTTGGTTTCACTGTATATGCCGAGGGGGACCATTGGTACGGCCATATGTGTGACAGGACCTTATGTGATGAACAGTGGGGTTCGTATGACAGTGGTGTGGTGTCTAGCTCAGGTTATGGTGATGGGTCCTATAGATTACTCGTAGCCAAACACAACGGTAAAATCGTTGGGATTGGTGTGGATTACTTAGGATATAAGAACGGCGCATTTAACCTGGCCATTGAACTTGAGTTAGTTTAAGATATAAAAACTTTACCGAGAAAATGGGATGTATGTATAACATATGTCCCATTCTTCGTTTTAGTACCTCTATAAATTTAAAACATGTAATACTTTTATACTATGAAAACAATTCATTTCCTCTTCGATTTCTATTTTGTATACTTCCTATACAACCCACACAAATTATACCGGTACCACCGATACATGACTAACAAGTGGGGGACCCGTTACACTGACAGATTAAAATAAGTTTACCGAGAATTTTACTCACCGTCCTCAGAAGGTCCTGAGTCAAAACTTTACCGAGAATTTATTTTCCCGACAAATTTCGTATTACCAATTTTTTTCTTTATATTGATTATATAAACTAAAATATCAATAACATGAAAAAATTAACACCTCAAGATGGACGTAAGACAGTATACGTGGCCATCGCAGAAAACATCTATTACACCGGCTCTTCCTACAGAGTTCGTGTAAGACATAATAATAACTTGGTTAGTAAGAACTTCAAACAGAAGAGTACGGCACTTAAATTCTCTAAGTCCCTAAAAACTGTGAACAGTTTAATCGACTAACATGTAAGACATTGGGTTTCTAACCCGACTTTGTAAGTACGTTTTAAACCCTTCGTCTTTTAGATGAGGGGTTTTTTGTATTACGGGCCTCCCTGCGGTCGGCCCTGCATCCCCTGTTTATTGTATTATTCTCATACGTATTACTTAAATCCCTATAGGGTTTTTCAAAAAACTGTTGTACTATTCCAAGAACCCCACGTATTACCTTCCCCCTGTATGACATCCTGAAGGGCCGGACCGATAGGGACGGCCCGTATATGTCTTAAATTTTCCCGGTAAAGTTTGTATTACGTTACCGGTGTATTACTGTTAACCATTTTCCCGGTAAACTTTCTATTATGTAAGACATGTTATATGTTCCACGTGAAACATGGGGTTACCGGTATAAAGGTATCCATGTATTACTATTCCGGCCTCCCTTCGGTCGGCCGTTCAGGACCTTATATTAGTGGTGTGTATGACGGGACCATGTATTACGGTATGGGGTTTATATATGACATATTATGGTACCGGGATGAAGGGCCGAGACGCTAGTCGAGGCCCGATAATATAACAGTATTAGGGGTATATTTCCGGATAAAAAATTAAATAGGTCTTAATTTCAAACAAGGGTCAATCCGGTCAGGTATGCCACGTGGTTATTTAGAACCAGTATAAATAAACATCCGGTATATTGTATCCAAAAAAATCGGGGTATATTACTACTTTCAATATATGAAAAACGATCACGATAAATTACCCCAATAAAAGTACAGGTTTTAGTATCAAAAACACAGGTTTTTTTGGGGTAAAAAAAATGGGTGCCGGTGTGTACCGGAACCCAAGAAAAACAGGTATTATATACCGGCCTTCGACTACGTCTCGGCCGTTCAGGGGGTTAGTTAGTGACCTAAAATATGCCCAATAAAAACCCTAAAATGTGCTCAGTAAGTACGGTCGGGAATCTTTCGATTCCCTCCCTTCAGGTTAAAGTGTTATAATGATTTAGGGTATCTTACCATACTATGTGAGACCTCATAATCCTTATTCTTTTTAAATCCGAATGTACTATAGAATCTTTTCAATCTATTAACTGATGTGGCTCCGAATGATATATCGGGTGTAAGGTAAATGGGTTTGTTTATGTTATCTGAATAGTTAATAATCATATTCATTATTTCGGTACCTTTACTTTGACCTCTTAGATGTTTTGGAATAACAATGGATTCGATTTCCAATTTATTATCATCTTCCCATACTTCGAGTGAGATATCATTATCTATTGGGAAGTTAACATATCTTTCTGAAATGGTTTTGTATTGTTCCTCTGTGATTATTATCTTCATATTGATAAATAGTTAATCACCGGCGTTTTATAATCTATTCATCTCCGTTAGTTCATCAAACTCATGCTCGGGGATTTCCAAGGTATGTGATGTCATTGAATCACTGAAAGAATAATTTGTTAAATGGATGTCATATTTAATATATACGATTCTTGGAAATGTATTATACATATACACTTCTCTTATAACAATACGTTTATTATTTACTCCGGTTATTTCGGTGATTACAAAAGGGTGAGAATAACCGGCGGGATTTATTGCATTGTTTCTACAATACACCAACATATCGAGAGCCATTGACTCATATACATTAAACTTTCTTATTTCCTTTTGAAAGAACTTAAACTCTTTCATATATTTTTTTAACTTGGGTAATTGTTATTTTTCCACAATATCTTATCTTTTGTAAAATTTCCGCAATGGAATTTAAATGGTTTCATTGTTTCTTATTACTCCTTGGAATATTAGTCCGGTGTCCCTTGGCATATCATCAAAGTTGTTTTGGTTGTAAAAAATCATATCGGATAAATCTGGAGTGCGCACGAATTGATAGGTATATATAAGATTCTCCCTATTATCCTCCATGAATTGATTATATGAACGAATATACATACTTGTTATTTGTGCCGTTGTTGACCTTAATTCCTCCGTATAAAAATTTCCCTCCCGTATTCTTTCCGTATAGAATATGACCGCCACCGGTAGTTCCATCCATTGTAACTGACCAACATATTGAGATTCAATCGACCTTATTTTATCTATTATGTTTCTCTGAAAGAACTTAAATGATTTCATTTGTCAAATATATGATATAATATATTAATATCCAAATGTTTTGTATAAAAAAACCCCTCGGATTGGAGGGGTTATGTGTTATAATTTATCTATTTGTTTTTGGTACAATTCAATTTCTTTGGTGAGTTTTTTAATTTCTGCCAATTTAATTTTTATCTCTTGGTTATTCTTTTGAATTTTTTCTCTGATAATTTGTTTCTTTCTACCAATTATCGTTTTATTGGCCATAACTTGACCTGATAATTTTTCAGTTGCCGGTTCACCGTCACCACCGATTAATGATTTGGTTACACCAATATTCGGTTCTAACAATATGGTTGATTCACCTTCCGGTGTTTTTACATTCCTATCAATCTTAAAGTATCTTAAAACATTTGAATAAATCAATGTATTGAAACTTCTTTTTGAATCAGGATTTTTTACACCGGCAATATCCAACAACGGGTCAGTAAAATTTTGTGACAGTAAAATTGGTGGTTTATGGCCTCCCGAACGCCAATCAACAAACCAATTAAGAGTACCGCTTTCTCTCCAACCTCTTTTTCTATAAGGTTCTATATTATTCTCATTATAATTGGCAACTAAAATACCATCCTTATCATGTATATTATAAATGTTATTACCAATTTCACGTTTGGTATATGGTGCTCTACTTTTAAAGTATTGAGGGACATAATAGTCATTAAGTCTCGTTGTTTCTTCGTCTAATACATCAGTTAATTTCATAATATATAAATATCAACAAAATTTTAATGTGCCATATTCTCTATTATAATGGGTTCATCACAATGAGGACAATCTTTAAGTACCAATAAGTTATTCATATAGAAAGACCATTTGGAAACCACCGGTATATCCTCATTGGTTAGTTTCCGGAATCCATCTTGATTATCCACCTCACCATATATGTCATAGTACTTACCTTTATATCTGGTAATGATGTGTTTCCCATTTGTATATGGGACACATCCTCTGTACATCTTTGATAGGAGCAGATGGAATTTATAACAACCGCCCTTGCTGTAGATATGGTGGATGTACATATCAGTTTGGCTTAATTCCTCAATGAATGATAGGATATTCATTCTTCCTTCTCTTTATTATTTACCTTATATTCCACCAGAATGATGGTTGGAATCATGACCACATAATATTCCCATTTATACCACTGTGCGTCGAGAAACATGCTTAGACTGAATCCAAGATAAATTGCGTGTCCGTACTTTACTAAAAACTCTTTCATAATCTCCTATTATTTAAATTCCTAATCAACTCAATATAGTCCGGTATTTCGTGTGCATCATGAAGTTCAACATAATCATGAAATATACAACCAAGAACATCGTTAATACTATTTACCCAATGATAATATATGTGTCCATCCACCTTGAACCCCGATGGACTTATTGTTTGGATGGTGTCAAAATTACCCGTCAACCTTTTATTCGTAAAGTAATCATCAAAAGTACCAAGTCTTTTGGCAAGTACGGCCACATAATATGTGGGTTTGGTGTTTTTTTGAAAAAACTTAAACTCTCTCATGACGTATTCCTCTTCTTTCTATTTCGTTACAAAATATTCTTATCCACTCACGGTTAGTTCTACCAAAATGTGGATTTGGGATTGTGTCTGTTTCTCTTAATAGGTAAAGTATATTAAATATATGTTCTGGCATCATATCTCTAACATCCTTAACGATTCCCATTGCGGTTCTCCATTGGATTGTTTCTTTGTGGTCCCCGAAAAACTTAAACTCTCTCATTATTTTATGACGATGTATTCGTATACTTGGGGGTGATACTTAATGTAATGTTCTTTTTTCCATTCCAAAATCACGGTGTCGGCATGTGATATATACTGAAATGGATGTCGATATGATTCCCAACCAATTATACGGTTTGTTCTTTTTTGTGGGAGATACAATGTCACCCCATCCCGTGTCCAAGTTTTTATTCGGTATTCTGGTTTACCGTTTACTGTTAATGCTCCCAATAACAATAACACTACTACGATTTTTTTCATTTATATTAAACTAAATGTGAGAGTCGACAAATGAACTCCTAAATATATTTGATGTCTTTCCATCAGTCATCGGTTACATCTTTTAGTCCACCGAAAACTCGCCAATTCCCTGATGCTGGGGAGGTACATCCATCTGGTGCATCTGTACCCCGTCCTATTGTTTAAAACGCCAGAAAGGAGAGGGGTCAAGACAGGATTCGAACCTGCAACCATACCTGTTAGCTTTGGTTTTAATATATGATGCGTTACTAACACATACATCAATCTATTAGCGTCTATCATTCCGCCACTTGACCCAAGTTATTACTATCGAATTGTAGGGATAGTAATGGCTCCGTTTGATAACATGGTTTGAGGTACCTTAGCACCATATCTACCCCATGTCTCAATACGCATCTTCTCAAGGATTTGTGGTGTTAAACCTCTTGATAAAATGATATTTTCTTCTGCTCTTAATTCGGCCAACTGATTACGTTTTCTTTGTTCGATGATTTGTTGGTCGATTACAGATACGTTGGTATTAACTTCATTACGATTCTCAATCTTCACTTTAACTTTTGCAGAGAAATCTAAATTGGATGAGAAGTTGATTAACTCCAAACCCTTATCTTCAAATGCTTTCTTAACCATGGTCTGTACCTTTGTTTCAAAGTTTAAGTTACCACCTTGCGCCATCAAAGTATCTGTTGAATAACGTCTTGATTCCTCCTTAATTAAATCATAGATTAACGGTTCCAAGATATTATCTTCCAACGCTCTCATAAAGTCATCACCTGAACCCAAACGTGCGTTTTGGAATACCACGTCAACAACTTTATCCGGCATTACCTTATATGTGTATAATGGGTTTGCGGTAAACTCTGTGTTGTCAGATGCTTTAAGATGTAATAACTTTGCTTGACCATTTTCATCTGTAAAAGATGCTCGTTGTTCAAACGCTGGTACTTGAAACAATTCTGTACCAGGAGAAAATGTAGATACTCTACCTTGTTGTCTTGAATAATCAGACTTCCCATCTTTACCATAGTTCTCCATAAGAACTCCGTAGTAATTTGGTGCAACACGCTCACAGGATTGAAATAATAATCCGGATACTAATAAAAGTGACGATAAAACTAATCTTTTCATTTAATGAAAGTTTTAAATTGTGAAATAAAATAATAAGATGAAATGATACCAAGACCAATACCTACCCAGGCATTGATGTGGTTAAATGTCCATGCAGTTAAGATAACTGAAAGTAGACACCCGACGGAAAATAGATATACATTTTTCATGTAACAAATATAACCCGAAGATTTTTATTTAACAAATTTTTGTTTATTTTTGTGAAAAAATTTAAAGAAATGAAAGAAGGAATTGATTACCGTCCACTATCCGATATGGAATCAAACGGTGTTTACTTTGAAAAGGATGAAGTTATTGTGGTAGATGAGGAGGATATTTGTCAATACACCGGTCTACCATCAGTGAAGAGTTATGAGTTGATTATAGATAGTCTTCGAGATGGTCAATAAAACTAAGTACATAATCTACCGATTCTCTTGGGTCTTGTCTTGTGTCATCATCTTCCCAATCATTAACAATTTCTTGTGAAAGTTCACGTAATGTGTCAATAAGATACTTGCGACTATTATTATTTTGTTTATAATAATAATCCATAAAATTAATAACTTCGTCACCTTTCTGTCCGTAATTACGGGTACCAAATCTTCTGTTGATGTGTTCATTGAAAGGTTCTTCCATATCAGTTAACATCTGGTTTATATCAACATTATTTTGCCATAATCTATCAAAGAAATTCAAAATCATTGTAAGTTTCATTACAAAGTTTTCGTCTTTTAAAAATCTACCATAACGAAACTCTTCATCAGTCATGGTATATTCTAATAATCTGGGATTTCGTTGTGTTATAAATTGAATTGTTTCAGGGAATGATTTTATATCAATTTCTTTATTGTCTTTGTTTTTAAATTGTGACGACTCAAAGTGAAATTGATATGGTGATGATGGGTCAGATAGATTGTATAAAACATAATATGATGAACCATAATAATCCTTTAAATACTTTGTGAATGAATCATATTCGGCTATTGTACATAAACTCACAACCTCACCGCTATTCCTGTTTTTACATTTTCCAAAATATTTTGAATATTCATCATATGAATCTTCACTGTCACTATCATTTGGTACCTCAAATAGTTGATAACCATCTTTCACCCCATGAAAATATATGTTAGCAAAATTTAAATTAATAATACCGGTACCATTAATGTAATTGGAACCGCCCACTGTATTCTTTTTTAATATACTATTAATTCGATTGGCTTGATATAAAAGAAATCTATCTATATCACTCTTTGTTTTAATTTGTGATAAATCCTTTATATGAAAGAAATTTTTGTATTTTTCAAAAATTTCAAGTATGTTTTTAAATTTCGATATCGAATCCGGACTAATACTATTATCGAGAATTCTCATCATCAACCATAACACGAACTGTGTTTTTCCTTGGGACGCGTCAGTAATTTGTGAATAAATTTCGTTTGATATGGGTTTACCTTCCCCTACATATTTATTAACCGCATCATCTAACGGACTTTCAAGTAATATATTCTCAACGATTGTGATTAATTTCATATAAAATAAATATGTGGAATTACTTGACGGCTTTTCTTAAACTATCTGATAACATTTGACATAATTCTTTAAAAGTATCTACATCAGTTTCATCATAATAATTTTCAGTTTTAATTAGTAACCCATATACTTGAACATTCGCATCAACTGAAATGCTTATACTAATCGGGTCATTACCTTTTACTGGTATTAAATCATCGATAGAAATTGAAAAATCTTTGTCATTTCTATACCATGACCCTAAATAAGATTTCTTTTGAAGAAAACTAAACGAGTTACCGGTACCTTGTTCAATGATATTAAACAACATATCTACACGACTTTTTTTACCACCATCAAACACTTCAGGGAATACCTTGGTCATATCAATATATGTACGATTCCTTAATGTGTGAACAGCATCTGCTGGGTATTTTTGTTGTAAGAATCTTCTGTAGTATCTTGACCTTAGTGGTTCTTGTGGTTTACCATCAAGTTTATTTTCCGGTACGTCACTATACACACCTTCAAATTCGATTGTCTTTATCTTAAAGTTTTTTGCCGCATATTCCATAATATCAAATATGGTATACATAACACTATTAAAATGTTCTATATCTTTATGTGCACCATGGTTCTCATTTCCACCTTCATAATCAAAACTTATCTCGTAAGCTCTTTCACCATCTCTTTTTAGGAACAGTACATTATATATTAAACCATTTAATGCAAAGTCAAACTCATATCTCATTTGTGGATATTCGTAATTTGGGTTATGTGGTTTGTTTAAATCCCTAAATGGTGCAACCACATACTCTGACAGTAAACGATTTAATTGATTTTCGGTAACTAATATTTTCATCTTTTATAATGTGTATCAAAAACATCGGTTGTTAAACCGTAATCAATTAATACAATAGTATCCTCTCCGTTACGTTTAACAACACCATATGTGGATAATCTAACGAGGTCGCCAGATACAAAATTATGATATGAACCCATCAAATCGAATATCCTTGAAACAAAATCATTATTCCACATCTCATCTATATTATCGGGTGCTGGTGTTTTAAAATAACTTCTTTTTGGTTTTAACTCGTCTTCTTGGTATCTTACCGCATCAACATAATCATTGAATGTGAATCCCACAATGTCATAGAATAATTTTGGTGTGAGTTTCCTTGCTAGTTCCATCTCCAACCATAAACCATTTTCATCATAGTTAAATACTTGTGCCACAATGTCGTCCATCATATAGTCTTGTGAGTATTCGATTTCGGCTTCATTTTGGGCTAAACCCTTTTTGTTCTTGGCAAGTTTTAATACTTTTGTATCGTCAATCTTATATGCTATTCTTGATGAACCTGAAGATATTCGTGTTAAATTGCTTTCACAGTATTGTACACGTTGATTGAATGACTTTAAATTTTTAAATTCCTCAACATTCCATGTTGTTGGATATTCCTCTTCAATATCCTTCTTGATTAAATTGTATTGACTTTCTGTGATAACAATCTTCATAATGTATAAATAGTTAAACACATAAAAAACCGCTCAAATTGGAGGGGTTATTTTAGTTTGATTCTTTATCGAAATAATATTCACGATATTCTTTTAGGTATATCTCATACACACATAATGCACATGATATGTTTTCTTTGGTGCAGTCCCCATGATGAATTAAATTCGAGCAACTTCCCATGTAACCCACAAATCTTTTTGCCCATTCCAAATTATCAGGTTCAATAACATTAAAGTCATCACCTTCTTGAGCCGCAATGAATTCAACAAATGTGTATTTGGCCATTATTTTTTAAAGTGTGCGATTAAACCTATTATGGTAATTAAAAAAGAGATTGTACAATGTACGATTGTGATTGTCTCAGTATTGTTTTGGTACCAATCAATCAATTTTTTATACAACGATTTTGGTTTATCTTTAACAACTTTATACATTGATTGGTCGTTTAAATCTCGTCCAATGAAAAATCTTTCCATATCATCATTGGTGTTTCTCATTCTTTCGAATGATTGGTGCCGAAGTCTGAGGATTTCTTCTTCCGTTAAACCGGTTATTCTTCCTGGTACCATTTGTATTTCCGATTGATGATATAAAGCTCTCCTATTATAATGTCCTTCTGGTGTGTCCCAATCTCTAATTGATGCCGTTGCACGTGTTTCACCCGGCAACATTGTTAAATCACCCTTAACTTCTTTTTGGAAAAATTTAAATTTTCTCATGATGTTTAATAAGTTCGTTTACCAGTTCATCTCCAAAATTATTGATTAAGTATTCACCCAATGGACTATAAGGTTTTGGTTTTCTTGATTTGGGGAATCTTTTTCCTTTCAATCTTTTTATTTCCTCTATTTGTTCCTTGGTGGCATTAAGTTTAATACTTATTACGTCCTTTCTTTTTAGTTCCTCAGCTAGTTCGATATTGTTTATCTGTATCTGTTCAACCGGGTCAGGACCACCCATGGTGAATATATCATGAAGTATCGGAAACAAAGTTCTAAAGATTCCCATATTAATTTGAATTTGTTTTGTTATAAAACCTTAAACATATCTCCACTTAATAATATTAATTAGTAATTCGTAACCGGTAGTTGAACATCTCCAGCTTTTACATCTGTCATTATCACAATTACAACGAAAACACCAATTTCTTTGACCGTTTGAGTCAATTGCTTCAATGTTTTTTCCTTTTAGTGGTGTTTGGTCTTCTATGTTGGTGAATTTCATTTTTAAAGTCCTTCGTCGTGTCTTAAATCTCTGTTGTATAATAGGGTTTCGATTTTGGTTCCGTCCCCGAATTCTTTACTTAGCTCAAGATATTGTTGGTACCTCGATTTTTTTAAAATATCTTCGGTCATCTTTGCAATATCCATTCTTTTTTGATATTCCTCATCCGTTTCCTCAACTTCCCTCTCCACCTCGATAATGTACTTATCTTCAGTATAATCTGAATCATCGTATGTAATTGAGATTCTGTCATCATCTTGACATTCAATATCTTTTATGTCTTTCCACGTTGGATGATTATCCATTGTATCATAAATGATTGTCTTCCACTTTTTAATTTTTCCCATTTAATTAATTTATTTTATTGTTATTCCTGACTATTGGAACCTGACAAACGGCCACCGAAAAAACTCAACGGCAAGATAATACGTTCTCTTAAACGACCATTTTGATAATTACCTGTTCGAATACGACCCCATTCACGTAATGGTGGGAATTGTTCGTCATTTTTAAAACCTCTAAAAAATTTAAATCGTTTCATGATACCCAATGGTCAGCAAATAAGTAAATTAACATTTTTATGTACAAATACGTAAAAATGATAAGAACTAATGCCATTATAAATATCATTTTGTAATCTCGTTTTTCATTAGGTACCATAACCGTTAGATTATATTTTGTTTAATTTACTTATTCGATACCATCTCTTTATGAACCAAAACATATGTACTAAACATACCAACGTGTTTACCGTTATTGTTGGGTAATTATTGATTAGATTCCCATACCATATCCACAAAAAACAAGCCAATATATTCACCATTCG
>JACCDL010068478.1_pt1 | contig 15205 bp, 10 predicted proteins | sample 7441931 | NCBI WGS metagenome assembly JACCDL01 (sample SAMN15323437, study PRJNA562643) | freshwater metagenome | isolation source: river surface water | place: USA:Blue River Watershed | collected 2017-08-16 | reverse complement strand
GAACAGTTTGTCTCGGATGTGGTTAAGGCCTATCAGCGCAAAACTTTTGACGAGTTCAAACACCATTACCACTCGTTGGATTTGCTGTTGATTGACGATGTGCAGTTCTTCGCCAACAAGGAACGCACGCAAGAGGAGTTTTTCAATGCTTTCGAGGCCTTGCTGGCAAAAAAGTCCCATATTGTGATGACCAGCGACACCTACCCGAAAGGATTGACCGATATCCACGAACGCCTGGTGTCGCGGTTCGATTCTGGGCTCACCGTCGCCATTGAGCCCCCAGAGCTTGAGATGCGTGTGGCCATTTTGATGAGCAAGGCGCGGGCTGAAGGCACAGAAATGCCCGAAGAAGTCGCCTTTTTTGTCGCCAAAAACGTGCGCTCCAACGTGCGTGAGCTCGAAGGGGCTTTGCGCAAGATTCTGGCTTACTCCCGGTTCAATCAAAAAGAGATTTCGATTCAGCTCGCCCGGGATGCCTTGCGTGACCTGCTGTCGATTCAAAACCGCCAGATATCGGTAGAGAACATCCAGAAAACCGTCGCCGACTACTACAAGATCAAGGTAGCAGACATGTATTCGAAGAAGCGACCTGCATCGATTGCACGACCGCGTCAGATCGCCATGTACCTGGCCAAAGAATTGACCCAGAAAAGCTTACCCGAGATTGGTGAGTTGTTCGGGGGGCGTGACCACACCACGGTTTTGCATGCCGTGCGCAAAATCGGCGGTGAGCGCCAACAACTCACTGAACTCAATCAACAACTCCATGTCCTTGAACAAACCCTCAAGGGTTGACGTCACACCTCTTGAATAAGCCTGTGCATGACTTTCCAACAACTGCCCACTTGTCCACAGCTGGTGACAATTCGCCGGAGTTATCCCCATTGGCGACGCATCACAGAAGCAGGGCTGCCCACACCCTTTCAAACCCGTCAAGTTGTTGAAAAAAAAGAGGTAAATACGGTTTTCCACAGAGTGGCACCGGCCTTAGCTACTACTCCTAATTTAATCAATTACATCAAGAGGTTGACATGATCGTATTGAAAGCCACCCAGGACCGCGTGCTGTCAGTGTTGCAGTCCGTGTCGGGTATCGTGGAACGTCGTCATACATTGCCCGTGCTGGCCAATGTACTGATCCGCAAATCGGGCTCCAATCTGCAACTCACCACCAGTGACCTGGAAATCCAGATTCGCACCCAGGCTGATCTGGGCGGTGATGCAGGCCAGTTCAGCACCACGGTTGGTGCACGCAAGCTGATCGATATTTTGCGTTCCATGCCGGCCGATCAAACCGTGAGCCTGGAGTCCAGCCAAAACAAGCTGGTTCTCAAAGGTGGCAAGAGTCGCTTCACTTTGCAAACCCTGCCTGCTGAAGATTTTCCGCTGGTTCAGGAGTCGCCCAACTTTGGTCCCGTCTTCAGCGTGCCGCAAAAAACCCTCAAGAGTTTGTTGCAGCAGGTGTCGTTCTCGATGGCGGTCCATGACATCCGTTACTACCTCAATGGCATTTTGTTTGTTGCAGAAGGCAAGCAACTCAGCCTGGTCGCCACTGATGGCCATCGCCTGGCATATGCCAATGCCACGCTTGACGTGGAAGTGCCACGACAGGAGGTGATCCTGCCACGTAAAACGGTGCTCGAGATGCTGCGCCTCTTGAGTGACAAGGAGGGCGCCATCGACATGCAATTTGCCAACAACCAGGCAAAATTTGTCTTTGATGGCATGGAATTCGTGACCAAACTGGTCGAGGGCAAGTTTCCCGATTACAACCGCGTCATTCCCAAAAACCACAAAAACACCATCACCCTGGGTCGTACACCGTTGCTGGCCTGCTTGCAGCGCACCGCCATTCTGACCAGCGAAAAGTTCAAAGGCGTTCGTCTCAACCTGGAACCCGGGTTGTTGCGTGTGGCTTCGAACAACGCCGAACAGGAAGAAGCCGTAGACGAACTCGAAATCGACTACAACGGGGATGCCATCGAAATTGGGTTCAATGTGACTTACCTGATCGATGTGTTGACCAACATGGATCAGGACATGGTTCGGATGGACCTGGCGGATTCCAACAGCTCCGTGCTTATCACCATTCCTGAGCAGTCCAGCTTTAAGTATGTGGTGATGCCCATGCGCATCTGAGTGGCTATCACGCCTGTCTGTTACTGAGTATCACGAGGACCTGCGGTTGTCAGGTCTTGAGAAAGTTGTATGAGCTTACCCAACGAACCCCAATCCCCCCAGCCTATTCAAGCACCTGATGCCTATGGGGAAGGATCCATCCAGATTCTGGAAGGGCTGGAAGCCGTCCGCAAACGCCCAGGCATGTACATTGGCGATACCTCCGATGGCACGGGCTTGCACCATCTGGTGTTTGAAGTTGTGGATAACTCTATCGATGAGGCGTTGGCGGGTCATTGCGATGACATCGAGGTCATCATCCACTCAGACAACTCCATCAGTGTCAAAGACAACGGCCGTGGCATCCCAACCGGCGTCAAGATGGATGACAAGCACGAGCCCAAGCGCAGTGCGGCAGAAATTGCACTGACGGAATTGCACGCGGGCGGCAAGTTCAACCAGAACAGCTACAAGGTGTCAGGCGGTCTGCACGGTGTGGGTGTGTCTTGCGTTAATGCTTTGTCCAAATGGCTACGGTTGACGGTGCGACGCGAAGGCAAGGTACATGCATTGGAGTTTGCCCGTGGTTTTGTCCAGAACCGGTTGATCGAAACGGTCGACGCTGTCGAAGTCTCGCCGATGAAAATCACGGGCGACACCGAAAAGCGTGGAACAGAAGTCCACTTCCTGCCCGATACCGACATCTTCACGCAAAACGCGGACTTTCATTACGAAATTCTCAGCAAGCGCTTGCGTGAACTGAGTTTCCTCAACAACGGTGTACGCATTCGACTGACCGACGAACGAACTGGCAAGGCCGATGATTTCTCGGGCGCCGGGGGGGTGAAAGGGTTTGTCGAGTTCATCAACGGTGGCAAAAAGGTGCTGCATCCCAACGTGTTCCATGCCACGGGTGAGCGACCGGCCGATACCTACGGGGGTATCCCAGGCACCAGCATTGGTGTCGAGGTGGCCATGCAGTGGAACGACGGCTACAGCGAAAGTGTGCTGTGTTTCACCAACAACATTCCACAACGCAACGGGGGTACCCACCTGACCGGGTTGCGTGCAGCCATGACACGCGTCATCAACAAGTACATCGAGGAGCACGAACTGGCCAAGAAAGCCAAGGTCGAGGTCAGCGGTGACGACATGCGTGAAGGCTTGTGTTGTGTCTTGTCGGTCAAGGTGCCTGAGCCCAAGTTCAGCAGCCAGACCAAGGACAAGCTGGTGTCGAGCGAAGTGCGCGCGCCCGTGGAAGATATCGTGGCCAAGGCCCTCAACGATTATTTGCAAGAGCGCCCCAACGACGCGAAGATTCTGTGCGGCAAGATTGTTGAAGCAGCACGTGCCCGCGAAGCAGCGCGCAAAGCGCGTGAAATGACGCGTCGCAAAGGCGTGCTCGATGGCATGGGCTTGCCCGGCAAACTGGCTGACTGCCAGGAAAAAGACCCGGCTTTGTGCGAGATCTACATTGTCGAGGGCGATTCCGCCGGAGGCTCAGCCAAGCAAGGCCGCGACCGAAAGTTCCAGGCGATTCTTCCCCTGCGCGGCAAGATTCTCAACGTGGAGAAAGCGCGCTACGAAAAGCTCCTCACCAGCAACGAAATCCTCACCCTCATCACCGCGTTGGGGACAGGGATTGGTCGCGCGTCGGAAGAGTCAGGCAAATCGGGAACCGATGATTTCAACATCGACAAACTGCGTTACCACCGCATCATCATCATGACCGATGCGGACGTGGACGGTGCACACATCCGCACCCTGTTGCTGACCTTCTTTTATCGCCAAATGCCGGAGCTGGTCGAACGCGGACATATCTACATTGCGCAACCCCCGCTGTACAAGGTGAAAGTGGGCCGTGAAGAGCAGTACCTCAAGGATGCATCAGCGCTGGATCAATTCCTGATCCGTGTGGCCTTGAAAGATGCCAGCATTGAAACCGGCGGCAGCGCGTCGCGCAAACTCGACGGAGAGACCCTGGCCGAACTGGCACGCAAGCACCAACTGGCGGAGTCCGTCATTGATCGGCTCAGTGCTTTCATGGACCTCGAGGCGTTGCGCGCCATTGCCGATGGGGTGGCCCTTAACCTGGACACGGTGGAACAGGCCGAGGTGTCTGCCAGTGCCATGCAGGCCTATCTCAACGAGATGGGCAGCAGCAGCGAAGTGGCGGGTGAATTTGACGTGCGCAGTGACAAACCGGTGCTGCGCATCAGCCGACGTCATCACGGCAACGTCAAGAGCAGTGTTATCACCCAGGACTTTGTGCATGGTGCGGATTACGCGGCGCTGGCCGAGGCCGCCCAAACCTTCAAAGGTTTGTTGTCGGAGGGGGCCCGTGTGTCGCGCGGCGATGGAGAAAAGGCCAAGCAGGAGCGTGTGAACGATTTCCGCCAGGCCATGCGGTGGCTCATTGCGCAGGCCGAACAAGCCACCGCGCGCCAGCGCTACAAGGGTTTGGGCGAGATGAACCCCGAGCAGTTGTGGGAAACCACCATGGACCCGAACGTGCGGCGGTTGCTGCGCGTGCAGATTGACGACGCCATTGAAGCCGATCGTGTGTTCACCATGCTGATGGGGGATGAGGTGGAGCCGCGGCGCGTCTTCATCGAGTCCAACGCGCTGCGCGCGGCAAATATCGACGTCTAACGGCTCCCGCAAGCCCGAGAGGGTGACTCGCCGCACCGCTCTTCATGGGGGTGGGGTTTTATGTTGCACCCAAGCCCCTACGCGGGGACCCTGAGGGGGTCAGACAAACTTGCCGGCGCGAAAGTCCTCTACCGCTTGCATCAACTCTTCACGCGTGTTCATCACAAATGGACCGTATTGTGCAATGGGCTCGCGCAGCGGTTGGCCCGCGATGACGATGGCCCGCGTGCCGGGTGTCGCGCGCAAAGTCAGGCCATCGCCTTCATTGCGCAGCACGCCCATATGCCCCAGCGGCACAGCCTGGGTTGCCGTTGCGCCGCACACCTCCAGGGCACCCCGGTACACATAGACAAAAGCGTTGTGATGGCTCGGCAACGCGTGTGAGAACTGGGCTGTGTCGGTCTCGCTTTCGAAATGCACATCCAGGTAGAGCGGTTCTGTCTGCTCTCGTGCGATGGCACCCACCACCCCGGCACATGCGCCGGCGATGACACGCACGCGAATGTCCCCATGCAAATGGGCCTCAGGAATTTCGCGGGAGGGGATGTCGCGATACCAAGGCTCACACAGCTTGCGCTGGCTGGGCAAGTTGAGCCAGAGCTGAAAGCCCTCCATCACACCCGCTTCTTGTTCGGGCATTTCGCTGTGCACGAGGCCTCTGCCCGCGGTCATCCACTGCACGCCGCCATTTTCCAGGAGACCTTCGTGGCCTGCGCTGTCGCGGTGTCGCATACGCCCCGCAACCATGTAGGTCACGGTCTCAAAGCCGCGGTGAGGGTGGTCGGGAAAGCCCGCGATGTAGTCGCCGGGTTTGTCGCTCCCGAAAGCGTCTAGCATGAGAAACGGGTCGAGGCGTTGCTGCAGGTCGTGGGTGAGCACGCGCTTGAGCTTGACACCCGCGCCATCTGAGGTGTCTTGCCCGCGCACCAGGCGCTCCAGGCTGCGCGGATGGGTGATGGTTTGTGTCATGAGACCTGATACCCCTCCTCGGCAATGGCGTGTGCCAACGCTTCGCGGGGAAGTTGGCTCTCGATGTCCACTGTGTTCTGGGCGCGGTCAATCTCGATCTGCGCCGCCGGATCGATCTGCAACACGGCCCGCTTGACGGCCATTTCGCAATGACCGCAGGTCATGCCCTGCACATGGAATGCTTGTTTCATGAAACCACCTCCTCGGGGATGCCGCGGCTGGGGCGTCATGCCCCTGACCGACTGTTTGCTCTGCCGCAACAACACCTGCAGATAAGAATGGTATCGTCATTTATTGGAGATAGGCGCATGATGGGCCTGTGGTGAGCATGCGATGGGCAGGTGAAGGAGTCACAGACGGATGGAGACGGCGGCAACGACCCAACTCGGTATCGAGGGCATGACCTGCGCGGCCTGCGTCACGCGGGTGGAGCGTGCGTTGCGCCGTGTGCCGGGCGTCGAGGACGCGACCGTCAACCTCGCCACCGAGACCGCACAAGTGCGATGGGCACACCCCCCTGCGGACGATGTGCAACTGCGCCGTGCCGTGCGTGCGGCGGGTTACGTACCGCGCGAAACCGCGACCCTGCCCGATACCGGATCGACCTGGCAGGGCTTCTGGCCGGTGGGGCTGGGCTTGTTGCTGTCGGCTCCCCTGATCTTGCCCATGCTGGGGGATCTGTTCGGTCTGCATTGGATGCTGCCGGCGCTGTGGCAGTTCCTGCTGGCCACGCCGGTGCAGTTTGGGCTGGGGGCGCGGTTTTACCGTGGCACCTGGCATGCCCTCACAAGCGGCAGTGCGGGCATGGACGTGTTGGTGGCCCTGGGCACCACGGCCGGTTGGGCGCTGTCGACATGGTTGTGGTGGCGTGCGGCGCCGGGCGAGCATGTGGCCTTGTATTTTGAAGGCTCGGCCGTGGTGATCACCCTGGTGCTGCTGGGCAAGTGGTTGGAAACGCGGGCCAAGGTGCAGACCACGGCGGCTATCCGCGCACTGCAGGCACTGCGCCCCGATCGTGCGCATGTCATCACGGTCTTGGGCGAAGAGGATGTGCCCGCGGCCGAGTTGATGGTGAACGATCGCCTGTCAGTGCGTCCCGGCGAGCGCATACCCGCGGATGGCCGCGTGCTCGAAGGCAGCACGCAGGTCGACGAATCCATGCTCACCGGGGAATCGTTGCCGGTGGTCAAGCAGGCTGGTGCGCGGGTGACCGGTGGCAGCGTGAATGGCGAAGGCCGTATCGTGATCGAGGTGACGGCCGTGGGCGCCGAGTCGGTGTTGTCGCGCATCATCCGGCTGGTCGAGGATGCGCAGGCGGCCAAGGCGCCCATTCAGCGTCTGGTGGATCAGGTGTCGGCGGTGTTCGTGCCTGTGGTGATGGGACTCTCGGTGTTGACCGGTCTGGTCTGGGCGGGGCTCGGCGCCGATGTCCCCACCGCCTTGATTCATGCGGTGGCGGTGATGGTGATTGCCTGTCCTTGTGCGCTGGGGCTGGCCACGCCAGTGGCCATCATGGCGGGGACAGGTGTCGCGGCGCAACGCGGTATCTTGATTCGTGATGCACAGGCGCTGGAGATCGCACACCAGGTTGACACGGTGGTGTTTGACAAGACCGGCACGCTCACGCAAGGGCGCCCGCGCCTGCTTCATCACCAGGCGCTCGACAGCGCATCCGATCCGCACAGCAGTTTGGCGCTGGCTGCCAGCTTGCTGGCCGGGAGCGAGCATCCGCTGGCGCGAGCGGTGGTGGACCAAGCGCGCGCTCAAGCGGTGGTCCTACAAGAGGCGCGCGACGTGGTGGCCGTATCAGGTCGCGGCACACAGGGCCTGGTGGCGGGTCGACAGCTGGTGATGGGCAGTCTGAGCTGGATGCAATGCCTGCCATCGCCACCGGGATTGCCAAGCGCGACGCAAGATCCACGCGTGGTGGCTGACGCCAGCGAAGCCGTCGATGCCAATCCCCTCCCCGAATGGGTGTTGTCGGCCCAGCAGTCCATGTCTCAGGGCCACACGGTGTCATTGCTCGCTGAGCAGCTGCCTGAAGGCCTGCACGTGCTGGCGCTGTTTGCGTTTGCCGACGAGCCCAAGCCCGAGGCCGTGCTTGCGATTCAAACACTGCGCGGGCGAGGCCTGCACGTGCTGATGATGTCGGGAGACAACCTGGGCGCAGCGCAAACCATGGGCCGGCGACTGGGCTTGCACGAGCGCGACGTGCTGGCCCCTGTGTTGCCAGCAGACAAGGCGGCACAGGTGGCTCACTTGCGCGCAACAGGGCATGTCGTGGCCTTTGTGGGCGATGGCATCAACGATGCTCCCGCCCTGGCCGCTGCCGATGTGGGCATGGCCATGGCCAATCCGGATGGCGGAACCGAGGTGGCGATGAACACGGCGGGCATCACGCTCATGCGGGGCGATGTGCGACTGGTCGCCGATGCGCTGGAGGTGTCCGATCGCACGGTGCGCAAGATTCGGCAAAACCTGTTCTGGGCTTTTGCCTACAACGCCGCAGGCATCCCGCTGGCAGCCCTGGGGTATTTGAGTCCCCTGGTGGCAGGCGCGGCGATGGCCTTGAGCTCGGTCAGTGTGATGGCCAACGCTTTGCTGTTGCGGCGCTGGCGTGGGTCGACGGCCACACGGCGTTCACAGCGGTAGACCCACGTACCTTATCCAGCAGACGCAGCCGACGTCTTGCCCGACGAACCATGGTGCTTGGGGGAAAACCAAGCCACATACAGCACCGGCAGCACAATCAAGGTCAGCAGGGTGGCCGTTACCAGACCGCCAATCACCACCAGTGCCAGCGGCCGTTGCGTTTCCGAACCGATGTCATGGCTCAAGGCCATGGGCAACAAGCCCAGCGCCGCCAGCATGGCCGTCATGAGTACCGTGCGCAGCCGTTGTTCTGACCCCTGCTTGACCGCCTCGACCACGCCCATGCCCGCGTTGCGCAATTGCTGGAACACGGTGAGCATCACCACCCCGTTGAGCACCGCCTGACCGGACAGGGCAATGAAGCCGATGGCCGCCGACACCGACAACGGGATGTGAAACACCCACAGCGCGATGAAGCCCCCGATCAAGGCCAGCGGCACGTTGACCAGAATCAGCAAGGCGGACTTCACGGAGGCAAAGGCGTTGAACAGCAGCACAAAAATCAGCAACAGTGAGATGGGCACCACCACGCTCAAGCGTTGCATGGCGCGCTCCTGGTTTTCGAACTCGCCGGACCAGTTGAGCGTGTAGTTCGCCGGGATCAGCACGTTCTTTCGCACCCGCGCTTTCATGTCGGCGACCACCGAGCCCATGTCGCGGCCCTTGATGAACACGCCGATGGCCATGGTGCGACGGCCAGCTTCGCGCGCAATGTTCATGGCGCCACCTGCCTGGCGGATATCGGCCACCGAACCCAGCGAGGTGTAGCCGCCTCCTGGGATGGGTATGGTGGTGTTGGGCAGTTGCTCCAGCGTGCGCTGATGCTCGGGCAGGCGAACCGCCACCGCGTAGCGGCGCTCGCCCTCCCAGATGTCGGTGACGGCGCGACCGGCCAGGGCGGTTTCGATCACGTCTTGAATGTCAGCCACATTCAGCCCCAGGCGCGATGCGCGCTCACGGTCAATGTCCACCAGGATATGCGGCAGCTCACCCAGACGGTCTATCTCTGCACGTTGCACACCGGCAACCTGTCTAAACTCTCGTTGCAAGGCCTCGGTGGTGCGTCGCAACTCAGCCAGGTCGTCGCCGGCCACCTTGATCACGATTTGCCCTTTGATCTGCGAGATCGACTCGAGCACGTTGTCGCGGATCGGCTGCGAGAACGCTGGGTCGATGCCGGGAATGCGGGTGAGCTGAAAGTCCATTTCCTCGATCAACTGCTCTCGCGTGAGGCCCTTGCGCCACTCCTCCACGGGCTTCACATCGACGAACACCTCGGCCATGCTGAGGGTTTTGGGGTCGGTGCCGTCCTCAGGTTGTCCGGCTTTGGAGACCACCGTGCGAACCTCGGGGATTTTGAGCAGTTGCGTGCGGGCTTTACGCAGCACTTGCGTGGCCTCTTGTTGCGAGATGCTGGCCGGCATATCCCAGTTGACCCAGAAGGTGCCCTCATTCAGCTCGGGTAAAAACTCGGAACCCAGGCGTGAGGCGGCGACAAGGGACAGCGCAAACGCCCCGACCGCGATCAACATCACCTTGCGTGGCTTGTCCAGGGCCCACGCCAGTACCGGCTGGTACACGCGTTTGCACCAGGTGAGCAGCCGGTTATCGGCGTGCGGCAATCCTTTGCGCAGCATCCAATAGGCCAGCAGCGGCACCAAGGTGAGCGAGAACACCAGCGAGCCAATCAGGGCGGCGGTGACCGACAGGGCCATGGGCTGGAAGATGCGGCCCTCATGGCGTTGCAGGGCAAAGATGGGAATGTGCGCTGCGATGATGATGAGCATCGAGAACAAGGTAGGCCGCCCCACCTCGTTGGTGGCTTGCAGGATCAACGACTTGCGCTCTTTGTCGTGGATGCCTTCGCCGCGTTCGGACAGGCGGTGCATGATGTTCTCGATCACGATCACCGCACCGTCCACGATGATGCCAAAGTCCATGGCGCCCAGGCTCAGCAGGTTGGCCGGCACGCCCAGGATCTTGAGCCCCAGAAAGGTGGCCAGCAAGGACAGCGGGATCACCACCACCACCGCCAGGCTTGCGCGAAGGTTGGAGAGGAACAGGTACAGCACCAGCGAGACCAGCAGCGCGCCCTCGACCAGGTTCTTGAACACGGTGGAGAGGGTTTTGCTCATCAGCCAGGTGCGGTCGTAGAACGGCACGATCTTCACCCCGGCGGGCAAGATGTGGTGATTGAGCTCCTCGATTTTTTCTTTCACGGCCTTGAGCACCACGCTGGGGTTCTCGCCCTTGCGCATGATGACAATGCCAGTGACCACGTCGTCTTCGTTGTCCTGTCCGACGATGCCCAGACGCGGCACAGCGCCGATGGTCACCTGCGCCACATCGCGCACCAGGATCGGCGTGGTGTTGCGCGAGGCGACCACGATGCGACCGATGTCATCAGCCGACTTCAAGAGGCCAATGCCGCGAATGGTGAATTGTTGTGCGCCTTGCGCCATGTAGCTGCCACCGGCGTTGGCGTTGCCGCGCCCCACGGCGTCCTGCAAGTCCTGCAGCGTCAACTTGAAGGCGCGCAGCTTGTGGATATCGGGCTGCACCTCGTAGAGCTTGATGTAACCCCCCATGGCGACCACATCGGCGACTCCCGGCACTTGGAGCAAGGCGCGCTCCACTGTCCAGTCTTCGAGCGTGCGCAACTCGGTGGTGCTCTTGCCGTCACCGCGCAAGCGGTAGCGCATGATCTCGCCCACCGGCGTGGCATTCGGGGTAATGCGCGCCTCCACGCCTGGGGGAAGCTCCACGCTTCGTAGACGTTCGCCCAGCTGCTGCCGAGCCAGGTTCACGTCGGCGTTGTCGTTGTAGGTGACCACGGTGAAGGACAAGCCGAACTGCGTATGGGAAAACACGCGAATGCTGTTGGGCAAACCGGCCAGCGCCACCTCGATCGGGAGACTGACTTGCTTTTCCACCTCTTCGGCGGCTCGACCAGGGTAGAGCGCAATGACGGTGACCTGGGTATCGGTGACGTCCGGGAAGGCCTCGACGGACAGGTTTTTGAACGCGACGATCCCGGCCATGACGAACAGCACCGTGCCCAGCACAACGAACAAGGGCATATTCAGGGCGTTGCGGATCAGACGCTTCATGGCGCTGTTCTTCCGTGACCGGGTTTGCCTTCCAAGGCCTCGCGTGCGGACTTGAACTCGCGCGAGAGCAGCAGGCTGTTTTGTTTGACCACCTGTTCACCGGCTTTCAGCCCTTCGCTGATGTGCACCTCGGCGAGGCCCTCATAGCCGACCTTCACCGGGCGGGGCTCAAACACCCCGGGCTCGAGCTGGACATACACCAGGTGTTGTCCGCTCAGCAGCTGCACCGCCGAGGCCGGCACGACCACGCCACTGACATTGTGTTGGTGCAGGCGCACCGTCCCCAGCATGTCGCTTTTGAGCAGACGGCGTGGATTGGCCACTTCTGCCCGAAGCTTGATGGTACGGGTGCTAGGGTCAATGAAGTCGGCCACGGTTTGCAGACGGGCTTGAAAGCGCTCATCGGGCCATGATGGCACGACGAGCTCGAGGAGGGTGCCGGGCTTGAGCCCCGACAGGTGGCGCTCCTGTGCATCGATCTGCACCCACAAGCTGCCGGGGTCGGTCACAACAAAGAGTGCGGGCCCGTTCTGATCGGGACGCACTTCCTGGCCTGGGTTGAGGTTGCGCTCGACCACCAGGCCCGCCATACCGCTGGTCAGAGACAGCTGCTGCGTCACCCCGGACTGACTGCCATACAGCCGTGTGCGCGCCTGCGCACGCTCGAGTTCGGCCTGGGCACGTGCCGCATCGGCTTGGGCCAGCTCCAGGTCCTTGCGCGCCACGATGCCGGCCTCAAACAGGGATTGTTGACGCTGCAGTTGCTTGAGTGTCCATTGCACATCGGCTTGGGCGCGTGCCGTGTCGGCCTGCGCCGCGCCAAACTCCGGCGACGCCAATTCGGCGAGCACGGACCCCGCAGAGACGGATTGGCCCACATCGGCGGTGATGCGGCCGACGCGCCCGGAAAACGCCGGGTAGATGCGCTGGGTTCGGCTTTCATTCCACACCAAGCGCGCGGGCAAGTCCACCACCAGGTCGTTGGCGGCTTGCGCCGCTTGCGTGCTCAGCAACGACAGTTGTGGATGTCCCGCGGGATAGCGCAACTGCTCTCCTTGCAGGATGGGCAATTGCGCCACGGGCGCCGGGGGTGTATCGGGCTGGCAGGCACTCAGCAGACACAGTCCGAGGGACAGGCCAAGGCCTGCCACCCATTGCTGGAAGGGTGGTTGCGTGAGAGCCTGAGAGAGGCGTGAAGTGAGGGTGGTCAGCATGGCAAGGAGCGTCGAGGCCGTAAGCCGGTTCATGGTGTGACGAGTTGGGTGCGCAGTTGCCAGGTGCCGTGGGCTTTGGCGTAGTCGGCCTGTGCGGCGATGGCTTCAAGCCGGGTGGTGCGCAAGGTGCGGCGCGCATCGAGCAAGTCGGTCAAGGTGAGCGCGCCTTGTGTGTAGGCCAGTTCGGCTTGCTCGGCGACGCGTTGTGCCCGCGGCAGGATGTCGCGCTCATAGGTCTGCAAGCGCTCGCGCGCCGCGTCCCAAGCCTGGAGCCAGGTTTGCAATTCGGCGCGCGCGCCCAGCCGGGCTCGCTCCAGCAGATCCTGTGACTGGCTTTGCAGGGCGCTGGCGCGGCCAATTTCGCCTTCGAAGCGGTAGCCCCACTGCAAGGGCATTTGCAAGCGCAGCTCCATCTGCCGTGTGGTGACACCGGTGGCCGTGGGGTAGTGATCAACCGTGCCCCCCCAGGTGATGTCATTGGATTGCTGCGCGCGCGCCAGTTGCAACGCCGACTGCGCGGCCTGGGCACGCTCGCGTGCAGCGCGCACATCGGGGCGTTGTTCCACCCACTCCTCCAGCCGTGTTTGCGCCTCTTGCACCGCCTGGGCCGGACTGTGCGCAGGCCAGTGCGGACGCGGACGCCACTGCAGTGGCTGACCTGGCCAGACGATCAGGGGTGCCAGACTTAGCGCCGCACGCTGCCTCTCGAGCTCGGCTTGCCGCACGTCAGCCTGCGCGCGCGCGGACTCGATGTCGGTTCGGGCGGCATCCTGGGCAGACACATCGCCGGCTTGCAGGCGGCGTTGCGCCGCCCGGGCCAGCGCTTGAGCGCTGGCGGACAGGCCCTGCATTTCCTCCAGCCGCAGGTGCGCTGCCAGCCAGTCATAGAACGCTTGCAGCGCCAGCACGCGCTGAGTGGTGATGGTGTCGTGCCAGTCGGCCAGCACGGCCTGGGCGGTTTGTCGCGAGGTTTGCGTGCGCAAGCCTCGTTTGTTGCCGCGCTCCCACGTCCAGTCCAGCCCCACGCCCTTGTCGATACGCTTGTCTTGTAAGAGCGGACCGCCCCCCACGCCACGGTTCAGATCCATCGCACCAGCCTTGGCGGAGAGCACGGGTAACGGGGCACGGTCTGCTGCCAGGATGTCGGCCTGGGCGGCCTCATAACTGCGCCGCATCACGGCGACATCCAGGTTCTGTCCGGCGGCCTGCAAGACCTGCTCGATGGACAGAACGGTGGCGTCGGCGTTGGCGTTGAGGGCCAGCGCGCGGTCGCCCCCGGTTGAGGGGGCGTGTGTTGAGGTGGTGGCGGGTGATTGCGCCCAGGCGGTGCTGGCCAGCCAGGAGACACCCACCATCCAGCCCAGGCATTGGGGTATGAAGGTGTGTGATGCCCAGCGCAAGCCAGGCAAGTGTCGTATGCTCATAACCCGTTTATCGCTCGGCGGGGCTGACCACGACCTGACCTGTCCGCGGTTTTTCGTTACATTGGCGCACCCCCTCTCATGCGTATCCTGGTTGTCGAAGACGATCCCGTGTTACGGGCGGTGGTATCCCGTAGCCTGGACGAGGCGGGGCACCGCGTGGATGGTGCTGCTGATCTCGAGCAGGCGCGGCACTTTGTGCGTGTGCAGCTGTTTGACGCCATCCTGCTCGATTTGAATCTGCCACTCACCTCTTCTCCGCATGCGGACATGGGTAGCGGCGTGGTCTGGTTGCGCGAGTTGCGGGCCCAGGGCGTGCGCACGCCGGTCATGGTGCTGACTGCCCGCAACCGTACCGACGAGCGCATTGCCGGGCTGGACGCTGGGGCTGACGATTACGTGGGCAAACCTTTCGATCTGGCCGAAGTGGAGGCGCGTTTGCGGGCCCTGGTGCGCCGCAGCCAAAACGCTGAAGACGTGGTTCGGGTGGGGGCCCTGTGCCTGCATCGGCACCTGGGCCGTGTTGAACTCGGCGGTGAGGAGCTGATCTTGCCAGCCCGGGAGTTTGAGGTCCTGTGCGAATTGCTCTCGCCGCCGGGCAAGGTGGTTAGTAAGCGCCTGCTGTCGGAAAAGCTATCGGGTTTCGAAGAGTCCTTGGGTGACAACGCATTAGAAGCTTTTGTCTCGCGCTTGCGTAAGAAGCTGCAGGGCAGCGGGGTAACTATCCGCACTTTGCGCGGCATGGGCTATTTGCTGGAGGATGTGCCGGCATGAGCGCGATCCGCCCATCGCAACCCTTGCTGATCAGTCGGTTGAGGCGCCATGTCCTGTTGCCGCTGGCGCTGACCTGGATGCTGGGTACCGGCATATCCATTGCCGTGGCGAGTTACTTTACCCAGCAGGCCTATGACCGCGCGCTTGCCGACGACGCCTACCTGGTCGCCAGTCATGTCAAGTTATCGCCCCACGGTGCTTTGGAGTTCAACCTCAGCGCCAAGGAGTTGACGGCGGTTTTGTTTGACCAGACCGAGCTGATCCTGTTTGCGGTGCTGCAAGAGGACGGCTCCTTG
>JACCDL010066645.1_pt1 | contig 15218 bp, 14 predicted proteins | sample 7441931 | NCBI WGS metagenome assembly JACCDL01 (sample SAMN15323437, study PRJNA562643) | freshwater metagenome | isolation source: river surface water | place: USA:Blue River Watershed | collected 2017-08-16 | reverse complement strand
CGGTCGGCCAGATGCCGCCCAGGTTGCCCTCGCCCGCGGCCCAGGCGTCGGCGGTGTTCAGGTTGAAGCCCACCACCGGATAGGACAGGCCGAACTCCGAGTACTGCTTGACGAAGTTGGTGACCTGGTTGCCCGCCAGGTTGGAGGCGATGAAGTCCGGGCGCGCCTGGCGGATCTTGAGCAGATAGGGGCTGAAGTCGGTGACGTCGGTGGCCACCAGTTCGTCGGCCACCTGGATGCCGCCGTTGGCCGCGAAGAACCGCTTGGCCACGCGCGAGAGGTCATGGCCGAACAGGTAGTCGGCGGTCAGGCTGAACACCTTCTTGCCGCGCACCATGTTGTCACGCACCAGGGCCTGGCCCACGGCGTTGACCATCACCGTGACTGGGATGTCCACATGGAAGGTGTAGCGGTTGCAGTCCTTGCCGCGCAGCGCATCGGAACGCGCGCCGATGCTCATGAACAGCTTCTTGTTGCGGGCAGCGACCTGCGAGATGGTCAGGGCCGAGGCGGAGTTGATCTCGCCCATCAGTACCACAACGCCATCGCGCTCGATCATGCGCTGGGCCTTGGTGGAGGCGACCTGCGGGTTCACCGAGTCTTCGCTCATCACCTCGATCTGGCGGCCCATCACGCCACCGGAGGCGTTGATCTCGTCGGCGGCCATCTTGATGCCCTGCACCGCGTATTCGCCCAACGCGCCCAGGAAGCCGGTCATGGGGGTCAGGTGGCCGATCTTGATCTTCTCGGCCTGGGCGCTCACCAGGGCGGGTGCGCCCAGGGCGGCGGTACCGGCCAGGGCCGCGCCGGCCTTGAGGATCTGGCGGCGTTGGGAAGCGTGATCGTGTTGGCTCATGGGGATGTCTCCTCGCTGTTATAGGGGTCGAGGTGCATCTTAGGAGCGCGCCCTGCCGAGGAAAAATATGGAATTACGTCACGGGCTATAAGCGTTTCCTATAAGCTCCGGTGCTCTTCAGGAAGCCCCCATGGACCTGCGTCAACTCCGGTATTTCGTGCAGATCGTCGACAGCGGCAGCCTGGCCAAGGCCTCGCGCCAGCTGTTCATCGCCCAGCCGGCCCTGAGCCAGCAGCTGGCCAAGCTGGAGGCCGAGGTGGGCAAACCGTTGCTGGTGCGCACCTCCAAGGGCGTGACCCCCACCGAGAACGGCGCGGCCCTGGCCCACCATGCCCGCTTCATGCTGCGCCAGCTGGAGCAGGCCCTGTCCATCGCCCGCCGCGACCCGGGCACCTTGCAGGGCATGGTGTCGGTCGGCCTGGCGGCCACCACGGTCGGGGCGGTGGGCGTGCCGCTGATGCGCCGTATCCGCGAGAAATACCCGGGCATCGTGCTCAACGTGGTGGAGGGCATGAGCGGCCACCTGGCCCACATGATGCAGCTGGGTCAGCTGGACCTGTCCATCCTGTTCAGCCGGGACGCGGTGGCCGACCTGCCGGCCGAGCCGCTGGTGTCCGAGGAGTTGTTCCTGATCGTGCCGGTGGGCAGCAAGCTGCTGCCGCCCCGGCGCAGCCGACTGACCGTGGCCGAGGCGGCCCAGGTGCCGCTGATCCTGCCCACCAGCATTCACGGCCTGCGTCGGCGGATCAAGGCGGAATTCGAGCAGCGCAACCTGGCCATGAACATCGTGGCGGAGATCGATTCCCTGTCCCTGCTCATGGCCTGCGTGCGCGGGGGCATGGGGGCCACGATCAAGCCGATGGCGGCCGCCCTCACCGGTGGGGAGATGGCCGCGCACTGGCGCTGTGTGGGCTTTGCCGACGCGCAGATGTCGCGGCCGAACTACCTGTACTCGGTGGCACCCGACCGGCTGTCACCCGCCGCCGCCGCCGTCCGCGACGAACTGCGGGCCACGGTGCACGAGCTGGTGAATACCGGTGCGTGGCAGGGCGTCGAGCTGATCTGACCCGGCGGGGATAATCCCCGGGTGAGCAAACAACGGATCGTCGTCGGACTGAGCGGAGGGGTGGACTCCGCGGTGAGCGCCTACCTGCTCAAGCAGCAGGGGCACGAGGTCGTCGCGATCTTCATGAAGAACTGGGAAGACGACGACGACAGCGAGTACTGCTCGTCCAACGTCGACTTCGTCGATGCCGCCAGCGTGGCTGACGTGCTGGGCATCGAGATCGAGCATGTGAACTTCGCAGCCGACTACAAGGACCGGGTCTTTGCCGAGTTCCTGCGCGAGTACCAGGCCGGGCGCACCCCCAACCCCGACGTGCTGTGCAACGCCGAGATCAAGTTCAAGGCCTTCCTGGACCATGCCATGCGCCTGGGCGCCGACAAGATCGCTACCGGCCACTACGCCCGGGTGCGCGAGGCGGGCGGCCAGGTGCAATTGCTCAAGGGCCTGGACCCGTCCAAGGACCAGAGCTATTTCCTGCACCGGCTGAACCCCGCGCAACTGGCGCGCACCCTGTTCCCCGTGGGCGAGTTGCACAAGACCGAAGTGCGGCGCATCGCCGCGGAGATCGGCCTGCCCAACGCCAGGAAGAAGGATTCCACCGGCATTTGCTTCATCGGCGAGCGGCCCTTCCGGGAATTTCTGGGCCGCTACCTGAACAAGGCCCCCGGCCCGATCAAGGACGAGACCGGCCGCACGATCGCGCGCCACGAAGGCCTGTCGTTCTACACGCTGGGTCAGCGCCAGGGCCTGGGCATCGGCGGGGTGAAGGCGCGCGGCGCGCAAAAGGGTGGCGGCGAGCACGCGCCCTGGTTCGTGGCGCGCAAGGACCTCGAGAAGAACACGCTGTGGGTGGTGCAGGGGCATGAGCACCCCTGGCTGCTGTCGTCTGCACTCGAAGCCGACGACCTGAGCTGGACGTCGGGCCAGGCGCCGGCCCCGGGGCGCTACGCGGCCAAGACCCGCTACCGCCAGGCCGATGCGGCCTGCACGCTGGACTACGACGACGCCGGCCGTCTGCGCCTGGCCTTCACCGAACCCCAATGGGCGGTGACGCCCGGCCAGTCGGCGGTGCTGTACGACGGTGACGTCTGCCTGGGCGGCGGCGTCATTGCGGCAGCGACAGGCGTGGCAGCGACCGCTTAGAAGGGAATGTCGTCGTCGATGTCGGCCGGATCGGCTGCCTGGCGGGCCGGCGCGCGCGGCGCCGGGGCGGCGGCACGCGGAGCGGGCGCGGGCGCGCGACGCGGGGCGCCGTCGTCATCGCCGCCACCGCCGCCCATGCCCTCACGGCCGCCCAGCAATTGCAGCTCGGTGGCGATGATGTCCACGGTGTTGCGCTCGATACCGTCCTGGCCGGTGTACTTGCCGTACTTCAGGCGGCCTTCGACATAAACCGGGCGGCCCTTCTTCACGTATTCGCCGGCGATCTCGGCCAGGCGGTCGTAGAAGGTGACGCGGTGCCACTGGGTGTCTTCCACCATCTCGCCGCTGGTCTTGTCCTTGCGGCGCGTGGAGGTGGCGATGCTGATGTTGGCCACCGCCTGGCCCGAGGGCAGGTAGCGCATTTCGGGGTCGCGGCCGCAGTTGCCAATGAGGATGACTTTGTTGACGGATGCCATGGGGGTTTCTCCAGAGAAGCGACGATTATGTGGCCTGCTCGCCCGGCTTTCCAATGGCGGCCATCGGCCAGGCCAGGGCCAGCCAGGCCAGCGTGATCCCGCCACAGGCGAGGAACAGGCCGGTGGCGCCCACGCTCTTGATCAGGATGCCGCCGAGCGCACCCCCGGCAAAAAAGCCCAGGGACTGCAGGGTGTTGTAGAAGCCCAGCGCGGCCCCGCGCGCCTCGGGCGGCGCCGCACGCGAGGCGATGCTGGGCTGGCAGGCCTCCAGCACGTTGGAGCCGCAGAAGAAGGCAAACAACAGGAAAGCCAGCGCCGCCAGCGAGGGACCGGCCGCGGCGGTGGCCGCCAGGCCCAGCTGGACCAGGGCCACGAGCGCGATCGCGCCCAGGAAGGTGGCGCGCAGGTAACCGCGCCGCTCCAGCGGAAAGAGCGTGCCCGCCATCACGAAGAAGGAGGCGGCCACGGTGGGCAGGTACACCCACCAGTGGTGCGACTTGTCCAGGCCCGCCTGCACCAGCATCTGGGGCACGGCCACCCACATCGCCAGCAGCACCCCGTGCAGCACGAAGACCCCGACGTTCAGACGCAGCGTGGGCACGTGCGTGAGCACGGTGCGCAGGCTGCCGCGTGGCGGCGCGGCGCGGCGCGGCGGCTCGGGGGGCACGGCCCAGAGCGTGATGGCCACGCCCGAGAGCGCCAGAAACGCCGTGAGGCCGAACAGGCCCGCCAGGCCCACCCAGGCGGCCAGCACCGGCGCCGCCACCAGCGAGAGCGCGAACATCAGGCCGATGCTCGCGCCGACCAGCGCCATGGCCTTGGTGCGTACGGCATCGCGGGTCTGGTCGGCCAGCAGCGCGGTGACCACCGCGGACACCGCGCCCGCGCCTTGCAGGCAGCGACCGACGATCAGCATCGTGAGTGTGCTGGCCAGCGCCGCCAGCAGGCTGCCCGCGGCAAACACCAGCAAGCCAAAGACGATGACGCGCTTGCGCCCCAGGCGGTCCGACGCCATGCCGAAAGGCAGCTGCAGCAGGCCCTGGGTGAGGCCGTAGATGCCCATGGCCAGGCCCACCAGGGCGGGGTCGTCGCCGCCGGGGTACTTGGGCGCCTCCAGGGCGAACACGGGCAGGACCAGGAACAGGCCCAGCATGCGCATCGCGTAGATGGAAGCCAGCGACAGGCTGGAGCGTCGCTCGGACCCGGTCATGGTCAGGGCGTTGGCGGGCGCGTCGCCGGAGGTGGCGTCAGCGCAAGGGGCGGAGGGAGCAGAGGACACGCGGGGGCGGGGAATCACAGGAGGGCCAGGGGGCGGCCGGGACGCCATTGTCCCGGATCACCCGAACGGCCCGTTCAGCCCCACGACGGCGGCATTGAGCACCGAGGCAAAACTGACCCACGCCAGGTAGGGCAGCAGGAGCAAACGCAGACGAGGGTGGTAGCGACCCGGCACCCAGATCAGAAGCAGGATGGACAGCCACAGGAAGCCGATCTCGGCCAGCGCCCAGTCGGGGCGCTGGAGGTGGAAAAAGAGCAGGCTCCACAGGACGTTGAGAGCCCCGTTCAGGGCAAACAGGGCGAGCAACTGGGTGCGTCGCGCGCCATCGGGTGCGGCACGCCAGGCGCCCACACCCGCGACCACGCACAAGGTGAAGATCAAGGTCCAGGCCGGACCGAACAGCCAGTCCGGCGGCTGGAAAGCGGGCTTGATGAGGTTGCGGTACCAGGGGCCGATGTGCGTGAGCGCGCCGCCGATGCCCGAGACCGCCACCGCGCAGGCAGCGCCCACGACCCAATGCAGGCGCGAGGGGCGGGACGGACCGTCGGCGCGCAGGTCGACTCCGCGGGGATCGCTCACACGCGGGCGAGTCCGAGCAGGTGGGCCATATCCTTGAAGAAGATGCGCACATGCGCCATGGGGCTGCGGCGGGTCAGCTCTTTGTTCATGTAGGACTCGAAGGTGAGGCGTTGGACGTCCACATCCTCGCAGATCTTCACGAAGCGCTCACGCCTGCGGTCATTGCCATACCAGAACCACTGCATGATCCCCAGCACCCGAAACACCAGGCCGTGCGCCTTCATGAAGCGCTTGCGCGCCTGGCGCAGCGCCGCCGCCTGGCCGGTGCGCAGGTATTCACCCACCGCTTCGGCGGCCAGCTGGCCGCCGTACATCGCGTAATAGATCCCCTCGCCCGAGGCCGGGGCGACCACGCCGGCGGCGTCGCCGGCCAGCACCACGTCGCGCCCGTTGTCCCAGCGGGCCAGCGGCTTCATCGGCAAGGGCGCGCCCTCGCGGCGCACCGTCTCGGCGCCGGCCATACCCGAAGACTCGCGCAGGGCAGCGGTGGCGGTACGCAGGGAGAAACCCTTGTCGGCGCTGCCGGTGCCGATGCTCAGGGTGTCGCCATGCGGGAACACCCAGCCGTAGAAGTCGGGCGAGAGACGCGCGTCGTAGACCACATCGCATCGCGTGGGGTCGTAGCCTTCGGGCAAGTGAGCGGGTCGGCGCACGATCTCGTGGTACGCGAAGACGCAGGGCATCGGGTCGCCGCCCGTGACGGCCTGGCGGGCCACCTCGGAGCGCGCACCGTCAGCGCCGATCACGGCACGGGCGCGTACGCGCGAGGCCATCTCGGTGTCGCCCTGGCGCGAGCGGAAATGCACGATGGAGACACCGTCGTCGTCGCGCGTGAGTTTCTCGAAGGTGCCGTTGCGGCGGACCGCGCCACTGTCGACCGCGCGCTGGCGCAGCCACTCGTCGAAGACCTCGCGGTCGACCATGCCGACGAAGCCGTCCTCGATCGGGATGTCCACCCGCTTGCCCGAGGGAGCGACCATGCGCGCCGAGCGAGCCTTGGCGACCAGCAGTTCATCGGGAATCGCGAAGTCGCGGATCAGGCGCGGCGGGATGGCGCCGCCGCAGGGCTTGATGCGGCCGTCGCGGTCGATCATCAGCACCGAGCGGCCCTGTGCGGCCAGGGTCTGGGCGGCGGTGGCGCCGGCGGGGCCGCCGCCAACCACCACGACATCGAAGGTGCTGTTCATGTTCATGGGTTCACCTGTGGGAAGAGGCCAGCGCCAGGGTGGCGTGAGCGGGAGACTCGGGGTGGCGCGCGTCGGCGCCGGGATCGGGGTCCTGGGCCTGCGCCGGGGTGGACGATGGTTGTGACGTGATCGCGATGCGCGCCGCCAGCAACGCCGACACCGCGAAGAGGCCGGCCTCGAAGGCGAACACGCAGGCATAGGCCGCACCCGGCTGCGCGATGAGCCAGCGCGCGAGGTCGCTGGCGGCGGTGCCAGCCAGGCCGCCCAGGCCGAAGGCAATGCCCTGAGCCGCGCCCCACAGACCCATGCGCACGCCTTCGCGCGAGGCGCGGCCCTGCGACGCGAGCTGCATCATCGAGCCGATGGCGCCAATAGAGAACGCGCCGTTGGCCACGCCCAGGAGAAAGACGTTCTCACGCAGCGGCCAGGCGCCGCCCGTGGCGCCCACCACGCCCGCAGCCGCCAGGCCAGCCAGCGCGATCGCGGAAGCGATGCAGCCGCCCAGCGTCCAGCCCCGCAGGGACCCGAGCCAGGCCAAGCCGGGCCGGCGCGCCAGCGTGCCGGCCGCCGCGACCAGCAGCATGCCCAGGAGCACGCCGCCATGCTGCACACCCGCCAGGCGGGTGGACTCGCCCGGCGAGAAACCGTGCACCGCGCCAGCGAAGGGCTCGAGGATCAGGTCCTGCGCGCTGTAGGCCAGCATGGAGACGAAGACGAAAACGGTGAAGCGACGGGCAGTGGTCTCGGACCAGACCTCGCGCAGCGCCTCGCGAAAGGTCGGGGGCGGCGCCTCGGGGTGGGCGCCGAGCGTGTCCGCCACCGGAACGGCCGCGCCTTCCAGGCGCCACACGGCCAGGACGGTGATCACCAGGGCGATCACGGAGACCGCACCTGTCACCATGACCAGGCGCGCCGGCGTGTACGGATCGAGCAGGCCGCCGGCCACACCGGCGGTGACGGCAAAGCCCGCGATCATCATCACCCACACGGTGGTGGCGGCTGCGGCGCGTCGTGCCTGCGGCACGCGTTTGGCCAGGAGCACCAGCAGCGAGGTGCCGCAGGCGCTCACACCGAGACCGATCATCAGAAAGCCCAGGGCCGCCAGGGCCATGCCCGCTTCGCGCTGCGTGTGCATCCAGGCCACCGCGATCGCCGACACGGTGCCCCCCGCGGCGAGTACCGCCATGCCACCCACGATCCAGGGCGTGCGCCGGCCGCCGACATCGGAGCCCCATCCCATGCGGGGTCGCGTGGCCTGCACCGCATAGTGCAGGCCGACCAGCAGGCCCGGCAGCAGGGCGGCGAACCCGAGTTCGACCACCATGACGCGATTGAGCGTGGACGTGGTCATCACCACGATGGCGCCCAGCGCCGCCTGCACCAGACCCAGGCGCACGATGCCGAGCCAGCCGAAGCCATTCGAGGCGGCGCTCATGGCTGCGTTCACACCAGCCCCCGCAGCGCGAAAGCCGAGACCATCATCCCCGCGACGAAGAGCGGGACACCGAAGCCGCTGTACCAGAGCGCCTTGCCCCGCACGTCGGCCAGGAAGCGGCTCATGAGGACGGCCTGCGCCGCGAGCAGGGCCACGACGCCCAGCGCATGCGCCGGCCGGCCCCACACCAGCAGCAGCGCGATCACGCCGACCTGCGACAGCGCCATCGTCCAGCAGGCCACGCGCGCGGCGCGCTGCTCGCCCAGTTGCACGGGCAGGGAGCGGATGCCCATGCGGCGGTCGCCTTCGACCGACTTGAAATCGTTGAGGGTCATGATGCCGTGCGTGCCCAGGCTATAGAGGGCCGCGAGCGCCAAGGAACGCGCCTCGGGCAGGCTGCCGCCGGCCATCACCGCCGCACCGGTGGCCCAGGCGATGCCCTCGTAGCTGATGCCGCAGGCGGCGTTGCCCCACCAGCCGTTTTGCTTCAGGCGCAGCGGCGGCGCGCTGTAGGCCCAGGCCAGCAACAGACCGAGGGCGGCGGCGCCAAAACCCCAGGGCCCGAGCAGCATCGCCACGGCCAACGACACCGCCGTCCAGGCGATGGCGATGTACAGACCCCAGCGGCCCGGCATGCGGCCCGAGGGAATCGGGCGGTGCGGCTCGTTGATCGCGTCTACGTGCCGGTCGAACCAATCGTTCACCGCCTGGCTGGTGGCGCAGACGAAGGGGCCGGCCAAGGCGATGCCCACCAACGCCAACAGCCAGTTGCCGCCCTGCAGCGGCACTCCGGAGGCCACCACACCGCAGGCAAACGCCCACATCGGCGGGAACCAGGTGATGGGCTTGAACAGCTCGGTGATCGCCGAAAGCGCAGGACGGGACATTTGACGATTTTTTACTTGACAAGTATTGATGTCAATCTATATTTACACTCTGGAATGCATACCAAATAGCTCCTAAAAGGTGCTGCAGGCCCCCAAACGCGTACGCAGGACCGCTCGTGACCCTTGACCTGGACCCATCCGCACTGGCCCGACTGCTCGCGCAGCTGAGCGGGGACCTGGTGCTGGTGATCGACCCGCAGGGCCTGATCCTGAGCGTCGGGGCGGGCCCGGACACCCCGGCGATGGCCGGTGCACAGGCCTGGTCAGGCCGCCCCTGGGCGGAAACGGTGACGCCCGACGCGCAGCCCAAGGTGACCCGGATGCTGCGCGAGCTGGCGGCCGCGGGCCGGGCCCGGCGGCGGGAGCTGAACCATCCGACCCCTGAGGGGCCGGTGGTGGCCCTGGCGTATCACGCGGTACGGGTGGGATGCGATGGCCTCGCGCTGGCGATGGGGCGCGATCTGGGCGCCCAGACCGCGATGCAGCAGCGTCTGCTGCAGGCGCAGCGGGAGGTGGAGGCGGGTTACTGGCAGGCAGCCCAGTCGGCCAGCCGCTGATGCATCCGCCGACTGAGCCGCGTGGGGGGCAAGCCCGGCGGCCTGCGGGGTTTCAGTGCGCCGCGCTGTTCACACCGACTCGCCGCGCTCGCCGTCTGCGCCTGGCTCAACGCTCGGCGGTTCGGAAACTGGCGCGCTTTTGAGCACCTGGGGAAAGTAGGTGCGCACGATACGCCCCTCCAAGCGCAAGGCATGGCAGCCGCCCAGGGGCGAGGTGCGCTGCGTGCTGCCCTCGGCATCGACGCTGTCGAAATCGTTGTTGGCCCACATCACCTGAAATGCGGTACTCGCCAGGGGCGGCAGCAGCTCGGTCATGTGCGAGCAGCCGGCCGTGCCGCGGAACAGGCGCTTGACCTCGCGCGTGAAGCCGGGGCCGATGCGCAAGCCCACCAGCTGGCGGTAGTTCGCCTCGACCTCCACGCAGTCCGGGTAGGGCGTGTGCTCGCTGTAGACGCGCGCGTCCACGATGGTCATCTCGCGGTCGATGGTCAGGCGCACTCGCATCTGGTGAATCGACTCGCCTGCAGGCACCTCGCGAGTGACCAGCGGCAAGGGCACCGGCTTGGTGTCGATCAGCAGGCCCTCGAGGTCGTACAGACCGTCATCACGCAGGAAGCCCTCGCAGCTGATACGGCGCAGGTGCAACGGTGTACGGGGCGCGGGCGGCGGGGCGAGGGTCATGTCGCGGTGTCCAGGTGGGCGACGCCGGCGGCGACCAGGGCGTCGATGTCGGCGCGGTCGTAACCTGCGTGCGCCAGCAGGGCCGCGGTGTGCGCGCCGGCGCGGGGTGCCTTGGGCGGCAGGGTCGAGGGTGTGCGGTCAAAGCGCGGCGCAGGCGCGGGCTGCAGCACGCCCTCGGGGCGCACGAAGGTGCCACGCGCAGCGTTGTGCGGGTGCTCGGCGGCTTCGCGCAGGGACAGCACTGGCGCGAAGCAGGCGTCGCTGCCTTCAAGCAGCTCGCACCACTGGGCGCGCGTGCGCGTGCGAAACAGCGCCGCCAGCTTGGTGCGCAGGGCGGGCCACTCGCCCTGCTCCCACTGGCGCTCGAAGTGCGGGTCGGTGATACCGCAGCGCGTGAGCAGTTCGCGGTAGAACTGCGGCTCGATCGCGCCGATGGCCACGTGCTCGCCGTCCTGGCACGCGTAGGTGCCGTAGAAATGCGCCGCGCCATCCAGGAAGTTGCTCTCGCGCGCGTCCTGCCAGTGGCCCTTGGCCATCATTCCGTATTGCGCCGCCAGCAGCAACGCCGCGCCGTCGGTCATCGCGGCATCCACCACCTGCCCCTGGCCGCTGCGCTGCGCCTGGCTCACCGCTGCCAGCAGACCCAGGGCGAGCAGCATGCCGCCACCCCCGTAGTCACCCAGCAGGTTCAGGGGCGGCACCGGCTGGTCGGCGGTACCGATCGCATGCAGCGCGCCGGTCAGGGCGATGTAGTTGATGTCGTGGCCGGCGGTCTGCGCCAGCGGACCCGTCTGGCCCCAGCCGGTCATGCGGCCGTAGGCCAGGCGCGGATTGCGCGCATGGCAGGCCGCCGGCCCCAGGCCCAGCCTCTCGGCCACGCCGGGACGAAAGCCCTCCACCAAGATGTCAGCCGTCGCGACCAGGCGCAGAACGGCCTCGACTGCGCGCGGGTCCTTCAGGTTCAGCGCCAGCGATTCACGGCCGCGGTCGACCACGCTGTCGTTACGCAGGATGTCCTCCACGCCGCCGCGGCTGGGGACCGGCGGGCGGTCGATACGGATCACCCGCGCGCCCATGTCGGCCAGCAGCATGCAGGCGAACGGGCCGGGGCCGATGCCGGCCAATTCAACGACGGTGAGGTGAGAAAGAGGTCCTGGCATGGGGTTCAGGGCCCTGGCCAGAGAGCCCCGCCGGCTTACTCGTCGTCGCTGCTCGCGTCACCCATGCCGTAGCGGCGCAGCTTCACATACAGGCTCTGGCGCGACAGCCCCAGCATCTCGGCGGCCGAGGCGCGGTTGTCGCTGGTGAGCTTGAGAGCAGCCTCGATGCACAACTGCTCGATCAGGTCGGTCGTGTCGCGCACGATGTCCTTGAGCGGCACGCGGCCGACCAGTTCGGTCATTTCGTCGGGCGAACGCGGCAGCTCACGGCCCTCGGCGCCTTCCGGGGCGATGCGTCGGCCGACGTCGCGGATGGTGAAGCCCAGGCAGGGCGGCGTGGCGCTCAGAGCGGCGACGGCGGAGATCTCGACATCGGTGGCGCCGCCATGTTCGCCCCGCAGCTGCGTCGCAAACAGGCGCACCGAGCCGTGCTGGCGCAGGTTGGAGACGAGCACGTTCAGGTCGACGCCGCTGCGGCCCAGCCAACGGTCCAGCGATTCGCCGCGCACCATGTCGTCGGTGGGCATCTGGGTCAGGTCCAGGAAGGCGCGGTTGACCTGGAGCACCCGGCCCTCGACATCGGTGACCACGAAGGCGTCGGGCGCCTGCTGCAGCAACTCGGTGAGCTGGGGGCCCTGGTCCGCCAGCGCCTGGCCGGCCGCGGTGCGCGCCAGGGACAGACGCACCAGGAAGCTGCTGGAGGTTTCCTGCCGAAAGAGAGAGAGGGAAAGCTTGTAGTCCTCGCCCCCGCGCGCCAGGCGCACGGACGGCACTTCGGTACGGCCCGAGGCGCGCACCCGCGCGAAGGCCTCGCGCAAGGTGTCCACCGAGCTGGACTCCAGCCCGTCAGACAGCACCCAGGACGACTTGCGCATGGCGTCGCCGAACAGGGCCTGCGCGGCCGGGTTGGCTTCTTCGATTTTTTCGGTCGCCGCGTCCAGGATCAGGACGGGTTCGGCGGCCTGCTGGAACAAGAGGCGGTAGCGGGTCTCCACATGGCGCAGGCGCCAGTAGTCGCGCTCCATCGAGACCTGGGCACCGACCAGCCGCTGCTGCAGGGCCATCTCGGGTCGCATGTCGCGGCCGAGGGCCACCAGGAGGGGCTCGCCGGCATGGCGGCCGGCACGGAGGACGGACACGACGCGGTAGGACACCGCCAGGTCGATGCCGGTGGGCAAGGGGTGGTTGACCTGGCGCGGCGCAGGGTGCTGCCCGGCCAGCGCTTCTTTGAGCAGGGTCTCGACCTTGGCACGGGATTCGACCGTGACGGTGGCCGACAGGGCCTGACCGAGCCAGTCGCGGCAGCCCAGATTGACCAGTTCGGAGGACGCCAGGGACAGGTCGCGGATGCGGCCTTCGGGATCGATCACCAGGACGATGTCGGCGGCTGCGGTGAGCAGCTCGGCGACCGCGTCGGGATCCAATCCCGCCAAAAAGGAGTCGGCCGACTCGAAGTGGCCGAGATCCATTTTCTGGGTCATGAGGTGGGGTTCTCGAGGGACAAACGTTGAAGCGGGATATTGTGCCCGCTCAGCACGGCGCAGCCCGGGTTTCAACCAATTTCTCGGCGATCTCCGGGGCCAAACTGCCATTGATGGCCACCGCGTCGGCGCCCACCTCGGCAGCCAGACCGGCCTGGCGCAGGAACATCGGCCCGCCCACCAGAATGCCGACCCGCGGATTCATGGAGGCCTTGCGGATCGCGGCGATCGCCGTGCCCAGGCGCGGCAGGTGCACCTCGCTGGCGAGGGACAAGCCGACCACGTCGTACCAGCCCCGGCGCACCAGGGTCTCGACATCCACCGAGAGGGCGGGTCCGCCGTCCACATCCCAGCCGGCGCTGCGGAAGAAATCGCCCACCATCACCAGCCCGAAGGTGTGCTGCTCGCCCGGGGCGGGCGCCAGCAGGATGGCCCGGTGGGCGCCGCCCTGGGGCGGGCGAGTGACCAGCCCGGGGCTGAGGTTGCGCATGGCCTGCTGTAGCCGCCCTACCCCCACGGTGACGTCGGCGAAGTTGCACAGGTCCTCTTCCCACAGCTCGCCCAGGTGGCGGGCTGCCGGGGCCAGCAGGTCAATGAACAGGGTTTCGACCGGGATGCCCCGCAGGCGCATCGCCTCCACACAGGCCATGGCTGCGCCGTCGTCCGGCAGCAACACCATGCGCACCAGGTCCTTGATGTCTGCAGCGCTGATCGGGTGACCGGTCAGCGCGCCCAGGTCGGGGGCCGGCTGCGGATGGCTATCGGCGGCATGTGCCTGGATCAGGCGCGGAATGATGCGTTCGGAAATCGTGGTCGACAGCAAGGCTAGGTGCTGCTGCGGCGCCTGGCCGGAGGGGGCACCGCGACCCGGGCCAGGCCCGTCATGTCGGGACGATGTCATCTGTACTCCTTGCTACGTGCACGAGGCATGGGGGCGTAAGCGCCCCGGTTCGAGCCGGGGCTTTCGTGCGCAGCCAAGCAGTTTTCTGGGATCTCTTTACCGAAGAGCTAAATCAGTCCGCCCTGTACGGATGAGATCCACCCGGATTGTGCAGGGTTTTGACAGTTGAGTACACCGATTTCAGGCCCTGGCAGTCCGTGCGGCTCGGATGAGGTTATCGCCGCCAGCCCGCGAACTGTCAACTTATATTTACGTCAATACGAATTGACAGACGCCTCCGGGGCGGGCTAAATAGCTGACATGGCGGCTCATCCAGAGACAACGGCAGCGCGATCACCTCCTGAAGTGTCAGGCGGGCTTTACACCCCGGAAGAACGCGTGCGCCGAGACAACACCCCATGGACCTGGGTCCAGGGGGTGCTCGCGCCTGTGCAATTTGTCGTGTTCTTAATCAGCCTGGGCCTGGTGGTGCGCTACCTGGCCACGGGCGAAGGCCTGGCCTGGGCCCACGCCTCGGTGGTGGCCAAGACGGTCACGCTCTACCTGATCATGGTGACGGGCTGCATCTGGGAGAAGGTGGTCTTCGGGCGTTACCTGTTCGCCCCCGCCTTTTATTGGGAAGACGTGTTCAGCATGGCCGTGCTGGCCCTGCATACCGCCTACCTGGTGGCCCTGGCCACCGGCGCCCTGGGCGACCAGGCCCTGATGGGGCTGGCCCTGGCGGCTTATGCCACCTATGTGGTCAATGCGACACAGTTCCTTTTGAAACTGCGGGCGGCTCGGCTGCAAGAAGCCGCCGCGCGCGCTCCGGCAGGCGCCGATGCGAGCGCCTCCGGTCTCTCTGTGGAGGGTGCCCAATGAGCCCCGTCATTCCCATTCGCGCCGAAGCCCTGGGCTGCGCCGATGCGCCCGTGCTGCGCGAACGCGGCCAGCGCGAAGTGTTCTGCGGCCTGACCGGCATCATCTGGCTGCACCGCAAGATCCAGGACGCCTTCTTCCTGGTGGTGGGCTCGCTCACCTGCGCGCACCTGATTCAATCCGCCGCCGGCGTGATGATCTTTGCCGAGCCCCGCTTCGCGACGGCCATCATCGACGAGCGCGACCTGGCCGGCCTGGCCGACGCCAACGAAGAACTGGACCGGGTGGTCACGCGCCTCCTGGAGCGCCGACCCGACATCAAGATGCTGTTCCTGGTGGGCTCCTGCCCCTCGGAAGTGATCAAGCTGGACCTCTCGCGCGCCGCGCAGCGCCTGTCGCAGCGCTTCAACCCCGGCGTGCGCGTGCTCAATTACTCGGGCAGCGGCATCGAGACCACCTTCACCCAGGGCGAAGACGCCTGCCTGGCCTCGCTGGTGCCGGTGCTGCCGGACGCGCCGGCGGCCGCCGCCCCCGAGCTGATGGTGGTGGGCGCGCTGGCCGATGTGGTGGAAGACCAGTTCGCGCGGATCTTGGCGCAGCTCGGGATTCCCGCGCGCTTTTTCCCGCCCAGGCAAGCGGACGCCCTGCCCCTCATCGGGCCGAATACGCGCT
>JACCDL010517694.1_pt1 | contig 15219 bp, 17 predicted proteins | sample 7441931 | NCBI WGS metagenome assembly JACCDL01 (sample SAMN15323437, study PRJNA562643) | freshwater metagenome | isolation source: river surface water | place: USA:Blue River Watershed | collected 2017-08-16 | reverse complement strand
GCCCGCAGACGATTTCGGTGCTGAGCCAATGCGAATCGTGAAAGATGCTTCGGGCAATGTGTTGGCCGATGGCGACACGGTCACCATTGCGAAGGATCTAAAAGTCAAGGGCAGTTCAACTGCCATCAAGGTTGGCACCAAGGTGCGCAACATTCGCCTGGTTAGCCCAGTTGACGGTCACGACATCGATGCAAAGGTCGATGGCTTTGGTCAGATGATGCTCAAATCAAGCGTCGTCAAGAAGGTACTTTGACGCCGGCATCGATACCTAACATTCAAGGGGCAATTCATGTTTTTTCTTTGCATCCTGAGAAACTAACTGAATGTTGAAATCAACGGCTCGTGTAGCAATCGAACGTCCGGAGCGCTGGGCAAAGCAACTTGTTTCGCACCTTGGTCACAAGGCTGACGTGACCGAAATTGAGCAGGGCAACAGGCTGACTCTCACTGTTGGCGTTGGTTTGGTTCTGGTTAATGACGGATGTGTATTGCTTGAGGCAGAGGCGCCTGACGAGGAATCGCTTGCCAAGGTAGAGAATGTATTGGGCGGTCATTTGGAGCGCTTCGCTCACGAGCACGAGATCAAAGTTATCTGGACCAGGGGTTAATCATGGCAGCACAAAAAGTGAAACAGTCACGCGCAAACCGAATGGCCCGTTTTGCCGTCTCGGCCATGTTTACTTTTGCCGGTGCAACCATGACAATTTGGGCCGTTCATCTGCCTGTCGTTGAGCAGAACCTCAAAATTTCGAGCGGTGCGATCGCTCTAGTTATCTTGTCAGCCGGTATGGGTGCCCTGAGCGCGATGCAGCTCGTTGGCGCATTGGTCGACAAAATTGGCAGCAAACCCGTAGTAATTGGTGCCAACATGCTTGCCGGCTTGGCTCTGATGGTGCCGGCCTTGGCAACCGACCTTTTGCAAGTGTGCCTGGCGCTTTTCGTTCTGGGTTTTGCTCTGGGTTCAGCCGACATTTCGATGAATGCGCACGCAGTAGACATCGAGAAGGCCTATGGTCGCCCTATTTTCTCGGCTTTCCATGCATTTTGGTCAATCGGAGGTGTGATCGGAGCTTCAGCCGGCGCTGCGGCCTTGGCCGCGGACATTCCGATGCCTGTGACTTTGGCAATCGTTGGCTTGTTCTTTGCGGTTGCTTCGGCTTTGTTTACCCCATTCCTGCTCGACACTTCAAAGGCCAAGGTTGCTAAAGCTGATAAGCCTTCTAAGGCTGAAGCTCTGGAAATCAAGGCTGCGGCAAACGCGGCTAACCGCCCATTCTTGAAGATGATGATAGCCCTTGGTTTTATGGGCGGGGCTGGCGCTCTAATCGAAGGTGTCGGCATTGACTGGTCTGCGCTTCACGGCGTAAATGTGCTCGGTGTGCCAAAGGCCGAAGCGGCGCTCTCGGTCGTCGTCTTTTCATCAGCAATGGCCGCATTCCGATTCGTGGCCGACAAGGTCGTCGAAAAGTTTGGCCGCATCTTTGTGATCCGCTGGGGTGGTGCGCTCGCCGCATTTGGCATTGCGCTCGCCCTGACGCTTCAGCCTCACAGCCTGTCACTGGTTGGTTGGCTCGTCGCAGGCTTGGGTGTTTCGGCAGTTGTGCCGCAGATCTTTGCCTATTCGGCAACCGTGGGCGAGGAATCTCACTCGGGTCGAAACATGGCAAAAGTGTTTGGCCTAACCTATGCCGGCATGCTTGGCGGCCCGGCCATCATCGGTTGGTTAGCGTCTCTTTCTAATCTTGGAACCGCACTTTGGGTGGGAGCCCTGCTTGGCGCGCTCATTGCGTTGGGTTCTCTGCTGATCAAAAACACGAAAGAGAGCTAGGCGCTCGAACTAGTTTGCTTCCGTCCAACGGAAGTAGACTTTTTTCATGTCTGTTCAAGGTTCTAAGCCACCGGTTTCGCGTGAGTTAACCGACAATAAATCGGTAACCGGCCGGGCGTTTCTGGTTCTAGACGCCTTTGATGCGGATCACAGACATCAGTCTCTTGCCTCGATTGCTAGACGCACCGGGCTGCCGCTCACAACCTGCCATCGCTTAGTTCATGAACTTGTTGCCCACGGAGCCCTTACTCGAACCCTTGACGGCGCTTATGAAATTGGCAGCAAGATTTGGCGGCTGGGCATTCTTGCCTCGCTGCACTCGGACTTGCGTGAAGTCGCGCTGCCATACATGGAGGATATCTATCAACTGGCTAATGACGCAGTTCAGATTGGCGTACTCGATGGCTTTCGCTGTTTGATAGTTGAGCGAATCGCCGGTTCGAGAACTCTCGAGGTGATTAGCAAGCCGGGTGCACGTTTGCCGTTGCACGCTTCTGGTGTTGGAAAGGTTTTGTTGGCTCACGGTTCTGCAGATTTGCAAGACGCGGTCTTTGCCTCGCTCGAAAGTTACACCGGTCAAACTATTACCGATGTAGGTGTGCTGGGATCACAACTTCAACAAATTAAGAACAAGGGGTTTGCTCATTCGAAAGAGGAACTCGCCGTGGGAGCTACCTCGCTTGCGGTTCCGATTTTGGGCTACGGAAACAAGGTGATCGCGGCCCTGGGTATTGTGACCCCGGTCGAAAACCGCGACATCGAGCGCATGGTTTCGGTGCTCAAAGTTTCGGCAAACGCGCTTTCGAAAAAATTGATTCTCAACGGTATGGGCGATCTAAACCAGCGCGTCTAAATTGTTACCGAAAATTCTTCCACTGAATGGAAGTAATCCAACGATTTAAACAAAACTGGTGTTTTCTGAATTCTATGAAAACACAGGTTGCCATCATCGGAGCTGGCCCTTCTGGGCTAATGCTCAATCGATACCTTGCCCTTCACGGGATAGAGTCAATCGTTATCGAAAATCAGTCGAGAGAATACGTTGAGTCTCGAATTCGCGCTGGATTGCTCGAAGCACAAACTGTCGACTTGCTTCAAGAGATCGGCGTTGGCGAGAGGCTGCATAAAGAAGGTCTCGAACACCACGGAATCTATTTGCAACTCGGTGAGGAGAAGGTTCGGCTTGACATTGCCGACCTGATTGGATATTCGGTTTGGGTGTATGGCCAGACTGAAGTTCAGAAAGACCTCGATGCCGCGTGCGACAAGGCAGGCCAAAAAATTTTCTACGAGGCAACCGAAGTCGAGCTTCACGGTATTGAATCAGAAAACCCATCGGTGACCTTTCTCGACAGCGAGGGCAACTCACAGCGCATCGACTGTGCTGTAATCGCCGGCTGCGATGGATTCTGGGGGCCCTCGCGCAAAGCGTTGCCGGGCGCTGAAGTTGGCAGTTTTGAAAGGGTTTACCCGTTCAGCTGGCTGGGCGTCTTGGCCAACGTGGCCCCTTCAACAGATGAACTTATCTATGCCCGTCACGAAGACGGTTTTGCGATGCACTCAATGCGATCAGAGAAAGTCAGCCGGCTATATCTGCAGGTTGACCCAACCGACGATATTGCCAATTGGTCTGACGACCGAATCTGGGAGGCGCTCTCGAAGCGCATGGCTACCCCGGGTTGGGAGCTCAAGACCGGCGAGATCACCGAAAAGAGCATTTTGGCAATGCGCTCGTTTGTCTCAAGCAAGCTGCAGCACGGTCGGTTGTTCTTGGTAGGCGACGCGGGGCACATTGTGCCACCAACCGGCGCCAAGGGCTTGAACTCGGCTGCCAACGATGTGCGCTTCTTGGGCCAAGGCTTGGTTGAGTTCTTCAAGAAGAACGATGCGACTCTTTTGAACCGATTTGAAGAGCGGGCCAAAGAAACTGTATGGCGTGTGACCCACTTCTCATGGTGGATGACCTCGATGCTGCACACCAGCAAGGATGAGTTTGATAATCAGCTTCAAATTTCGCAGTTGAAGCATGTTATGAAGAACCGAGCTCTGCAGGTAAATCTTGCCGAGAACTATGTAGGAATTCGATAGGAAATCATGGCAAGAGTAGTTCGCGGAACTCCACGCACCGACCTAGCAATTGTTGATGCCTTGGCGAAACTTGGTTCGGCCACGGTCCATGAGGCCCAAGGCCGAATCGGTCTGCTGCATCACCGTCTTCGCCCAATTTTTGCCGACAAAATCGCTGGAAATGCCTTGACTTGTGAGGTTGCCCCAGGCGATAACTGGTCGATTCACGTCGCTGTTGAGCAGGCTAAACCAGGTGACATCCTGGTTGTAACGCCAACAAGTGCCTGTGACGACGGCTATCTGGGCGACCTGCTCGCCGAGAGTCTCATGGCGCATGGCGTGCGCGGCCTGATTATTGATGCAGGTGTGCGCGATGTATCAACCCTTACAGAAATGGGTTTTCCGGTCTGGTCAAAGGTAATTTCATCTCAGGGCACTGTCAAAGAAACCCCCGGAAACGTTCAGGTGCCAATCACGATCGCCAACCAGCACGTTCGCCCGGGTGACGTGATTGTTGCCGATGTCGACGGAGTTTGCGTTGTTCGTCGCGAAGACGCAGCCAAGGTGCTCGAGGCCGCCCAAGCCCGAGAGGCAATGGAAACAGAGAAGCGCGCCAGACTTGCATCAGGCGAACTCGGTCTCGACATTTATAAAATGCGCGAAAAGCTTGCTGCCAAGGGTCTCGTCTACGAGGATTACCAGGAGTAAGCATGGCTAACTCGCAACAATCTGTCCCTTGCGCGGTGATGCGAGGCGGAACATCGAAGGGGCTTTATTTTCTAGCCTCTGATTTGCCGTCAGAAGTTGCCGCTCGTGATCGATTTTTGCTTGCTGCGATGGGTTCACCCGATGATCGCGAGATTGATGGCATGGGAGGCGGGCATCCGCTCACTTCAAAAGTCGCCGTAGTGAGCAAATCTGACCGACCCGGCATCGACGTTGATTATTTGTTTTTGCAAGTTTGGCCCGACCGCGCAGAGGTTAGCGACCAGCAGAACTGCGGCAACATTTTGGCCGGTGTTGGCCCATTTGCTATTGAGCGAGGGCTTGTTGAGGCCTCGGGTGACTTAACCGCAGTATCGATTTTCATGGTGAACACCGAGGCTAAAGCCACAGCGTTTATTGAGACCCCGGGCGGAGTAGTTAACTATGACGGCACCGCTCGCATCGATGGCGTGCCAGGTTCTCACGCGCCGGTAAACATCAACTTCGAAGACGTGGCTGGGTCAAGTTGCGGAACCCTATTGCCGACTGGAAACGCGGTCGACATAATCAACGGCGTTGAAGTAACCTGCATCGACAATGGAATGCCGGTCGTTTGTCTAAATGCGACCGACTTTGGCATCAGCGGCTATGAAACTCCCGAAGAGCTAGAGGCCAACAGCGATTTGAGGGCCAAGGTCGAGGCAATTCGCTTAGCCGTGGGCGAGCGAATGAACCTCGGAGATGTTTCCAACAAGACCGTGCCGAAAATGTCGCTACTGGCTCCCGCTAAAGATGGCGGCCTAATCAGCACTCGCACCTTCATTCCTCATCGGGCGCATGAGGCCATCGGAGTTCTTGGCGCAGTTTCGGTGGCGACCGCGTGCATGCTGCCTGGCAGTGTTGCCAACAAAATAGCAGGTCTTTCAGAAGTTGCCGGTGAGCTCAACATCGAGGTTGAACACCCAACCGGATTCTTCACTGTTCAAATGCAGGTAGACAATTCAGGCCCACAGCTTGTGGTCACAAAGTCGGCTCTGCTTCGCACCGCTCGCATGTTGATGTCGGGCAACATCTTCGTTTCAAAGTCAGCATGGGAGAACTAATGATTATCGACTGTCACGGTCACTACACAACCGCGCCTGAGCCCCATAACCAGTGGCGCGAAGACCAGTTGGCCGCCTTCAGAGCAGGCCTACCGACTCCTGCATACCCAGAAATCTCGGACGACTTAATTCGCGAAACCATCGAAGGCAACCAGCTTCGGTTAATTAAAGAGCGTGGCAGCGATCTCACGATATTCTCTCCTCGCGCGTCTGCTATGGGGCACCACGAAGGCGATCAGCGCATCAGCCTGGAATGGACCATCGCCTGCAACAACCTGATCAAGCGAGTTGTTGATCTCTACCCGGAAACATTTGTTGGTGTTTGCCAGTTGCCCCAGTCGCCTGGTGCAGACCTGACTGCAACAATCGCTGAGCTTGAGCGGTGTGTCAATGAGCTTGGATTCATAGGTTGCAACCTCAATCCAGATCCGAGTGGCGGTCAGTGGCAGACTGTGCCCCTCACCGACAAGTACTGGTACCCGCTCTACGAAAAGATGGTCGAACTTGATGTTCCTGCCATGATTCACGTTTCGGCCAGTTGCAACAAAAACTTCCACGCCACCGGTGCTCACTACATGAACGCTGACACAACGGCATTTATGCAGTTAATTCAGGGCGATCTGTTCAAAGATTTTCCGACTCTCAAATTCATCATTCCTCACGGTGGTGGTGCGGTTCCTTATCACTGGGGTCGCTATCGCGGGCTTGCCGACATGTTGAAGCAGCCGAGCCTTGACACCCACCTGATGAACAACGTTTTCTTTGACACCTGTGTTTATCATCAGCCGGGCATTGACCTGTTGGTCGAAGTCATCGAAAACAAGAACATATTGTTTGGGTCAGAAATGATTGGTGCAGTTCGTGGCATCGACCCACAAACCGGGCAATATTTCGATGACACCAAGCGCTACATTGACAATGCAAAAATCAGCGCGGATGAAAAGGCAAACATATTCTCGAGAAACACCCGCAAGGTCTTTCCGCGACTAGACCAAAAACTGGAGGCTCGAGGACTGTGAGTCAATTTGTAAAAGACGCCGACTGGCTCGACTGGCACCAAAACCCTTCGAAGCCGAAATTCGCGGTTCCGGCAGGTGCAGTGGATGCGCATTGTCACGTATTTGGTCCTGGTGATGTGTTTCCGTTCGCTCCTGAGCGCAAATACACCCCATGCGATGCCAGCCGCGAGCAGCTTTTTGCCCTTCGCGATTTTTTGGGTTTCGAAAAAAACGTAGTGGTTCAGGCAACTTGCCATGGAGCAGACAATTCGGCGTTGCTTGATGTTCTTGAACACTCAAACGACAAGGCTCGCGGGGTTGTGACGGTCAAATCAGATGTGACCGAGGCCGAGCTACAGCGCATGCACGCCCTTGGAGTTCGCGGCGTTCGTTTTAACTACGTGAAGCGTCTGGTTGATCCAAAGCCCGACGAGTACTATCGCGGCATTATCGAAAAAATTAAGCCTCTCGGTTGGCATGTAGTGCTTTACTTCGAGCCGGCTGACTTAGCCGAAAAGTGGAATTTCTTCACCTCTTTGGGTGTGCCAATAGTCGTAGATCACATGGGGCGTCCAGATGTTTCGAAGCCGCTCGATAACCCAGATTTTGCGCTGTTTCAAAAATTTATGCGTGAAAACGACGTTTGGGCAAAAGTCAGTTGCCCTGACCGGCTAACCGTTACAGGATCGCCGCTTTACTCGGATGTAGTTCCCTTTGCCAAAGCCATTGTCGAGGAATTCTCTGACCGTGTGCTTTGGGGTACAGACTGGCCGCACCCAAACATGAAGAAAGAGATGCCAGACGATGGCATACTCGTCGATTATGTTCCTTCTATTGCAGTCACCCCTGAGATGCAGCAGAAACTTCTCGTTACAAATCCAAACAACCTTTACTGGAGCTAAAAGTGAAACCAGATTTTGAGCAGTTTAAGGACATTCCGGGCACCACCATATTCACCATTGAAAAAGCTCGCCAGGGCTTTTGGTTGAACCAGTTCTGCATGAGTTTGCGTGAAGAAGCAAACCGTAAGCGTTTCTTGGCCGCAGAGCGCGAATATCTCGACGAATGGCAGATGACCGAAGAACAAAAACAGGCGGTCATCGATCGTGATTTTCAGAAGATGCTCGACTTCGGCGGAAACGTCTACTTTTTATCAAAGATTTTCGCCAGCGAAGGCCTTTCATACGTGCAGGCAGTTAGCACCATGACCGACATGAATGTTGAGCAGTATCAGCAGATGATGTTGAACGGTGGCCGCAATGTCGAAGGCTGGCGTTCGAAGAAGGAAAGAGGAGAAGCGTAATGGCACGCATCACCGCAGGAATCAGCACCAGTCACGTTCCAGCCGTAGGTGCTGCCGTCGACATGCAGCGAACCGAAGAGTCTTATTGGAAACCGATGTTTCAGGGTTACGAGTTCTCGAAAAACTGGATGAAAGACAACACTCCCGACGTCGCCATCATCATCTACAACGACCACGCTTCCTACTTTGGTATGGAGATCATGCCGACCTTTGCCATGGGTATCGGAGATAGCTTCAAGATTTGCGACGAGGGCTATGGCGCTCGCCCCGTGCCTATTGTTGAGGGAGCCCCCGAATTGGCAACCCACCTTGCGGCCTCGCTGATTCTCGACGACTTCGATATGACAGTTTTGAACGTTCTCGAAGTTGATCATGGTCTAACCGTGCCAATGTCACTTATGTTCGGCACCCCCGACAAATGGCCAACCAAGGTGATTCCACTTCCGGTGAACGTAGTTATGTATCCTCAGCCGTCAGGCGAGCGCTGCCTTTCTCTAGGAAAGGCAATTCGTCGCGCTGTCGAGCAATTCGATGGCGATTTGAACGTTCAGGTTTGGGGAACCGGCGGCATGAGCCACCAAATTCAAGGCGCTCGCGCGGGTTTGATTAACGAACCGTGGGACCGCAAGTTCATGGATGACCTAGTCAGTGACCCCGAGACTCTGCAGTACAAACCGCACCTCGAATACATGGTCGAAGCTGGTTCAGAAGGTGTCGAGCTGATCATGTGGTTGATCATGCGCGGTGCTCTTGGTGAGAAGGTCGATGAGGTCTATCGCTTCTATCACGTGCCAGCCTCGAACACGGCTGTCGGCCACATGATCTTGACCCCTAAGGAATAACAATGACTGTAAATCTCGCTGTAGTCGGCCTTGGTGCCTTTGGTCAGAAGCACCTCGATGCACTGGCGCTTATCGACGACGTAAATATCCTTTACGTGGCGCATAGCAAAATGGATGTCGCTGGAGAGGTGGCAGCCAAATACGGAGCCAAGCGCGCTTTCACCGACTATGCCGAGCTGCTAGCTCAGCCAGACCTTGACGGTGTTATTTTGGCTACCCCAACTCAGATGCACCTGGGTCAGACTCTTCAGGCGCTAGAGGCTGGCAAACATGTGCAGGTCGAGATTCCGATGGCCGACAACCTGGCTGGGGTGAGGCAAATTGTTGAGCTGCAGGCCAAGAGTGGTCTAGTGGCAATGGCTGGTCACACGCGACGTTTCAACCCATCGCACCAGTTTGTGCACAACAAAATTAAGGCTGGCGAGTTCTCGATTCAGCAGATGGACGTTCAAACCTATTTCTTTAGGCGCAGCAACATGAATGCACTCGGCAAGCCACGCTCATGGACTGACCACCTTCTGTGGCATCACGCTGCACACACAGTCGATCTATTTCAGTATCAAACCGGCGAAAAAGTTGTTAAGGCAAACGCAATTCAGGGTCCAAAGCACCCCGATTTGGGCATCGCCATGGACATGTCGATTCAGTTGCAGTCTGAAAATGGAAAGATCTGTACTCTTTCGTTGTCATTCAACAACGACGGCCCACTGGGAACGTTCTTCCGCTACATCGGCGATACGGCGACTTACATCGCCCGTTATGACGACCTGGTTAACGGTAAAGAGGAGCCAATCGATGTTTCTAAGGTTGACGTTTCTATGAATGGCATTGAACTTCAAGATCGCGAATTTGTGGCTGCCATCAAGGAAGGTCGTCAGCCAAACGCTAGCGTTGCAAGTGTGCTGCCGTGCTACGAGGTGCTCGACCAACTTGCTAGGCAGCTCGACTACTAGCCGAGTTCGGCGAATGGAACTCTCACGCCATGAATCACTCTCGAGAGGGTTAGTTCTACGCCGCGAATCATGGTGCTTTCGTAGCCGGCGTCGGTGAGCGTCTCTGAGATATCAGCCATCTCGACTGATTGGCGCTTGGGGTTCTGCTGGGTGCCGTCAAGGTATTGCCTCACGGTGGTTGCGGAACTTGAATCGAACTCGAGATTTATCTCATCAATTGCCCACTGCTGAAGGCCCAATTCTTTGGCGGCCCATAGGGTGTCGATCACAATCGCAGCCATGCCCTTGGCGAGCATTGACCGGATTAGTTCTCGCGCTGCGGCGTCTCCAGCGACTTCAGACACAAAGCGGATGTCGAGATTTAGTCCTTCGCAGATCTTGATCAATTTTTGGGCACCGTCGCCTGAGATTGCAATCGACATTTCACCCGATTGATGGGATGGCTGCTCCAAGAAAGCCCCATCAACAAAGGCCGTCGGTGTGATTATCGAGGCAAGTTTCTTTTTTAGAGCTGGGGTGCCACGATTCAGGTCACAGTAAATTGCACCCGGCTTTAGATGTGTCGCAACCTGCTGTGCAATGTTGATTGAAGAGGTCGCTGAGTTGATTGAAAAAATGATGTCGGAATCCGCAACTGCATCTCTGGCCGAGTCGATTAATTTAACTGGAGGATTCTTGGGCTTTGCGGAGTCGAAACCAACCACTTCAAGCCCTTGCTCGCCAATTTTTTTTGCAAAGATTGACCCAACGTCGCCAAGCCCGAGAACCGTGATTTTCATTCTTTGAGTTTAGGCTCGGACAGCTCTCTAAAACCACATTGTGTCATTTGCGTTAATTCTGGTTCGTAAATCACTTGGGCCCAATAGCCGCCGTCATCTATCCCTAGACTTAAAAGATGAAAGACCTGTTTCAAGCGGCATCGGCAAGTTCAACAGCCGGAATCACCATGCTCGAAATTGGGGCGGTGTTCACCCTCCTTGGGTTGCTCTCCTTTGTCGCCCTGAAACTCAAGATTTCTAGTGTTCCCTTATTTTTGATTGCCGGTCTTGCGCTGGGCAAAGGAGGGTTCTTTCCGCTTGATCTAAGCGAAGACTTTCTTAACGTAGGTGCCGAAATCGGAGCGCTGCTTTTGCTGCTGGTTCTGGGCTTTGAGTATTCCGCTCGTGAACTTGTCGACACCATGAAAAAACGGTGGCATGCCGGACTTGTCGATTTTCTTCTGAATGCCCTGCCTGCAGCGGGCATGGCGTTGGTGCTTGGTTATGGTCCGCTTGGCGCTTTGGCCTTTGCGGGCATCATGTTTGTTTCGTCTTCGGGAATTGCAAGCCAACTGATTCGTGAAACGGGTTGGGCTCGTTCTAATGTTGCCAAACGCACCACGGGCGTTTTGGTGTTCGAAGACTTAGCGTTGGCCCCGTATCTGCCGATTCTTGTAGCCTCAACGCTGGGAATTGGAGTGCTTGGTGGCTTGATTTCGGTAGCAGTTGCCCTGGCCGTGACCTCAGGTGTGTTTCTAATCGCACTCGGGCGCGAGCTTCCGGGTTTGAGAACTCTGGCACATCAAGGGCCTGGCGTGTTGTTGCTTTTGGTATTCGGAGCCGCACTAGCGGCAGCAGGAGTCTCAAACCTGGTGGGTTTCTCAGGAGCGGTTGCGGCGTTCTTAGTTGGCATGTTGCTAACCGGTGAGGTGGCCGAATCGCTTCGAAGCCGCTTCGCGCCTTTGCGTGACATCTTCTCGGCAATATTCTTCTTGTTTTTTGGTTTGACTATTGACTATCGCGATGTCTTGGAAGTGTTGCCAATCTCGCTTATCTTCTCGGTTGTAGGTGTTGCTGGCAAATTTGCGGTTGGCTGGTGGGTTGGCAGAGACATGACCGATCACATGAGTTGGAAACGCATCGGCGCTTTTTTGTCTTCGCGTGGTGAATTCTCGATGATTATCGCTAGCACGGTAGCCACCAACGCAGCCCTTTCGACAGTCAAAGAAGTGACTCTCGGCATTGTTGTAATAACAGCGTTGGTTTCAACACTCGCAATTCGTGCTTTCAGGAGCAAATTCGAGCACTAAAAGGCTGAGCTTGGCAAGTCTCGCTCGTCATCCAGAATTCCTTGAATGATGCGAGATGTTACACGTTCAACCGTCATGCCCTCTCCAAAGTTCGGCGCAGTTCCGAAAATTGCACGGCCGGCCAAACCCGATTCGGTGTGGCCTGGTCTAGCATCCATCCAGCGAATTCGAGATTTTCTCAACTCTTTCGCTGCTGCCTGAGAGTAGCCGTGCAATGCGGTTTTGCTGGCCGAATACGCAGAGAGGCCAGGCATCGGCGCCTCGGCTATTACCCCGCTGAGCGACACCACAAAAGGCTCCCTCTCGGCTAACGCCGAATCAAGCAGCTTTGGTAAAAGTCTTTGTGCCAGATCGATTTGTCCCGTGGCGTTTACTTTCAGCAGACGATCGAGCGCGCCATCTGGAGTTTCGGCGATAGAACCGAAGCCAACCAGGCCTGAGGCAAGAATTATGGCGTCGAGTGGCGCAGCTTGGGCTAGTAGGTAGTTCGCAAGCACTGCGATTGAATTTGAATCTTCAAGATTTAGAAGCAAACGAAGGTCGAGGTTTTCGCTTAGCCTCACCGAACTTTCGGCTGAGCTCGCAGTGCCATAAACCGCAGCACCCTGATTCTTCAATTGGCTTGCCAAAGATGCACCGATCGCACCAGTTGCGCCGACAACCAAAATAGTTCTGTTCTGTAACTGGCTCATCTCTACCAACCTCTCTAGGGGTCTAACCTAAGCCTTGTGAAAAAGATTTCTAAACCCGCTCTGATTGCGGCAATCGTTGGGCCGATTCAGTCGGTTCTAGGTTGGGTAATCGCGGCTGCCCTTTGGCCTGGCTATGACCCAATCGCCAAGACGATCAGTGACTTGGCTGCCGATGACTCGCCGGTGCAGGCCATCCAGACCAGTTTCTTCTTCCTTGGAGGCACTCTGAGTTTGATCGCCGCCGTGTATTCACGAAGTTTTTCGATGCCTGGCCGCGTGATGATTTTTCTTGGAGGTCTAGCCACATACGGGTTCGCCTATTTCACGACCCCGAGCCAAGACAGTTCGTCAGCCATGCATCGGTTGTTTGCAATCATTTCTTTCGTCATCTTCTCGGCTTGGCCCATTTTTGCCATGCGCTTCGACAAGGCCTATCCTTTGGTTTTGCGGCCACTTGGCGTCATCATTGCGACTGCCATCATGACAGCGGTCTCACTTTGGTTCTTGGCCACTTGGACAAACCCGGATGCGACCAACGTTGGCCTGGCCGAGCGTGTAGTCGCCACCATGCAGACCGGCTATTTGTCGTTTGTCATATTGGTTTGCTGGTTCAAAGGCAAACGACGGTAAGGTATCAGCATGACAAATCTTCAGCCCCCAGTTCTTGAGCCAATGCTCGAACCAGCACCGACCGTTTTGACCATGCACGACGACGTAGTGGGCGATGGTGCCGAGGCGCCAGCCAACTCAACGGTCAAGGTGCACTACCTGGGCGTCGACTACGAATCAGGCGAAGAGTTTGATTCGTCTTGGAGCCGTGGCGAAGCAATCGAGTTTCCACTAAACCGCCTAATCAAGGGCTGGCAAGAGGGCATCCCCGGCATGAAGGTTGGCGGTCGTCGCACCCTGATTTGCCCGCCAGAACTGGCCTACGGCCCCGCCGGCAGTGGTCACAGGCTTTCTGGCCGCACCCTGGTTTTCGTAATCGACCTTCTTGGTGTTCTCTAATCTCAACCGAAAAGCAAAACCCCACTCTTTGAGTGGGGTTTTGTCATTTGGTAGGCCCCGTCGGGATCGAACCGACGACCCACGGATTAAAAGTCCGTTGCTCTAACCAACTGAGCTAGAGGCCCTTGCAGTGCTCAAGTCTAACAGTCGATTGACGCCTGTTAGCATGAAGTCGACACCTCGAAGGAGAGAACCCATGCCACTGAACCCGTATTTCATCGAATTCTTTGCAAACGTTTCGGCCAAACTTCAGTCGGGTATGACAATCCCCCAGGCATTTCAAGCAATAGCCAAAGAAGATGTTCCGTATCCCCTGCCGCAGGGAGTCACCACCGAGGAACGTTCGATTCCTGGGCGGCACGGGGAGATCCCGGTTCGAATTTATCGTTTAGAAAACCTCCAAGCCAACGCCCCGGCTCTAGTTTGGTTTCACGGTGGGGGATTCGTAAGCGGCAGTATTGATCAAAAAGAGGCTCACGTGGTTTCGGCTGAACTGGCAAAACTAGCAAATTGTTTAGTGATGTCGGTCGACTACCGCCTTGTTACCAAAGATCAAAAATTTCCTATTCCTCTAGAAGATGGCTTCGACGCTAGCCAATGGTTATTTGAGAATGCTCAAGCTCTTGGAATTGATGAGCGAAAAATTTTTGTAGGTGGTGCCAGTGCCGGTGGAAGCCTAGCGGCGACTGTATGCCTAAAAGCCCGTGAAGTCGGCCTTACTGTTCGAGGCGCGGTGCTGGCTTACCCGCTAGCTCACCTTGAACTTCCCGAAATTTCAGAAGAGCTTGCCGAGAAAATTACCGTACTTCCGCCACCACTTCTCATGGGCTCTGAGTATGTCAAAAACCGCAATGCATTTTTAATGCCCGAAAGTGAACTTCCTGCCAATCACTTCGGTTGGCCTGCCGAAGAGAACGACCTTTCTGGGTTTCCATCGGCCCTGTTCATCGAGTCTGAATATGATGCCATCCGAGCTTCTTCAGAAGAGTTCATTCGCAAACTCAAGGCTCAAGGAGTTCGAGTCGAAAGCTTCTTGGCTGAGGGCATGACTCACGGATTCTTGAACAACACCTCGGCGCAGGTGCCAGTTATTGCTCTCAGTCACAACAAAATGGCAGAGTTCATTAAGTCGCTCAGCGCCTAACCGATCTGACTAGTGCACCAAAGGTTCAAGGGGCACAAATGAATTCTTACGCGATGGCCACTCAGCAACCAGCATCGAGGCAATCATCAAAGCTCCGCCGATGATGGTTTTGAGCATTAGTTCTTCCTGGCCAACCATTACAGCGATACCTGCTGCAAAGACCACTTCGCTGGTCAATATGATGGCCACGCGAGAGGCATCCATGTGGCTTTGAGCCCAGGTTTGCACAAAGAATGCGATGGCTGTCGCGAACACAGCGGTGAAAAGAATCGCAAACCAAACATCGCCGTTGGGCGGAGCCTGATAGCCATCGACCAACGCGCCAACCCAGCTGACCAAAGAACCCACGCCCAGCTGCACCACGGTCAAAGCGTAGGTGTTGAGACCTGAGCTCCACTTGCCAAGGCCAATAATGTGAGCGGCGAACAGAAGTGCACACAGCACCACCCAGAGATGACCCACTTCTACGCGGAAGCCTGCGATCGAGCCCAGGCCACGCCCTAAACTC
>JACCDL011206454.1_pt1 | contig 15243 bp, 24 predicted proteins | sample 7441931 | NCBI WGS metagenome assembly JACCDL01 (sample SAMN15323437, study PRJNA562643) | freshwater metagenome | isolation source: river surface water | place: USA:Blue River Watershed | collected 2017-08-16 | reverse complement strand
GCCACACATTTGATTGCACGTTTTTTGGAAGCCACAAGAGATCAAGGAGTGTGTAAAGTTTATGGAGGTGATTACCCTACTAGTGATGGTACTTGTGTTCGCGATTACGTGCATGTGGATGATATAGCCCGAGCCCACGCTTTGGCAATCTATCACAACGTCCCTGCAGGCATCTACAACCTTGGATCAAATCAAGGGCACAGTGTCAAGCAGGTGATGGAACGTGCGATGGCTATCACTGGCAAACGTCCAGAGATTCAGTTTGGTGCAGCCCGTGCTGGTGACCCTGCCAAGTTAACTGCTACCGCAGCCAAATTTGATATGTTAGTTGGAGCATGGAGACACTACACGTTGGATGACATGATCCAACACGCTTGGAATTGGTATGTTCGAAAAAATTAAAGAGTTTGAAGATCGCCTAGCGGAGTTCACTGGTGCTCCGTATGCAATCATGACTGATTGTTGCACACATGCAATTGAAATGTGTTTGCGATACGATAAGACTAGCGTATGTACGTTTACTCCGTATACTTATTTGAGTATTCCAATGACCATGCACAAGCTAGGAATTGCATATAGTTATTATCCAGACCACTTACCTGAACGGCAAAAATGGATAGGAGAATACAAGTTTGAATTTACCCGCATTTGGGACTCTGCTCGTAGACTCGAAAAGAACATGTACCGCCCAGGGCAGATGCAATGTCTAAGTTTTGGACATGACAAGCCTTTACACATAGGCCGCGGAGGTGCTATACTGTTGGATGACCAGGCTGCGTATGATGCAATTATTTGTATGCGGTACGATGGTCGTGATCTAAATATCAAGCCCTGGATTGAACAACAGGAGTTTAGAGTTGGTTATCATTACAAGCCCACACCAGAAGAAGCTGTGCAAGGCATAGCACTACTGGAAGGTCTCAAAGAATATTGCCCACCACCTAAATCAGTTGCTTATCCAGATTTAAGAACAATCACTATCAAGGACTAAAATGACAGACAACAGTTTGAACCTATCACAAGTAATTCGCAAACGCCTCAAAGACGCAGGTGCTCGATACTGGGCAGGAGACAACATCAGTGAGTTTATCACTGACAAAGAAAAAGACATGCTGGTGGATGAACTCACTGGCAAGTTCGAGGGTGTGCTAGACAGTTTGATCATTGATCGATTCACTGATCCAAATTCTGAAGGTACTGCCCGACGTTTAGCAAAGATGTATGTATATGAAATCATGGCTGGCCGGTACGAGGAGAGCCCTAATGCTACGGCGTTTCCAAATGATACAGACGGGAAGTACGAGGGCATGCTCGTGGTACGAAGCGAGCTTAAGAGCATGTGCTCGCATCATCACCAGCCTGTTACGGGTGTGGCTTATATTGGAATCATTGCTGGTCCCAAACTCATTGGTCTATCGAAGTACACCCGAATTGCGCAATGGTGTGCCCGACGTGGAACCCTCCAAGAAGAACTCTGCATGGATATTGCAAGAGAAATTGGAACTGCCACTGGGAGTACGGATGTGGCTGTATACATCCAAGCTACCCACGGATGTTGTGAGAATCGTGGTATTATGGCTCATAGTAGTCTCACGCAGACAACTGTTCTCAACGGAGCTTTCAAAACTGATCCGTCTGTGAAGAAAGAGTTCTTTGACAACATCAAACTTCAACAAGAGTTTGCCCCACGATGATTAAATACGCAACACTAAAGGCAGCACAAGAAGGCGGCCTAGCACCCTGGGATCTCATTGTTGGAGAACTCAGCACAGAACATGTGGCTGTGTTTCGAGATCGATATCCTGTGACCCAAGGACATTTACTTTTTGTTCCGAGAAGCAACACCGACGAAGGAGTTGTTGTCTGTTTAGGTACAGCATTGATCACTGGACAACAAATGGTTATCCGTGGTGAATGTGATGCATTCAATGTTGGACTTAACATGGGTGCAGAAGCCGGGCAAACAGTGATGTATCCGCATGTGCATTTGATTCCACGCAGACGTGGCGATTGCGCTGATCCCGTTGGTGGTGTTCGCGGAGTTATCCCTGAGCAACAAAATTATAAAACTGGTAATTACAAAGAGCCACAATGACCACACCACTACAAGCAAACTTAATTGGAATTGCCACTGCACCTGCTGACTGTGTCAACGATCCACTAAAGGACGAATTAGTCCACGAGGTCACAAGACAGATTGTTGGTACCCAATGGTTGGAAGATGACGATGTTGTTCCCATGTTCTTGACTCGTTACAAGAACTGGATCAACAGCACCAAGCTAAACAAAGTCAGTGGCCTTGATGCATTTCCTAGTGTGAACTTTGCCCAAGGTACTACAGAAAGTTTTGACAAGTTCTATTTACGCAACCATGCACGTAGATTCCGTTGTTATCGCGGAGAGTACTTGTACCACGAATTAAGTTGGAAAGCCAACGGCAACTGCTGGGCGTACATTGATGACGAACCCCTGGCCCAGGGAGATGCTGTGGTTTGCAGTTTTCCCTTTGCAGACACAGGCGGACAAAAACACACTCGAGAGTTTTTGGATCGTTGCGCTGAGCTAGAAATTCCTGTGCTGTTTGACTGTGCATTCTTTGGCATTTGCGCCGGGCATGACTTTGATTTTGGTCATCCTGCCGTCACAGACGTATGCTTTAGTCTCAGCAAACCATTTCCTGTGTATGGCATGCGCATTGGCATTCGGTTCAGCAAAGACACAGTTGATGGTATCAACATCTACGGCAACACACACTATGTGAACAAGTTTGGAGCGGCGGTGGGTTCAAGATTGTTTGAGCATCAACATCCTGATGACATCTTCAATGCTTATCGTGACCAACAACTGGCATGGTGCAAAGAATACGAACTGACACCTAGCCAATGTGTGACATTTGGTCTGGATTACAATCACAAGTACGACAACCACAATCGCGGAAGCAAAGACAGCAACCGTATTTGTTTTGCCAAGTTTTTCAACAAAGGTTACTTGCCTCTATGACCTGGTTGCCTGGTGGTTACCGTGACTGGTTTTCAATCAGTGTTGACGAACCCAGTTTCCAATTGAAGTTTAACCGCCGGGCAACAAAGTTATACGAAAACTTTGCACACGCCGCAGACAATGCCGCACAGTTATTGTGTGCCGAATGGGGGCATAAACCGTTGTATGTTGCACTCAGCGGCGGCATTGATAGTGAGTTAACTGCCGGCACATTACTAAGAAACAAAATTCCGTTTACACCAGTCATACTCAAAGTTGGCAATTTAAATTCAATAGAGACCCGGTATGCTGAACTCTGGTGTGAGAAAAATAAAATCACGCCAGTAGTACTAGAATATTCGCTAGAAGAATTTGCCAAAGAGATGATTAGATTTGTGCCTAAACTACAACAAATTAAAAATTTTTATCAAACCCCGTCCTTGCTCATTTACGAGTATGCACAACAACACGGTGGTAGTTGCGTATATTCAGGTGGGGACATAAATCTTGATTGGGATCGCAAAGAGTTCTATTGCTGTAGTTTAGATTTTATCAGCACCATTGTTGAACCTGGCAAACACCCTACTTCTTTCTTTATGTACACGCCCGAAATTGCATTGAGTTATATCAATCAATTTGACATTGACAAAGATGAGCAGTATAATAAGATTAAATTTTATCAAGTGTTGCCAAGGCCTAAGATCGATTACGTTCAAGCCATGATGAATACCAAACTTCTTCAAGACGTAGTTGACCGAACTTTTTACATTTTTAAACTAACAAAATACAATCAAAAATATTGGTATGGAACAAAAGAACAAATCATCAAAAATTTGCAACCATAAATATTCTTTTACAGCGGCCTTTTGGCTTCATCCCGCTATACAAACTCTGCCAGCCTATGCTAACAACATAGGAGAAACAGCATGACACCAGTAGTTTACAAATATACCAGTACCAAAGAGTACCACGACGCATTTCCATGTGCGTATAGACAGTGGCGAGCAGACAGTCATTGTAATTTAATTCATGGTTACTCATTTAGCATGAAGTTCTACTTTGGAACCAATGACTTAGATGTGCGTAACTGGGCCGCTGACTATGGCGGACTCAAAGAACTTAAAAAGACACTGGAAGATCAATTCGACCATACACTTATTGTGGCCGCAGATGATCCAGAGATGGCGACATTTCAACTACTACAAGAGCGCAACATGGCCAAGATTGTTGTGTTACCTAAACTAGGTTGTGAAGGACTTTCGGACATGCTGTACAAGTATGTCAACGGTGTTTACATTCCTGAGATGTGGGGACCAGGTGAAGCTGCAAGACTGTGGTGCTATCGCGTGGAAGTGCGTGAAACACAAAGCAACATGGCGTTCCGTGAAGGCCACCGCGAATGGAATGAAGATTTGTTTGCATGATGGAGATGTCAATGAAAGAACATGAATATGGTATTGCGATTCTGTTGGCCACTCGTGGCCGTACAGCAAGTTTGGGTCGCAGTATACGCAGTTTGGTAGAGTTGGCTGATGACATCAGCCGTGTGCAAATCATGTTTGCGTTTGACAACGACGATGACGTGGGATTCAAATACTTTACCGAAGAACTACAACCTTGGATGGATGAGCATGACATTAGCTACACTGCCATGAAGTTTGAACGCATGGGCTATGTTAACTTGCACAAGTACAACAATGCCATGGCCAAACAAACTGACAGTGACTGGTTGGTGATCTGGAACGACGATGCTGTGATGCAGAGCTCAGGCTGGGACACTACAATATTAAGTTACACTGGTCAATTCAAACTGTTGAGTTTTTGTACTCATCGCATGCATCCTTATTCAATCTTTCCCATAGTACCTCGAACATGGTATGACCTGCTGGGCTATATCAGCCCTCATCCCACACAAGATGGTTGGGTTAGTCAACAGGCCTACATGCTGGATATCTATCAGCGAATCACTGTGGATGTGTTGCATGATCGATTTGACTTGACTGGCAACAACAATGATGACATATACGCCAATCGTCCTATGCTAGAAGGCAAGCCCGATGATCCCAGAGACTTTCACAGCAAACAGATGATAGATCTACGCCATCTAGATTGTGCCAAACTGGCCACCTACATGCGCAGGCAAGGCATGAGTACTGAGTTTTTTGAAAATATTTTCAAAGGTACCCAAGATCCCTGGCAGCGCCTGGCAGAAAATGACATCAACAGTCAAATGGTACAGTTTGCAAATCCACATGTTACCAAGGCGTAAATACAGTATGAAACATACCATTGCCTTTGTGCAACCCAATTTTCAGCAAGGGCCCAAAGAATTCAACGCTTACTACTTGCCGTATTCTGCAGGTGTAGTATGGAGCTACAGTCTAGCTGATCCTGCCATACGTGAACAGTTTGAAGCCACTGACTGGATCTGGCGCCGAGATGCGTTGGAACCAACAGCACAACGACTGGCCCTCAATAGCATCGTGACTTTTAGCACCTATGTATGGAATCACCGCTATAACTATGCCCTGGCACGTCGCATCAAAGAAATCAATCCCAAGGTATTGACTGTGTTTGGCGGACCAGAACCAGCAATCACTGACCCAGATCTATTTCGTAAAGAACCCTTCATGGACCTGGTGATCTGCTACGAAGGCGAAATCACATTCAAACGAGTGCTGGAACATTTTGAAACAGGCGACTGGGAGTCAGTACCGGGCCTGTTGATCAATCGCAACGGCGAGGCTGTGAAAACACAAGACGCTGAACGCATTGAAAGTCTTGAGCAAGTGGCCAGTCCTTACCTGTCAGGCATCTTTGATAAAATGATGGCTGACCATCCTGAAGTAACATGGCAAGGTACCCTGGAGACCAATCGTGGTTGTCCATTTGCCTGTACCTTCTGTGACTGGGGTAGCCTGACTTACAACAAGGTCAAGCAGTTTGAATTACAACGAGTATTTGACGAACTAGAATGGATGGCCAAACACAATTTTGACTGGATCTCAATCACTGATGCCAATTTTGGCATGTTCCCCGAGCGTGATGGTATGATTGCCGACAAGATCATTGAGATGCAGGAAAAGTATGGATCTCCACGTACCTTCTCAGTGGCCTGGGCCAAGAACCAAAAGAAGGAAGTGATCGACATTGTGAAGAAACTGCTGGATGCTCGAGGCTTCAACCAAGGACTCACACTCAGTGTGCAGAGTCTTGACTTGGATGTGTTGGAAAACATTCGCAGAAAAAACATGGAAATGAACAAGCTCAACGAAGTGTTTGAACTGTGTGACCAACGCAACATTCCTGCATACACAGAACTGATCCTGGGCTTGCCTGGTGAAACTCTAGAGACCTGGAAGAAAAACTTCTATGCATTGTATGACTTGAATCAACACACCGGCATCACAGTGTTCCAGGCACAGTTGTTGGAAAATGCTGAAATGAACTTGCTACAGAAAAAACTGTTCAAGATCACCAGTCAGCCCGTGACAGATTATTTTGCTGGTTCATACAGCGTGGAGCACATTGAAGAAAGCATTGACGTCATTACCGGCACCAAAGACATGCCTACACCTGTGATGCTAGATGCACAGATCTTTAGTTGGTTCCAGACTACATTTCACATCAATGGCTTTGCTACCATTGTGGCCAGATTCATCAACAAGTATCTGGGCATCAGTTACAACGACTACTATGAAGACTTGTTTGCGTATGCCATGACCAACGACTGGTTAAAGAAAGAGGCTGACGAAGCTAGGACATATTTTTCCAACTGGATGACCACAGGCAAGATCAACCATCCCAAGATTGGTGTGGAAATACACGGTTGGAATATTATTCACAGAACGTCAATGAACATGCACCAAGAAAACCGTGTGGATGAACTATATGACTTCCTGGAAACTTTCTTAGAACGTTACAACTTACCAGCGGACCTCTTGGCCAGTCTCATGCGTCTGCAACGCAATTATTACATCAAGTATGAAGACCGTAACGCCTATCCCATGAACTTGACCATGGACTATAATATCTGGGAGTACCTCAGTTTCAATCGACCCTTGGTCAAAGAACCCACAGTGTATCGCTTGGATTTCCCTGAGGACAAGACCATGAGTCTCAATAGATTTTTGGAACTGTTTTATTTTGCCCGACGTCGCAACTTTGGCAAAGCCACAGTTGATCTAGTGGGCGAAGTCAATACCAAAGCAACACAGCGCGGCAAAGGTGCTGCCAAGGCACAGGGTTCGTTCTCTGTGAAACAATTGGCAGCATAATGCGCCGGTTGTTCACTTTCGGCTGTAGTTTTACAAACTACCGCTGGAGTACCTGGGCCGATTGTCTTGCCCCAGAATTTGATCACTTTGAAAACTGGGGGCAAAGCGGCGCTGGTAACGAGTTTATTTTTAACAGTGTGATGGAGGCTGATCAGCGTCAACCGTTTGGTACCGATGACACAATAATTGTGTGCTGGACCACTGCCACTCGTGAAGATAGATATGTTCAGGGTCGTTGGCACACATTGGGCAACATGTTTACCTGTCCAATTTACAACAAAGATTACCTTGACACCCATGTTGACGAACATGGGTTGTTGATAAAAACGCTGGCTTATATCAAAGCAGTAAAAACCCTGCTAGAAAACCGAAAAGCACACTGGAAATTTTTATCTATGGATACTGTTGATTCTCTAAATATCTATCAAGATGTTGTAGACTCTATATTACCCAGTTACAAGTCTGTGATGTTTTCCAACGGATGGCCCAACCGAGACGGTGACCCGCACCCTAGTCCTGCAGAGCATTTGGCCTATTTGGATGCAGTATTACCGGGCTGGGTGACAAAACAATCTACTCGTGTTATAATGCATGAAGAAAGTATCAATCTAAATAAAAGTCCCCGCAAGTCGGGAATGACAAAGGTAACAAGACTATGAAATTCAAAGTATCAGAACTATTTTATTCAGCACAAGGTGAAGGACGTTATGTGGGCGTTCCTAGTGTTTTCCTCCGCATGTTCGGTTGTAACTTTACCTGTTCGGGGTTTGGGTGCAAGCCGGGCGAGAAGAGCACGGAGGCGGACCAAGTGGCAAAGAATGTGCATTTGTATAAGACGTTTGAAGAACTGCCACTTGTTAACACAGGATGTGACAGTTATGCATCGTGGCATCCGGACTTCAAACACCTAAGTCCAACCTACACAGCCCAAGAGCTTGCAGACAAAATGGCCGCATTGTTGCCACATGGCCATTGGCAACAGCCCAATGGTAATCCCGTACACTTGGTAATCACCGGTGGTGAGCCATTGTTGGGCTGGCAACGTGCATATCCAGAATTATTGGACTTGTTGCACGAGCGTGGCCTGCGTCACATCACATTCGAAACCAATGGTACTCAAGAACTACATCGTGATTTCAAAACATATCTCGACAACTGGTTTGGCGAAATTACATTCTCAGTCAGCCCCAAACTCACTTTAAGTGGAGAAAAATATGAAGATGCTATCAAGCCCGATGTTGTATGGGATTATGAAACACATGGTATTACCTATCTAAAGTTTGTTGTAGGTCATATTGATGACTTTGCTGAACTTGATGTTGTGGTAGACGATTATCGCAATCGAGGTTTTAGTGGTCCGGTATTTGTAATGCCCTTGGGTGGCGTGGTATCAGTGTATGATGGCACACGCATTCATGTAGCCGACGAAGCACTGAAACGTGGTTATTGGTACAGTCCCCGACTACACGTTGATCTCTGGGGCAACGGATGGGGGAAATAAATGTTTGATTGGTTTAAGAAAAAACCCAAGAAGGTAATAGAAGTCAAAGAGCCGCCTAAACCCAAGGCTCCGGCCAAGACCGAAAAAGAAATTGCTACCGAAGCAGGCGAGCCTTATATTGCTGTGCTCAAAATGGATGTGGATCCCAACGATCTACACCAAGGTGCATTTGAACTGGACTGGAATGAAATCTTTGTGGCACGACTGGTCAAGGCAGGCTACATGATGAAACCCAATGACACAGACGCTGACATTGTGGACCGCTGGTTCCAAAACATCTGTAGACATGTTGTGATGGAAACATGGGAACAAGAGCAAGCAATAAACAAATACAGCAATCAGTATGTCAACACCAGAGACATCGGTAACGGCAGATCAGAAGTATCATGATTTTTAACCACATCAAACAGCTAAAGAAAGAAGGCAAACGAATTGGCATCACTTTCTCAACCTTTGACATGCTCCACGCGGGCCACATTGCTATGCTCAGCGAAGCCAAGAATCATTGTGACTACCTCATCTGTGGTCTCCAAACGGACCCAACTATCGATAGGCCTGAGACTAAGAATCGCCCAATACAATCTATTGTGGAGCGACAGATACAGCTTGCCGCATGCCGGTATGTTGATGAAGTTGTTGTGTACCAAACCGAACAAGATCTCGTTGACCTCTTGCTAATCCTGCCATTGGATGTTCGAGTACTAGGCGTAGAATACCAAGACAAAGACTTCAGTGGTCAGCATGAATGCTATCAACGTGATATCGAAATTGTATTCAACGGAAGAGATCACAGTTTCTCGTCAAGCAGCCTACGCAAGCGTGTGGTTGCGGCAGAAGTAGAAAAGGAGTTGTTACGTGGAACCAATCAAGCCACCTAAGATACTTAAAATATATCAACTGATGCGGCAGACTGGCATGAGTTTTAGTCCGGCTGCTACAATTAGTTCCACAAATTTAGGCAATGGAATATTTCCTACCTTGCAAGAAGCCGAACACAATCGCACACTGGAAGTTCTCAAAGACACCACAACTGGAATGAACAAACCACGCTGGCATGTTTTTGAACTTGAAATTCCCAACCCTGCCTACGAAGAATGATTTTATACGTTAACGGTTGCAGCCATTCGGCGGCCGACGAAGCTGCTGTGAATTTTAGTTGGGCCTGCGATGATCCTGATTTATGGCAAGCAGGCACCGAAGCTCATCCAGCCAATTTGGCAGTGAGTTATGGTAAACACATTGCTGATGCACTGGGTGCCAAGTTGGTCTGTCATGCCAGTTCAGGTGGCAGTAATCCACGAGTAATACGCACCACTAGAGAATGGATTGCCAACAATCCTGATAAACTAGCAGACACCTTGATGATCTTGCAATGGACTACCTGGGAAAGAGAAGAGTGGTTTTACCAAGACCGGTGGTATCAGGTCAACGCAAGTGGCATCGATCATGTGCCAGATGCCTTGCAAGATCGCTACAAACAGTACGTGATCAATGTGGACTGGGAGGCCAAAACCAATCAGGCACACGAAGATATTTGGGAGTTTCATTGTGAACTAAAAGCACAAGGCATTAAGCATTTGTTCTTTAGCGGACACAGCACATTTAGTCACATCAAAGATCATGTGCGTCGAGATTGGGGTGTGGAATACATGCACCCGTATGTTTGGGAAGAATCCTACCATAATTGGTTGATCAACAACGGTGGATCGTATGCAAATCCCAACGCAAATCCCAAAAGTTACCATTTTGATGCCAAAAGTCATAGACTTTGGGCAAAATATGTGTTACAATACATGCTCAACAACCAAATTGTGACTGCAAATGAAATACCTACTGATTGACACTAGTAACATGTTTTTCCGTGCCCGCCACTCTGCCCATAGGCAAAGTGACACATGGACCAAACTAGGCTTTGCCTTGCAAGTTACTATGATGAGCGCCAACAAAGTTGCCCGTAATTTTGGTGCAGATCACGTGGTTTTCGCACTGGAAGGTCGTAGCTGGCGTAAAGATGCTTACAAGCCTTACAAAGCCAATCGCGCAGAAGCACGTGGGGCAATGAGCGAAACAGAAGCAGATGAAGATCGGCTGTTTTGGGAAACCTACGACGAGCTGACTAAATACTTGTCTACTCGAACAAACTGTAGCGTTATCCGTTGCGCCACTGCTGAAGCAGATGATGTAATTGCTCGTTGGATTGCGCTTCACCCCCAAGATGAACACACCATTGTCAGCTCAGATTCAGATTTTATACAATTGGTCGCACCCAATGTGCAACTCTACAATGGCATAAACGATCACCTGTTTACTATTGATGGCGTGGTTGACGCAAAAGGCAAAAAATTGGCATTTACTGTTGAAAGCAACTCAAAGATCAAAGTTGGCAAAGCCGACCCTGACTTTGTTGCACCCGTAGATTATCACAAGTGGGCACTGTTCTTGAAGTGTGTGCGTGGCGACCCTGGTGACAATGTGTTCTCTGCGTATCCTGGTGCCCCAGTCAAAGGTACAAAGAATCGAGTAGGCATTACAGAAGCATTCGAAGATCGCGGCAAAAAAGGATATTCTTGGAACAATCTCATGCTTCAGCGTTGGACCGACCACGAAGGCATTGAACACAAGGTGCTAGAAGATTACGAACGTAATGTATCATTGATTGATCTTACAGCACAACCCGATGATGTCAAGCACACTGTAGACACAGCCATTCGTGAACAAATTAGCCACAGGGACATTGGCATGGTAGGCGCACACTTTCTAAAGTTCTGCGGCAAGTACGAGCTGGTCAAGCTCAGCGAGCAAGCAGAGCCGATCAGCCGTTGGCTCAATGAAACATACAAAGGAGTATTAGATGATATTAGCAAAACCCGTAGTAGAGAATCAGTATTGGATACTCAAGAAGGATGATCGCAAGATCGGTCAACTTGAAGTAACCGACAATGGTAATTGCATCATAAAAATTCTTGATAGTGTAGTACAATACAAAACAATCAAGATGGCTAGAGATGCCATAAACATTGAGTTTGCGCCGGCAGAAACTGCAACTCCAGTGCCGCCCAATCTAGTACACGGTTTTGAAGTCGAGGGCGAAGTGTTCAACCCATTATGGGATGTCAAACACCGATTACCGTTGTTCACTAGAGAAGAAAAGTCCAAGTCTTGGTTTGCCGCTGGCTGGTACCGTGTTAAACAACATCGAAAGTGGAAGGTTATAGAAAACCCAAAACTCATTACCTTGGAGCGGTATACTTACCAAGGCCCTTTTAAAACGCGGGACGAAGCGAATGTCGCTGCAATATCTAATAACGTTTGGTGATAGTTGGCCTGCTGGAGCAGAATTACTTGATTGCAAGAACTCATTTCCTAATTTGTTAGCAAAACAATTAAATGTCAAATCTATAAATTTATCAATACCAGGCACCAGCACAGATCGGGCTTTGTACAAGTTGTTGAATACTCCAATGGACAACTATCAAGATAAATTGATTCTGTTTTGTTTGACCGGTAAATCAAGATCGATGATTATCGACACCATGCCAAAAGAGATTCATCCCGCTTCTGGAACATCAGCCTCTGTTGCATACTATAAGTACATACACAGTGATGCTTTAGACGAGTTTAATTGCATAAGGAATATCCTGTCAGCACAACAATATTGCCGAAGTTTAGGTTGCAAAATTTTATTTGTAAGCAATTGGGACAAAATTCCAAAACATCGTGCAATTGATCAAAATTTATTTTACAATAAAACACTGACTGAAATATTAAATATCGGCCAAACCCCAGACGACATTGATCTGGACTGGGATAATTTAAGCAGGCATGAATACATAACCCCCAATAGCTGTCATCCCAACATTGCCGGGCATGGTGTAATTGCTACTGAACTCAGTAGTTGGATAAAGGAAAAATTAAATGACAAATCCGTTTCGTGATCAAGAAAAATTTATGAAGGCCTGTGATCAAACCACAGGTGAATTCAACGAAGAACAATACAAACTGTATTGCAATCTCATCAGCGAAGAATTCAAAGAGCTGCTGGACAGCACCACTGCCAAAGACGACTTGGATGCACTGATTGACATTTTGGTTGTCACAATTGGTGCAATTCACAGTTTAGGCGCAGACGCAGAAGGTGCATGGAAAGAAGTCATGCGTACCAACTTTGCCAAGATTGACCGAGACACAGGCAAAGTTCGTAAGCGTGAAGATGGCAAGGTGTTAAAGCCACAGGGTTGGACACCGCCTGAGTTGGAACAGTATCTCAGCAAAACGCATTTCATGAAGAAGTTTTCTTAATGGAACCACGCACCAAAGAACAAGCTGTCGCCCTGCTTAAAGAGCTAGGCCTACTCAAGCAACATCGTACCATTGTAGGCGAAGAGCGCGAAAAGGTATTGACAATGCTAAGATTAATAGGTCCGGGACAACAAACCAACAACCAACATATATGGACTGAGTCTTGGACCGTAGGAAATGTTACCTACGACTATCACGTAGGCGAAGAAGTCGACGACTTGGTAGAAATTACTGAAGATGAGTGAGTTTGTTACCTACATAAACTTACCTCAACTACCAACATGGTTTGTTGATTCAAGCAAAAAAATTGCATTGAATCTTGACCTGTCATCGCCAGGTGCTCACAATGATAATTTTACAAACCACGCAGAACCTGCAGAGACTGTGGTTATAAACGGTGACACTTTTCAATATGGCGAATTCTACCACCAACCATTGACTCCTATACATCATCAGTGGTTTGCCAAACATGTGAGCAATGCTGTACCTTGTCCACAAGTGGTAATAACCACAAAAGGTAATTTGTGGCCGCATCAAGACTTTCGTGCAGAATGGTCTTTAAATTATGTTATAGATGCCGGCGGCGACAATGTCGAAACATACTGGTGCCAAGAGCGTGGTCAAGCAATACGTCCTGGTTGGAAGCCGCTGTCGTATTGGAGGTACCACACAGAATTAGACGAAGTTTATGCAGAAAAAATTCCAACGCATCAATGGGTATTGATCCCGGTTGATATTGTGCATGGAACCCGTAATCAGACCAGTGACCGTATTGCATTGACTGTGAAGTTAACCAGTCAACAGTCTGATTTATTAAAACAGGAATACATTATATGAGCTTGCACATTAATCGCTTTGTTGATGCAATCAAAGCCGCAGAAAGCCGTGGCCAGCGTGATCTCACAATGAGCCTGCGTGATGCCAAAGACCTACACAGTGACATCACCAAACTTCTACTGACTTTGGAAGGCATGCGTAATCTAAAGCCCGCACAAGAACAAACTATTGTGGTAGAAATGAGCGGAGGTAGTTTCAAAAGTACGTAGTTATTGAGATAAATAAACTACGGAGATTACTATGAGTAGACCAAAGCCAAATGTGCTGATCGAGCACACAGACAAACAAACCTACAAAACGGAGCAAGTGTTGGCTTCTGAAGGTGTATGGGCAGTGTTCTACGACTCAAAGCCTATTAACCTCAAAACGTCTAACATGCTCACACAGTATCCTGGACCCAAGTACAAAAAGGTATCGTTCTCCAATCCTGGGCATGCCAAAAATCTAGCACGTAAACTCAACACACAATTCCGGACTGACAAGTTTACTGTGGTGCTGTTGACGCAGGGGGCGCAAATATACCCCGATGTCCGATAAACTCCAATTTGTAAAAGTCATAACCGCCGAGTCTGACATATGGACTGTGGCCGATGCCATGGAATATTGGTGGCAGAACCCCCGCAGTGGTTGGCGACTGACTTCAGACGGGTTTCGGGCTCTAAAACAATATGACATAGAGCACTGGGAGTTTGATGTTCCCAAACTTGTAGCAAGCCCGAGCCTACTACTTGCATTGGATCGCAAACTTGCCGCTCCTTACTATCTCAACATAGGCAAAGAATCCCGCATTTGTTTCTTCAGCGGCAAGGAAGCAACCATGTATGCCCTGTATCAAGATGTCAAGCGTTTTGTGGCAAGTTTACAACGGTATTGAAACGGTTGACCAAAAAACCCAGATCGGTTATACTATAACTACACCATCCCAGTAACCCAGAAGAAAGGAGCCCAAGATGGCACAAGTATTCCAAGTCGGTCCACTGTATAAAGTCACATGTACAGAGTATGAGAGGGGCTATGGTCAGCGTGACATGGGAACTTACTACTTTACTACTGAAGAAGAAGCCCAGCATTTTTGTCGGGAATATGCAAGTGGCGATCCCGACTGCTACTTCCGTGCTAGTTACGAAAAAGTAGCATAAAGTAGTACTTTTGTAACCCTGAAAAAGTAGTACTTTTGTAGTACTACTTTTTGGTTGACCAAAAATGCCCGATTTGCTATAATATATACATGTTAAGAAAAAAGCGTTCGGATCGTACCCACATTGTTTACTTCATCCAAATTGGACTGGAGTACTACATCGGCATCACTGCAAAGACTCAGCGTACCATCAACATGAGCCTGCGTAGCCG
>JACCDL010050785.1_pt1 | contig 15247 bp, 17 predicted proteins | sample 7441931 | NCBI WGS metagenome assembly JACCDL01 (sample SAMN15323437, study PRJNA562643) | freshwater metagenome | isolation source: river surface water | place: USA:Blue River Watershed | collected 2017-08-16 | reverse complement strand
TATGAAAGTGATGGGTTTTTAATTAGTGAAGCCGAATACCAAGGACGTAAAGTTCAATTAGGTAAAATCATGCAAGGAGATGTTAAGAAATTTAAAGTTTACGTTAAAAACGACAAGGGTAAGGTAGTTAAAGTAAACTTTGGTTTTGGTGGTAAATCTGCTAAAGGTAAAAGAATGGTTATAAAGAAGAACAACCCACAAAGACGTAAATCATTTAGAGCACGTATGAATTGTGACAATCCAGGACCAAGATGGAAACCTCGTTATTGGGCTTGTAGAACTTGGTAATTAATAATAACAAATCTCAACACCACATTCATTGAGAAGTTGGAGTGATTTCTTTTGAGATTCTTCCCACTTCTCTTTATTTTTTGTGGTACACACACTTTTACACCACACAACTTTTATACCTGAATTTACAATACCTCTAGCGCAATCCATACAAGGTAATCCAGATGTTAAGTAAATTGTTGAATTTTTAAGTGATACTCCCTCAAGTGCGGCGTTGTATATTGCATTACGTTCCGCGTGTTCAAACCAGAAGTATTTTTCGGGTCTCTCTTGACGTTCTTCCTTAGAGTCGTCCATTCCCCTCGGAAATGAATTATAACCCGTAGAAAGGACCTCATTATCGATTCCAACGATAACTGCACCTATCTGTGTAGATTGGTCCTTAGATTTAAGTTTTACTTGTTCTGCAATGTTTAAAAAATAGTTTATCCAATTCATCATATCAATTTTACTTTTGACCAATACCATAGTCGATTGTCGGAATATCTGTTAAGTGACTTTGATTCCTTTTTTTCCATTAATTTACCAATTTGAACCAAATCTGAGTGATTTCTTAAGTCTATTCCGATATTAAACCCACCCTCAGATTTTTCATAGACGGTTACATTCATTGGGGGTTCATATTTACCCTCATCGTCCAATTTTAAAACCCTAATCATTTCGTCCTTTTTCATTTTACATTCAATACCTCTTGTATGAATGATTTTTTCAAGGACATCAAGTCTAAGTTTATTATAATCTACAGTTCCAGACATAGAACAAATATACAAAATATTATAAAATAAAAAAACCCTCGATTTCTCGAGGGTTCTTTTAATATATTAAGATAATATTATCTTAAAGTGTCCAAACTGAATGTTTGTAAACCATGTACGTTGATTACACCGAAGTAACGGTTGTTAACCATTTTCTTTGCGTATCTTGTCATAATACCCTTAATTGGGGTAAAATTGAATGGGTTATACATTGTTGGAGTTAATTGAAGTGGTACATACGGTGCGTAGATGTAACCAGCGTCTAACAATGACTTACCTTTGTGTCCAATAAGGATTTTACCTGCTGGGAAGTAAGGGTCACGATATACTTGGTAACGACCTGCTAATGAACCAACTTTCTCAATACCCATGTTGTATTGGTCTTGCTCAGGGTGAGCGTTAGATACGTGGAAATATTCCAAATCATCTAATACTGCAGATACTTCTGAAGAAACAACAACCCAGTTAGCACCACCTCTTAAAGTAGTCTTGTGGATTTGTGCTGAAATTTGGTTAATCTTAGTGATTAACGTTTGGTTCCAGTCTTTTTGAGTGTATCCTGCGAACGCTGTACCACCATTACCGTATTTCCATTCGTTGTAATCCCACTTAGCTGTCCAAGCGGCACCTTTACGAAGGTCACGTAAAATTTCACGGTCGATTTCTGCTGCAACTTGCTCAGATAATAAAGCTGTTAATTCAGCTTCAGCATCGATATTGTGGAAAGCAGAAACGTCTTGTGCTAATTCTGGAGACCAGCTAGCTCTTAACTTTCTTTCAGTTACAGAAACTGTTACTGATTGAAGGTCGAAAGATACTTCACCAATAGTTTCTTCAAATTCTAAACTATCGTAAGTTCTATATGTAACTTTAATGTTAGCTAATGATAAATCATTCGCACTGTAGTCAGATGCACTGAAACCTGAAGTTGAAGTGTAACCTTCTACGTCTACACTTAAGTAGATTTTACCTTCTTGGTCACAAATAGTGTTATATTTGTTTAAACCGCTACCAGCTTTTTCACCGTATTCAACGATACCTTTACCGTACTTTTGAGTAACTACGTTAAAGTTTTTAACACCATTATTTGCAGTTGTGTTACCAGTGATTTCAACTTGTAGAGATGCTAAGAACTCTTCAGTATCCATTACGTTACCATCAGCACCAATCATTTTACCTTGACCGTCTGTACTGAAACCAGAAAGAACGATGATGAAGTTTGATACACTATCACCACTTAATGCCGCAGCTGAAGTTGAAGGAACACCAGCATCGAATGTAACGAATGCATGTGGGTTAACTTCGTTAGTTGTAGCCTCACCTCTTGAGTAATCGAATAAACCTTGGTCAGCTTCATCACTTCCTTCATAGAATCTGTCATACAAACTTTGAGAAGATGTATATCCAGCTTGAGGGTCAGTATCAGCTGTGTTAGGCCAACCGAATGGTCTCTTTTTAGTGTCCTGAATCTTCGGAATGAAGTAGAACAATTTACCAATAGGTAAGTTCATAGCTTGTACAGACACGATGTCGTTAGCTAATAATTTAGAGAATACACGACGGATAATTGGGAAAACTACAGTCTCGAAAGAACCACTAGCATCAGAAACTGCTGCTTCGTTGATTAAGTAAGACGCTTGGTTTTCATACAATTGCGCGATGTTATCTTTTTGATGGCCGTCAAGACCGTCTAGGAATCCTAAGTCATCCCATTTTTTGATGGTATCTTCTTTGATAACACGAAGGTGCTTAAGACCGATGTTACCAACCATACCTGATTCTAATAATGCTCCCATTTTTTTTGGATTTTATTTTTTTTGGTTTTTATTTATTATTTTAATTTACTCATTAAATCTTTCATTCTTCTGAATTGAGGATTTTCGTAAGCTTTTGATTCCGCTAACACCTCTTGAGAAGTAGATGTTGTTGGAGTGTTTGAGATTTTGTCAACAACCGATTCAGTCACAGGTTTTTTAGTGTCTAATTCGGATTTTATTGTATTGAATAAGCTTTTAGACTCATTCATTGTCGAAACTGAATCAAATCTCTTAAGAATATTCAATTTCTCTTGTTTAGTCGTAGAATGTTCTGTAAATAAACGAGTGGCGTGTGCTAAGTTTGCGTTGAAAATTGCAACTTCGTTAAGTTTATCCTTGAAAAGAACTAAAGCTTGTCTATACTCAGAATTTTGTTTCTTAAGAGTTTCAACTTCTTCGTTTAATTCAGGACGACCAGCTTTGAATTTTTTACCTTGGTTTGCTGGTTTTCTAACGTCGTTAGCGAATGTTCTTGCCGCTTCTGTAGCCTCAACTTCTTTAGCATCTTCTTCAGATACTTCTGATTCTTCGTCTTCTTCTTCATCTAACTCGATTTCGTAGATTGTTTCGTCTTCTTCAGATACTTCATCGGATTCAACTTCAGCATCTTCTTCATGCATTTCAGAATCACCCCATTCTTTTTCTTCAGAAACTTCTTCGTCTTCTTCTTCGTCAAGTTTAATGATATACTCGTCATCTCCGGTTTCAAGTTCAACATTAGAACCATCTTTTTTAACAACAATTCCGTCTTCAGGTTTCATGGCTTTGAATACTTTTAAAACTTCCTCATCAGAAGCATCTGTCATATCCATAACATCATCACCACCTAAATCCATGTCATCCATAGATGTTTCATCGTCCATTGAATCGTCAGTGGCAGTGAACTCATCGTCCTCTTCACCATCTTCCGAATCCATTGAATCAATGTCTTTACTTGGTTCGTTATCGAGGTTTTCTTCATCATCTTCAGATTCATCTTCACCTTCTTCATCGTCGGCTACAGGTTGTTCTGACATGTCATTTTCTTCCTCTTCTTTAGGTTCATCCATAGATAGACTATCTTCCGATTGTTCATCTACTTCAACCTCTTCTTCTGACTCTTTAAGCAATTCATTAAGTTCTTCCTTCATTGTTGAAGCAAGTATACCTTTTGCATTTTGCTTTACTGCTTCTTCAAGTGTCTGAACTTGAAGTAACGCTTGTTCTAAAATTGATTTTTCGGTCATTTTTATTGTTTTATTATTTTATAAATATTGGGATTTTTGAAAAAAATCATTATTACAATATAGATATCCCTATAAAATTTATTATTTGGATAAAAATCTATCTAATCCACCCATTAATTTTTTCATTCTGTCGTTTAAAACGGGTTCTTCTGAGATGGATTCTTGATATTGGTCTCTTTCTGAAGGGTCAGAAAAAATATACGCACCTGGTGTAGATGGTGAAGAGACTAAATCAAAACACACTAATTCAAAATCTTCTTGAACAATGTTTTGACCTTTGATATTTTTTAACGAACCAACTCCTCTAGATGAAATACCTAAAGTTGCCCCATTCATTAATAACATTGCCGCTTGGTCCCCTTTAGTGGAAACGATACCCATCTTCTTCCAACCTGGTGATGTGAATAATTTAATTTTCCCCATTAACATTTTACCATCCCACCATGTTTCAAGGATTGAATGTGAAACTCTATCTAAATCGATAAGAGATGATGAAGGGTGATTTAGTTCGTTAAGAGCACCACCTTTTTTAATTAATGTTTGATATTTTTCATTTTCCCTTTTAAGTAATAATTCGGGATAGATTCTACCATTTTTATTTGGGGTGTCGTATTTTTGTAAAACGGCATAAAGAATGAGGTCTTCAGAGAAGTCCACATTCTTCATTTCAGAAATGATTTTTTTATTATCTTCTGGAGAAACATGACCAGCATCGTATTCAATTAATATACCCTTGCCGGTTTCATTTGGTCCTAATATCTTCATTTACTATAGTAATTATACTATATAAATACATCGATATATAAGTTATTTCTTGTTTTTGTAGAAGTTAAAGAGGTTTTTATTTGTTAAACCCTTATCGATGACAGTTTCGATGGTTTCTTTTATTGTTTTTTTCACATCTTTTGACTTAACATCAAAAAAATGTTCCACATATAATGTGATTTCTAAATTCATAAAAGACCTTTTATCTAATTTAATTCCCTTTGTTTTAATATCTAAATCCACAATAGACTGTGGTTTAAATTTTTCATTTTTTAAATTGTAGATAATTTCTTTTACACCTCTTCTTGATGAACTCACTAATTGGTCAAAATTGTCTGTATCACCTAATGGCTCAATCCAAGAATTTAATTTTAAGTAAATTGTTTTTAAATTTTTAAAATCGACAGTTCCGTATCCTATCTTTACATTTTTATATTCACCTAAAGGAATATATTTCCCAATTTTCATTTATTTTTTCATATTATTTTATTTTATGGTGTAAGATAAATAATAAAGAAAAAAACTTAAAAAGCCAAAATATTTTTTGTATATTTGTAATATACTTATAATTTATGATAATAATTGATGTAACTAAACAGAAAAGCATTGAAACCGCACTTAAAGTTTATAAAAGTAAGGTTCAAAAAACTAAACAAATACAAAAACTGAGAGAAAGACAAGAATTTGTTAAACCTTCAGTTATTAAAAGAACTCAAAAACTTAAGGCGATTTACATTCAAAAGTTAAAAGATGGTCTTAATGATTAATTAAGACCATCTTTTAATTGTAATAGTTTGTAGTAATTGTATTTCGAGGTTGACATGTTATTAACCTCTTTTTTTACGTCATTTAATTTAGATGAGAATTCAGATTCTTTAGATTCAGATAAAAGAGTTTCAACTTTACCCAAAATCGATTCTCTTAATTCACCGGTTTTAACATCCAATTCCTCATTAGACAATGAAAGAATAGTTTTTAACTCATTTTTTTGTTCTTCATTCAATGTGTTATTATAAAGTACATTAAAATTATTTGCTAATACGGCATGTAAAAGATTTTCATTTGCTGTGTGTGAAGATTTTTCAGATTCTTTAATTTCTTTTTTTGTTGTTAAATGCTCAACTAATTTCTTCTTAGCAATTACCTTCTTGTCTATGTTTTTCAACGTATCTTCTTCTAATAATTGGTCTATACAATCATATAATTCATTCTCATCGATTTGAGTATCGTAAACTGACATATTAATAACTTCACAGAAGTCTTTAACTTTTGTTGCCTTTTGTTTTAATATACCACCGATTTCTTCGACATATAACTTTGCAATTTCCTTATCGTCGAAATACTTGTTTTCAATTTCTTCGTAGAACAAATACATTTCTTTAAAGTCTTTATTCTTTTTAACGACTTTAATTAAGTTCTTGGTGTTATTTTTTAAACCCCCCTGCTCGTAAGCCTCCGTTATTTTTTTCAAAAATTTGGATTTTATTTTTCCGAAATTGTTCATTTTTAATCGTTTAAAATATCTTTTATTTTATTTTCTATTTCATAAATATTCTGTTGGGCCTTCTTCATATCAAATAAATCTTCAAAACTCATTTTTTCTTCTCCCAACATCCCCAATATTTTTGATTTTTTTGTTGATTCACTTAATGGTGCCGCTTCCTCACCAGCTGGTGGTGCTGCCGGTGGAGGTGTTCCACCACCCATATCTAAACCACCCGGTTCTTCACCACCTAATCCTCCTTGAGCTTCTAATTTCTTTCTCTCTTCTTCGGGTATACCATATTTCTTATCAACTTCATCAAACACACCTGAACGTTTTATGATATTTTGTGTGTTTGTTAATTCAAATCCCATTGCTCTTTCAAGACGTTGTTGTTGTAAATCTAATACGACTTCACTATCACTCATACCAAGAATATTTTTCTTAGCCCATGTGTGTGACACAGGTAATATACCTAATTGTGATTGGTCTGATGTTGCGTCTTTATATAATGTTATCTTTTCTTTCCAAGTCTCAATTCTTAATAAATCAGATTGAGCTGATGGATTTGTTAATGATAATGAGAAATTACCAAGTTCATCTTCTAAACCTAAAAGGTATAAATGAACTAAAGCAATTTTATTTAATTCTTGAATTAATGATTTTTGAATTCTATTAATGGTTCTCGCAAAACGAATATCCATTAACGCTAATGTTTTTCCTTCACCAACAACTTCTTCAAATCCTAAGAACGCCTTAGGGATTCTAAGTGCAGCTAATAACTTCTTTTGGATATATTCAATATCGGCAATCTCACCTAAATTCTGTGCTCCTGGTAATGTTTCAATCGGGTTTGTTTGTGATGGGTCACGAACAGGTATGAAATAATCTTGGTCTACCGCCATTTGATTATATCTCATATCAACCTGACCGTTTCTTGGGTCCGCGATTGGGTCTCTTTTAAATTTATTTGCAACACGTTGTACATATGGGTCAATATCTTTATCGTCCATATTACCAACGAAAACTTTGAATACTCTTCTTTCTGGTGCCCTTGTTGTTCTATAAATCAACATAGCATCTTCGGCAAGTAAAAGTTGTTTCCAAATTCTTCTTATCTTGTCTAACATTGAAGTACCATACGGTAACTTCCTATCATCACCTAATAATCTAAAGTGTGCAATTTCCCAAGCTTGAAATTCTAATTCTTTATTTTTCCATTGGAAACGTAGCTCTCTTGTTGGGATTTTAATGTCTCTTTCATTACCGGGTGTTTTAGTTGCAGCACCCTCAATCCTTTCTATTTCGATGTTAGGTAATTGTTGACATCCAACAATACCCTTCTCAGGGTCAATTTTTAAATAAACAAAATCGTCTCCATATTTACATAACCCACGAGCCCACATTTGTAGGTTAGTGTTTACGTCTAACTTATCAATGAATAAATCCTCTAAAATATTTTTAATTCTTTCTGATTCTGAAAAAATTGTAAGTATTTCTCCCTTTTCGGATAATGTTGTCGATTCTTCGGCATAGATATCTAACGCAGCAGAAATCTCAGGTGTGAATTCCATTGATTCATAATCATAATACGCCGCCAATCTATTTGGTTCGTAGTATACCGATTGGTTATAGAGGGATTGGTCAAGTTTTGTCCATTTATCCGCAATGTATTGACTTTGTTGAGCCTGTAACATTGCCTTTTCATATTCTTCTCTACTATCGGTTTTCAATAGTTCGTCTTTCGAAAAATTAAATGACGGTATTTCTTCAGGTTTTACCTTATTAGGAAACCCAAACACTCGTGTTAATTTCTGAAAAACTGTTAAGTTATTATCTGCCATTTTATATAAATAGTTTTCTTTATAATATAAACCTTTTTATTGGATTAATGTATATTTTATTTCTTTTTACCAAATAACCAAGAGTACTCTTGATAAGCGGATTTTGGTACATTTAATGGATTATCTCTATGGTAAATAGATGGGTCAACCTGCATTGAACCGATTGGGTCTAAGGATGTACCATATGAATAAAATGTTCTATTGGATTCATAAGTTCTCTCCGACATCACCCAAGACTCAATCATTGCTTTGTTTTTAGAGTCACTTCTTTGTAATTGATTAAAACATATGTCTCCAGCATATAAAGCCATTGATAAACTCATTATAGCATCGTCGTGAGCCCCCTTCATGTGGTCAGGTCTACCATTAACATAAACAAATGTGTTTAACTCATTTAATAATCTACTCGACCTAACTTGGAACCCTTTTCTTAATTGTTCTTCAAAGGCTGCAACTATTTGTGTTCTTTTATTATTAAAGTTTAATCCGGGTATTTTTTCTAACGCCTTTCTATTATACTCCCACATATTTTGTGTATTCACACCATCAATGAAGAGATTTTTATAATTCATTTCTTGTAGTTTTCTTGACGTGGCAATACCCATACCACCAGTGATATCTATCACAATAAACGCATCATATAGAACACCCCATTTATATGCAATTGCAGCTAAATCGTCAGGTGGTATTTTACCAATATATTCTGCAACCTGCTCCCTATCATCAAAATCAACAATATTGATGGATGAAAAATCTTCACTATCACCCCTACTAACATCAACCCCCATAATATATCTATGACCATTAATTGGTTCTTTCCATTGCCAAAACGTACCCTGCATATACTTTTCTTTGGGTTGTCTAATCATGTTTTTTGCAATGTTTTCTTGTATTTCGCCTGGAATTACACCATCACCCGAACCCAAGAAATCACATTCCAACTCCTGTGCAATCTTACGTCTATCGTATTTGAATTTTTTTGACATAGATTCAAACCAAGATGAAAATGGTTTGTAACCTTGTTCTTCATATTCTCTATATTTTTCAATATCAAAATCATACAATACTACTTCGTTGTCGTCGTATTGTTCCCTGTTTAACATGTAGTGACAAATATCATTACACTTAACCCAACGTAAATCTTTTGTGTAACGAGGGTCTTTAAACCATCTTAAATCTGTAATGTGAAAATCATTAACACCACGAACCGCTTGGTCATAGACACCATAATAAATTGGGTCGTAACCATTAGGTGTCGAGATAAGAATAATTTTACCACCCGTAGATAACGACGCCATAGATGCTGCCCAAAAATCCTCACCCGCTTCAATGTAGGCCGCCTCGTCAAATACAAGAATTGTTGGGGTATAACCACGTAAGGCGTCCGCAGAAGTTGCAACGGCTTTAACTTCACATCCATTATTTAATCTAAATCTACTTTCGGAGTTTTTATCTGGAGAAAATCCTACATTAATCCACTCAGGCCATTGTTCTAAAAAATTACGAACCTTATTGGCCATTTCCACTGCGGTGTCTCGTTTGTTCGCAATCAAAAGAACTCTTTCGGGTTCATCGGGTTTTGCTGTTTGTAGTTTTTTTGAAATCCAAGCAGCGGTTACAGTTGTAACACCCGCCTGTCTATATTTTCTTGTAATATTTTCATTATACTTCTCATAATCCTCAATCAATTGAATTTGGTCAGGGAAAAGTTGTAACGGTACATACTTTTTTTGTGTATTATCATAAGTTTGCAAATACGTTTTTAATGCGTATGGTGCATCCTTCATGATTTTAGCGTATTCTTTTAATTGTTCTATTTTAGAATTCATACATATAAATATAAAAAAAGGTGGTTTTTAGACCACCTTCACATTATCTTGTAACAGGAACACCACCATCATCTTCTTCTTCATCTTCATCATCCAAATCGATGGTTCCTTCGATACCTAAAGATTTTAAGAAATCATCTAAGTCATCAGAATCAGTTTCATCGGTTACATCATCTAAATCATCTCTAAACATTGCAACTGACTCTTCGTATTCTTGGTCTCTAAACATTTGATTAATACCTTCCATTAATTCATTCATTAAACGTTTACCTCTATCGGTACCATTTAACACTTCTTTCATGAATACTAAGAATTTTTTAGCTGGTAATTTGAAAATTTCAACTAATAGATAATTCTGTAATTCAACTTTATTCTCATCTGTTAAAATATCTTCAGGAAATTGACTTCTGATTCTATCCCATATTGCAGGTCCTAATCTTAAATCCCACATCTCCTTTTCAAGTGTATCCTCAGAATCTTCAACATCTTCAAAACCTTCGTCTCCTTCAGGTCTTCCTTGAATTGCGAATAATTCTAATGTTCCTTTAATTAATTCATGAACCAAAACTGGAAAATTTATTCCTCTAGCAACAACTTTTGCTGTACCATCTTCGTCTTCAGGTCTTTCAACACTTTCTTTACCTGCTGCAGCACCACCTAAACCTTTTATCAACTCATCACTTAATTGCCAATATGTTATATCATTAATTGACATTAACGTTCCGTATAAATTTAAAATATTTTGATTTCCAGTAATTTGCTCCAATCTTTCAGGTACTAAATGAAACATGTAATGTCCCTTTTTCGATGCACCTTGAATGATAGCATTTATCATTCTTCTTTTTGCTTTCTCTAAATCTAAATTTTGTAATTCGTTAAAAATCTCAACCTCATTTTCAATGTCGACTTCCTGTGGATTCTCTTCGTTACCTTCTTCACGATTAAAGTCACTCATATCAATTTCACCCATCCCAATAATCTTGGCATCGTATTCAATTGCCCCTTCAGGTATCCCCATCTCCTTCATTACCAATTCAACCGCTAATTGCTCCAATTCTTCTTTGTGTTGACTTTCGATAGAAACGATAGTGTTGTGTGCGTTCATTAACAAACCTTGTAGTGACATCACACCTTCCATACCTCTTTGTGTTGGTGCGTTTGCACCCAAGTATGTTCTTAAATTACCAACAACTTGCTTATATCTCTCAGAAGCTAAAACCTCTTGGAAATTTTTATTCGGTTCATCACCGGTTGTGGGTAATGGGACTTTTTTATATGGTGTTTCACCTTGTGATAATTTATCTTGTAAACCTTGGTCAGGTCTATCTGGTGTATCAAAATCCATTGCCATCTCGTTCAAATTTTGTTTTACTAAAGATAACAAATTTTTTTTACTTATTTGCATTTTCAGTCTCTTTTAACGCTTTTGGTTTAGGATTTTTACCTGGTCCCGGTTGATATGGGGTCTTTGGTTTTGGTGTACTTGGTTTCGTTGTTGGTTTTGTTTTTGGTTTTGTTGTTGGGGATTGCTCCTTTACTTCTGATTTTGATATTGAGTCGTAACTCATAAATTCAGGAACACCATTATGTCCCTTTTTAACATTTGAACCAACTTCTTGTTCCGTTATTTTAGTACTAATTAAACTCATAATTTCATTTTTTGATGTAAAACTATGGAAGTTTTCGTTAGTTACCCTACTAACCCATTCCTTTATATTTTCCTTTTCATCTTTTGAGTCTTCAGATTCCTCCATCTCTTCTTCATAAGTTTCGATAGATTGGTTTTTCTTTTTCGCGTCTTCAATTTTCTGTGCAGCCTGAGGGTCTTTTTTAGATATCATAACATCGGCTTCACCTAATATTCTATTAGCTAAATCTAAAAGTTGTTTATCGCTAAATTTAACCAACGTTTTTTCTGAAAATCCTTCTTTCAATAAAGAATTTACAATTTCGTTTCTTTTCATATGTCTTTGAATTTTATTTCTTCTTTTAATAGATGATAATTTCTTTGTTTTAACTTTTTAGAAACAGATTCAACAGATTCACCAAATTTAAATGTTAATCTTTCGTCTTCATTATCAAAGTCAAATTTTTCCCATGCTAATGATATTACACCATCTACAGCATCAATAACTCCGAAATAATCGGAGTTTTGAATTAATTCTAATTTTAAATCTGTATTTTTTAAAAGACCAACTAAATCAAAATATTCAATGTCGGGTGATTTAGATTGTGAAACGGCAGATGCTGGTATAACAAACCACTCCTCTATGTCAATTTCAGTAGATTTACTAAAGATAAATTCGTACTGTTTTTGACCTTTAAAATCTGAACCAATTTCATTGACATAGATTAAAATCATTTTTAGTTAAAATATTTACTCAATGTTTCACCAACTGCTTGGTTAATACTATTTTTAATTTCATCTAAATCAATTTCTTTAGTGTCTTCCTCACCTAAATCGGCATACTTTGATAAGTCGATTTCTTCACCAGTTTCAACAGGTGTATTGATAAATGACTCCAACGCATCCATAGCATCAACTTCACTCATTTCTTCTTCTCCTGAAGGTTCTTCAGCAGGTACCTCCTCATCGGATGGTAATTCTTCAGATGGTAATTCCTCACCACCCATTTCATCTTCTTCTCTGTCGAATTTTTTACCAATCTCCTCCAAATCCTCTAAGTCAAGTTTTTCTAAATCAACAGCAGAAATAATCATGTTAAGTACGTATTTTATATCGTCACTTTCCATCTTTTCTTTTTGGTCTCTTAATTCTTGACCTAATTTACCTGCGTATTTTTGTACTTCGGCCATATAATCCGAACGTTTACCTTCTTCAGAACCCATTTCAGGTTCAGATGGTTCCATTGAAACCTCATCTGATGGTAATGAATCTATCGATGGTTCATCCATAGATGGTTCCATTGGAGCTTCGTCCGATGGTAATGAATCTACCGATGGTTCAGCAATTGGTGCTTCTTGTTGAGGCTTGTTTTGTTTTAAAACATATTTCGTAGCTTCTTGTAGCTCTTCTTGACCCTTTAATAGTTCAAGTCTTTTTAATGCCTCAGCATATGATGAGAATTTATTTTTGTTTTTCATGAACATACCACCGATATAATCTAATGATGATTCATTTAAACCTCTTTTAACATAATAACCGTCTTTTTCTCTGACGATACCATATATCCCACCTGTTTTAGATTCTGACACTAATTCAGCTTTAGATGCTTCGCTCTTTTTATTGGAGTTTTTATAGTAAGTTAATTCGAGGATTCTTTTTAATTTATCGTCCCCATTTAATTTCTCACTACCAATTGGTTTTAAATCTGCCATTTTAATATTAATTAAGATTACTTATTCTTATCCTATAAATACATAGATATATGGAAAAAAATAAGGTTCTTTATTGTGTTATGGACAATTTCTTATCTGTTATGTCCGTTTTTAGTTTTAATAATTTCTCAATATAACCATTTCTACGAAGTAATTTAAAGGTTAAATTCTCATAAGAATACTCACCACCACTTTCTAAACCACTTTGTCTAAATTTTTTTATTTTTTTTCTTAATGATTCGATTTGAGGTAAAAGGTCATTTTTTTTGTCAGATTTAACTAACAAATCAATCTTTTTACCGAATTCTTCACCCTTTTCCAATATTTTCCTATCATCAATGTTTGGGGTTTCTTTTTTTGGTTCTACTATCCATTCATTATTCAATACCGAATATACTCCCGATGAAATGTGAGGTTCCTCAACATCTTGAACGTAAAGTTCAACATCAAACCCTTTAATTTTCACATCATGTTTCTCGTTCCAAACATTTTTTTTCGCGTCAAAAAATTCTTTAATGATAGTACGTAAAATATCGGAACCACTATCCACACCTTTTATTTCATTAAAGTCGATTAAAATATGTAAATCGACATCAGAATATTCTGACCAATTGTAGTTTGATAATGAACCAGTTAAAACAACATCATGAATGAAGAACTCAACACCTAACGAATCGATAAAATCATTAGATATTTCTAATAATCTTTTTCTAATGGGTTCGTCCATTTTGTATGTGTTTTGGTTCTTATTGAATATTACAGGTGATAAAGCATCCTTAGTTTGAAAAGTTTTTACAATCTTCTCATCCTCCTTTGTATATTCAATAAGTTCTTCAAATAGACTCATTTTATTTTTTTGAATGTGTAGTTTTTTGATATGTTCTCATTAAAGTATTTCCCTTGTGATTCAGATAATCTAAACTTAGTAAACTTATTCCAAGGTACTTTACTATATTCATAAATACCACCACTATTAAAAGTCACACTCATCGTTTCCGATTCGGTGTCGTAAGTTGCGGATTTAAGATTTGATGATTTAATGTCAACACTAATCAACGTCCCCTCAATTTTTTCTGATATTATTCCCATAATTATTTTTTTTATATTATAATATAATAAATAAATATCAAATAAAAAACCCCGATTTCTCGGGGTTTAAGTTTAATTTAGGGAGATGAGTCTTTCTAAAGATTTTTTCTTATCGATTGGTAAATTTATTTTTAATATACCGTTCTCAACCTTACCTGAAATATCTTTTTCTTTTACATCATCAGGAATTCGATACGATTTAACAAATGAACTAACGAAACTATTATGTTCGTTTTCTTCATTTTTTTCGTATGTTATTTTAAGTACACCCTCCTTTACTAAGATTGTAAGGTCTTCTTTAGTAAGACCGGGTACACTGAATGAAATTATGTATTCGCTCTCGTTCTTACGAATACTAGTCTGTGGTCCGAATGAATAACGAGATTTTTCAAACACACTATCTAGTGTTGTGAAAAAGGGGTCATCAAATAGTTTAATCATAGTATTATATTTTTATTTATTGTAACTCTTACAAATAATTTACCAAATGTCTAAAACTGACATTTAGACATTAGTTAGATATTTTTTTAGACATTTAGTCAGATGTTTTGTTTTTATGATATTTTACATTATATTTGTAGTATTAAAAATAAAAATAAGATGGCAGTAGATTTCTTTGAAGAGGGTCAAACAACTAACCCTAAACGATTACGTAAAAATTCTGATACACCGATATTAGACAATTTTTCAAGAGACCTAACAAAACTTGCTGATGAGGGTAAAATTGACCCTGTTGTTGGTAGGATAAAGAGGTTAAAAGAATTGCTCAAATATTATCCAGAAAAAAGAAGAATAACGCGGTTATTGTT
>JACCDL011425626.1_pt1 | contig 15255 bp, 15 predicted proteins | sample 7441931 | NCBI WGS metagenome assembly JACCDL01 (sample SAMN15323437, study PRJNA562643) | freshwater metagenome | isolation source: river surface water | place: USA:Blue River Watershed | collected 2017-08-16 | reverse complement strand
TGTAGTTGCTTGCCATCCTAACTTATCATAAATTTTAAATGAATCAATTTTACGAGTTGGAATCATCGATGGTTTACCTTTAATAAATTCAGTAGGCGCATCGTAGTTTGCGATTCTTTTCATTGCTTCCAATACTTCTAATACCGAATACACTCTATTAGAACCTACGTTATAAATTTGAAAATCCTCCGTTTCTTTTTCCATAACAATTTGCAACGCTTCTACAAAATCTTCAATGTAAAGTAAATCTCTTAATTCACTACCATCTCCCCAAATTGGAATAGGATTCATTTTATCGGCTACCTTTCTAATTGTTGCAGGTGTAACGTGGCATTTATTAAAATCATATTTATCGTGAGGGCCAAACAAATTTGCAGGTCTAATAACTGTACATTTCATTATTGTTGGTAAGTACTTTGCATATAATTCACATTGAACTTCGGCGTAGCGTTTCATCCAACCAACAGGAAAATAAACAGGATATGGTGGGTCAAATAAAAAATCTTCTTCACTTACAGGCGTATCTCCTTTCGGTGGATAAACTGTATTAGATGATAAGAAAATGTAATGTTGAACCTTATTTCTCCAACTGGCATCAATTAAAAAATTATTCATTGCTACATTTGGTGTAACGTGTGCTAATGGGTCAACTACTGTATCTACTGCGTTTGATGTAGATGCTGCACAATGAAATACTACATCAACTCCATTTGTTGCTTCTAAACATTCTGAATGGTCTTTTAAATTTAAATGTGTGTATTCAACACCATCTATTGGATTTCTTACACCTCTTTTATGTAAATTAACTCTAAGATTTGTATAACCTTCTTTGTATAATCTATTTGTTAAATTTTGTCCAACTAAACCAGAACCACCTGTAATTAAGATTTTTGAATTTTTGTTTATCATATTAACTTTTTTTTGTTTAAAACCCTTTTATTTCTATAAAAAAAATATATAAATGAATATCTTTTAAAACCATTTTTTACAACATTTACAGAATGTCTTATGTTATTTTTTGTAAAATCTAACAAACTAAATGTTCCAAATACTGGCTTTATAACATATTCGTTATTTGAATTTGTTTTTATAACCAATTCACCACCACCATTTATATGTTCCTCTTCATCGGATAAATATATTATTAATCCACAAATTCTACCTTCATTTTCTCCATCATTATGCTCTTTTATAAAATGCCCATTTTCGTATAATGTAAAATGAGATTGTATATTATAAGCAATATCTTCATTTGGATAAAAATAATTCAATATCCTTTTAGATATATCTATAAAAAAATCACAATCTTCGTTAAATCCATCAAATTCAAACCACTTTTGTATAGTTTCTCTATTATTTTCTTTTACGAATAATTCTCTTTTTTCTATTTCTGATAAAGGTATTGCGTAATTAAAATTATCGTTTTCATTTATTCCATCTTCATTTAATAAATTATATTGAAACCTACACATTAATTCGGTATGTCTTTCTTTAATAGAGTATTCTTTTATTTGTTGAATTACATCTTTTAATTGCGGGATTTCGTTTTCTTTTACGAAATCAAACAAATTTCCACAATAAGCTCCTTCATTAAATAAAAATGATTTTTTTAAATCATCTAATGGAATTGGAGTAGTACTCATATACCTTTTTTATAGATTCGTTTAACTTAGTTTGTGTTGTTAATCCGTATTTCTCTTGCTTAGATACATCCATTAACCTTCTTAAATCTCCGTTTGGTTTAGTTGTATCCCATATGATAGATATATCTTTTTTACTAACTTCTATAATCATTTCAATCATTTCTTTAATAGAAACTTCTTCGCCAGAACCAAAGTTAATCGTAGTGTGTAAACGATTTTCATACAACTTAATAATCGCATTAGCAACATCACCGGCGTAAACAAAATCTCTAATTGGTGTGCCATCTCCCCATGCTTCAATTGAATCGGTTGCTTCATATACTTTTTTAATTGTAGATGCTATTACAGTTCCTTTACCATTAAAATCATCATATTCGCCAAATATGTTTGCTGGTCTAATTATTGCCCATTTTTCATATCCATATTGTACTTTACACGCTTCTAATAATATTTCTCCCATTCTTTTACTCCAAGCAGGAAACCAATCGGCTTGGCCTGGCAAAGTTTTCCAAACATCATCTTCTATGAATTTTTCTGCCGGTGCATATACTCCTACTGAACTTACAAATATTAACCAAGTATCGGTATGAGCGCATTGATTAATTATTTCTGTATTAATCTTAAATGATGGATATAAAAAATCAACTGGCTCATTTTTAGCTCTCATAGGAGAACCTTTTACACCAAATGTGTTAAATACAACATCGGGTGATTCAAAAAAGAAAAGATTTTTAACATTTTCGCCTAATGTTAAATCCAATTCATAAAATGTAAACCTATCCGATTGTGGTAAGTTTTTAGAATGTCTAATATCAGCACCGACTACTTCGTAACCTTGCTCTAAACATCTTTTAACTAAATGAATACCAACTAATCCACTACAACCTGTTATTAAAACTTTTTTCATTTTTATATATTATAATTATTTACATCGGAAACATATTCACCAACTTCCCAATTACTTAGTTTACCACTACCACCCCTTACACTTCTAATTGTATAATCTACTTTTAAAGATTCATACCAATCTTTAAGTTCCGGAAAGGTTTCAACAAAGTTTTTGTTTCTGCGAACATCATATTGAGTATAAAAACTTTTGAAATCGTGAAATTGTAAATCCATATCCAATTCAGTAGTATTATGTCCTCTTTTAACTACCTCAATGTAATCAATCAATCTTTCAAATTGAGCTTTTTCACCAACAGTGAATAAATTACTATCTCTATTTTCATCATACCATTTTTTAAGTTTAGCATGAAGTTCTATTTTTATTTCATCCGGCAATACTAATGGAGACATAAATGATGGCCATCTTAGAATATTTAAATCAACATTAGGTCTATGATGACCATATTTTGCTTTTAATATTTTCATATCTTCTAAGAACTCAACAATACTGAACAAAGATAAACTATTTATAGTCATCATAATTGTTAATGCTCTAAAAGTTTTTGGATTTGCTTGCTCAATAAATCTAACCATATTTGCTCTCCAAACATCGTATTTCAATCCATCTCTAATATATTCGGCATGTACTCCAAATGATTCATTTGATGTGTATAAATCAAATTCTTTGATATCTAATTCGTGTGTTGCATCAATCAATTTTTGAATAGATTTATCGTTTACTCCTAAATTAGAATTAACAGCCATTCTTAAATTCTTAGATGGATATTGCTTCATAGTTTCTATAAAATTCCAAAAGTTAAAACTTTGAGATGGTTCACCGCCTGTCACTCTAACTTCTTGCAAAGTTTGTGATAGTTCTGGCCACCATTCTAAAAATGCTGCAACGTATGGGTTATTATCACCATCTTTACCAAATTCTTCAGACCAACTACCATCGCTTTGATATGCTCCGGCTGATGATGTTTTAAATTTTTGATACGGGCCATTTTGCTTTATATCTCTACCCCACGTTGTAGAATACCCTGCATTACAATACGAACAAGCAAAGTTACAAGTTCTATCAAATGATACTTCGACTGTTTTCAATGGAATATCCGCATCCCAAGGAATATCTTTTAAAGCTGCGATATCGGCTTCACTATATATTTGGCTTTTATAAACCCTATCGGATACATTGTTTCTACCAATATCTTCGATTCTCCAACAATAAGAACATTCAGCAGGTCTTATGCCAGTTAACATCATTCTACGCATTTCTTTTTTATGCTTAGTATTATGTAACGCTGATGGGTTTGTTTTGATTTCTTCTAAATCAATTGGATGTGGTAATGGTAAGTGGCAAGAATTTGTATATCCATGTCCTAAATGTAAACTGGCATTATACCATTTTGCTGCACAAAAACTACAACTAATTTTATTTAGATTTTCATCCCTCCATTTTTTCAATTCATCCGTAGCTGATTTTTCTTGTTCTGTCATATTATACTATTTTAGCTGGTCTTGCAAATTTGTTATATTCTATGTTATGTTTTTGTTTTATTTCATTTGTTTCAAATCTTTCAGCATGATTTCCATTACCTGATTTATCAAATGTTTTAAAATTTGAATTTTCTTTAAAATCAAACCAAGCATATAAATCATCTAAAACTTCGTTACTACTATTATATATTTTGATATCGGAAATTTCACCGCTAAACCAACAATGGCTATTGTTTTCACAATATGGATTAGCTACACCAATATAAATTGGTTTATCCGAATAATCGTATAATTTCTTTTCTATTTCACCATTAAAATACCAAGAGTCATTTAGATATACAATAAATTCATTATCTTTTTTAACAACTCTTATTGTATTGAATTTATTCATATTAATATCATCCATAAAGATATCTCTATAAATGTGTTCACCATTTTCATTTACTTCCCACCATACCCATTTTATGTAATTATCATCCTGCACAAATAATCCCATATTATAACCACATCTGCCTATAATACAATGTTCTGTATTTTTATATTGTGGATTTTTTATGTATTTAAATGTTGCTTCAAACATAAAATCACCATTTAATAAATCGTAACCTTTGGTGTTAGTATTATTACTCGTGTATTTTTTTACAAAGTATGCTTTATTGTTTTCGAATATCATAAATTACCGCATTTGTGATAGAATTCTTCTAATTCAGGAAATGTTTTACAAAAATCCGTTCCTCTTCTAATATCATGTTGTGTAGCGAATGTATAGAAATCTTTTCTGTTTCTAATTAATTCAGATTCATCTATATCCGTTTCAAACCAATCCTTTATTCTTTTAATTTTGTTTACTTCAATATCAGTAAATCCATAACCATCTTCAATTCCAATTCTAACTTGTTCGTGAAAGTCTGCCAATTTTGCTTGCTCATCAATTTCTGATAACCATTTATTTTCTAAAATTTTAACGGTTTGGTGTTCTGGCCATCTTAAATAAGAACTATCTAATAGTAAAGCAGAACCCCAATATCTATACGGATTATGGTGTCTTTTTTTCAATTCAATTACATCGTTTAATAATAACTTATAATTTGGTACTGATAAAGCGTTGTAAGTTGACATTATATCAATTGTTAATGTTGGAAATTTATCCAATAGAAAATCAACTCTTTCTTTAAACAACTTATAATCAAATCCGTTTCTTATATAATTAGCTTGCTCTCCCCAAGTATCGCAAGATGTGAATATGATAAATTCATAAACTAATTCGTTATCAATTATTTTTTCAATTCTATCTACAAACTCATTAAATAATTTTTTGGGAATACCTAAATTACTATTAATACATAAGCTTAATTTTTTATTAGGATTAGGAGTTTGAATTATATAATCTAATATTTTAAATGTATCTTTTGATAAAAGCGGTTCACCACCTGTAATTCTGAATGTATGTAAATCGTGATACATTTCAGGCCACCACTTCCAAAATGCTTCAACATATGGATTATGCTCCGATACCAAATACGGCATAGTTCCTTGCTTTTTAAAGTATTCCATATCATTGAAGTTTGTACTTGTATTGTATGCTCCAAATGTATTTATTTCTTCAACCCACTTTGATGAATATTGAGGTCCACAATATGAACATTTAAAATTACAAGTGTTTGAAAAACTAACTTCAACGTACTTTGGATTAAAATTACCTTTCGAGCCGGCAGCTAATACATCATCAAAATATGGTGCTGACCAAGGTTCTGCCGATTTATACGTTCTATCTGAAAAAGCATTTGAGGCGTTTTCAATATTCCAACAATAATCACATTCTTCTGGCTTTTTTCCTTCTAACATTTCTTTACGAACTCTTTTTTTAAAGTTCGTATTATGTAATGCCTTCGGGTCATTAACTATTTCCGTTAAAGGAATTTTATGAGTAGTTGGATGGTGGCATGAGTGTGTCATACCATTGTGTAAATGCATTGTAACCTGAGTCCACTTTGCTAAACAAAAACCACAACCAACATTATTGAGTTTATCTCTAGTCTTATCAAATACTTCGTTTAACATTCTAATATTTTATGATGTATAAAGTTTAAATTACCAGTTTTATCAACGGATTTATTAAAAATAAACTCATCAAATGTGTGGTGTGCTAATAACTTTGTTTTTTCGTAAAGTTTAAACTCATACAAATGTAACTCTGTTGCGTTAGAATTTTCATCAATATGTGAATAACTATTAGCTCCAAAAACTATGCATGGGTTATTATCAACGCACATACCTAATTCTTTTAGGTCTAAATTTAATTGCTCTTCGTTATTTATAAGTATCTTTAAATAGTTTTTAGCTACGTGAATTAATTTAAAATCAAATGTAATTCCATCTGATATTGTAAATGGAAACTGATAAAATTTTGATGATTCATCTTCAAATTTGACCGTAAAAAACAATAGATTTTTGTGTATATCTAAACCCATATATTTTGGCAATATACAAAAAACAGTTCCATTTTTATCAACAGTATCTAATAATGTAACTTTCATTTCAATTTGAAAATTTCTATCACCACTTAAAACCTTTGTAGCAGGATTTTCAGGAAAAGTATCGCATAATACCGATGGATAAAATAGCCAAGGATTACCTTTTTTTATGTGTATCATAAAATTCTTTTAATTCTGGAAATGTTAATTTAAAATTAGTTCCTCTTCTCATATCATATTCATCTACAAACTTTATAAAATCTTTACGATTTTTATCAACATCAAAACTATCTTCCGATATTGCATAATCGTATAATCTTTTTATTTTTTGTATTTCAGTATTCGAAAATCCATATGCTCCTTTAACAAATTCCGTCATACCATAATACAAAGCCTTTTCCGCACATTCTAATATCAATTCTTTATGCTCTCTTTCTAATATTTTTACAGACAAATGCGATGGATGTCTTAAATATGCGGTATCTAATTGTATAGCTGATATCCAATATCGTTCATCATTTGCATGCTTCTTTTTCATTCTAAATGTTTTTTCTATTACATCACTATAACTGAATACTGAAAGTGCGTTGAACGTAGCCATAACGTTTATCGTTACTTTTGGAAGTTTTGTTAATATTTTATCAATATTGTTCCAAAATTTATTATAATCTAATCCAAATCTAACGTATTCGGCCTGCTTTCCTTTAGCTTCAACTGATGTGAATATTATCAACTCTCTAACTTTATTATTTTCACATAAATCTTTTGCTATTTCTATAAACCTATCAACTAAGGCATCGGGTACACCTAAATTGGAATTGATTGCCAATGATAAATTTGGGTTTTCTTCCCAATGTTTTTGAATGTATTCTAAAACTTTAAAGGTATCTTTCGCTAATAATGGTTCACCGCCGGTAATTCTAAAAGTATGTAAATCTTTATATAAATCTGGCCACCATTCCCAAAAAGCATCCAAATATGGATTTTCTTCGGAATGTTTATATGGCATTTCATTTTTAGCTTGTAATTCTTCTATGTTATTATAGTTAGTAGATGTTTTATATCCACCAAATTTTTCAATCTCTTCTACCCATTTTGATGAATACTGCGGTCCGCAATATGCACATTTAAAATTACACGTATTTGAAAAAGATACTTCTACATATCTCGGATTAAATTCTTCTCTCCAATGTGATTCTTTAATTTGTTCAAAGTATGGTAAAGACCAAGGTTCTGCTGATTTAAAAACTCTATCTGAAAATGAATTTGAATTATCTTCGATATTCCAACAATAATTACACTCTTTAGGTCTACCACCTTCCAACATCTCTTTTCTTTGTAACTTTTTGTAGCGTGTGTTATGTAAAGATGATGGGTCTCTTTTTATTTCGGATAGTGGAATCTTATGCTGAACCGGGTGATGGCAAGAATGTGTTAATCCTATACCTAAATGCATAGTAACCTGTGTCCACTTTGCTAAACAAAATCCACATCCAACAGAGTCTAATTCTTTTTTGGTTTTATCAAATACTATAACTTCTTCGTTTGCCATTATTTCGTTTTAACATTTATCATTTTATGTCTACCAAATATAATATCGGTATTTAGATATTCATAGTTCATATTATTAATACCATCTTCTTTATAATCTATCTTACCTTGCTGCATTTGTAAAACATATCTTCTTTCGTTTGCTGCTGTTGTATCTCCTTTTGCCCATTTCTCAATTCCACCGACATTTACCAATCCTTCGGTTTGGTGAGGTAAACATCTAAATTTACCATCTCTTCTATATGGCAAAATTGTATGTGGTATTACTATTTTATCTTCAACGATTTCCACATTTTGAATTTCTAATGGAGCTTCGCAATCATCTAAATTTTCTGAAAAATCTACCTCTAATAATAAATTTTCATTGGGTGTTTCTTTATGTAAATTTTTTATTTCATCGTAACTCAAACATCTATCCCACATTTTTATTTCTGCGATGTTTCCTTTAAAGTATATATCACCACCATGCGTTGCGGAATGACCTATACTAAACGGCTCCATACCATATCTTTTTAAATCTTCGGTATAACAATATGGTGAAGCGGTTCCTGTTCCCAATCTTGCATCACTCTCTTTACCATTTAGATAAAAGTGCATTTTTTTATTTTCAGCATCAACCGCCATAGTAACCCAACTCCATTGGTTTTCGTATCTCTTAATCCATTGATATATGTGAGTTTTCATTCTATCCCACATCATAGCAGTATATGCTCTACTATTATTAAAAGATAATCCCCAATCATATCCTGGCTTTCTGAATATTGGGTATTCCACAAATCTTCTTTCACTATCCCCAATTAACCATATTGCTGCTTTTTCTATTTGTTGGTCTGCTTTTACTAAAACAGACACAGTATGTGAATCCGATATACAAGCTCTTTGTTCTCTCGTTGGTCTAAATGTTGCTTTTGAATTTTCTCCATTAAAGTATCCAACTTTTCTAATAACTTCATAATCTAATTTTGTTTTATCTGCATATCCTTCCATCACACATCTCCAAAACAAATCATCATCTTCCATTCCCCAATCCCAATAACCATTTGAATAACCATTTGTTTTTTCTACTTGCTCTTTTGAAAAGATTACTGCTCCACCAAAGTATTCCTCATACTTTAATTGATAATCAGATTGAGATATTCGAATTGCTATATGTTGTGGTGCTTCAGTTGGAAATGAATAATCACAACTATCATCTTCCGGCACCATATCTATATCGTGCCACACAATATAATCGCAACCATCTTTAAATGCATGTTCTGCGGCAATGTTCTTCATTAAACCTCTATTGAAAAGTTTATCATCACATTGATGTGCTAAATAGATTGTATGTTCAATTCCTCTTTCTTCTAAAAATTTAGATACATGAGGAACAAACTCATTCATATGAGCTTCTCTATTTCGATATGGTACGCAAACTCCTAATTTCATTATATTGCTACATTTATTTGTGTTACTTTACCTTCGGTATTAACACCATATTCATAAAAATTTAATGTCGATAATCCATCTCTATTTAATAGAGATACGTGATTTGATACTTCGTTTTGAAATCTAAGTTGATTCCATCGTGTAGATTCATCTTTCCACTTATTACCTAAGAATCCATTTTCTTCGTGCTTTAGTGATTTAAATAAACCATTTCTACGATGTGGTATATTAACAATAGTATAATCATCTATATCCAAATCAACAATCTCACAATTTATAATTTCTCCATCGTTATCATTTAATGATAAGTCTACCAATTTATATTCTTTTATAAAATCGGCATCGTAATAAGTTTTTAAAAAAGATGATGAACGATAATTTCCAAAATTCTTAGTTAGTAATTCGGTTTGGTTATTTGATATTTCAAATATTTCAGAATCACTTAATGCTGAATCGAAATATGCAAAAGAATCTATATAACCTTTAAAATAATTTGGTATAATATCTCTATCAGGCTTTCCAACCCCTAAATAAAAATATTCTTCATTATAATAGTTTTTGTAAAACTTTTTTATTTGCTTTGTTTCATCTATTTTAATACCATCCTGATATACCTTTATTGTTTTATCCAATAAATCATAACTCAAAACCATATTTGTTTTGTAGTTTGTTTTTATATTAGAATTAACAAAATGTGGAATTAATTTATCATCAAATGCACAAAAATTATAACGAGCAAATGATGTATAACTTATAGCGAAATCATAGCCAGGTATGCTAAATGCTGAAAACTCATCCGATACCTTTGTGTGATTTAATTGTAATTTATCTGGATAAAATGAAACAAATATAGTAAAGCTTGATTTTTTAAAATCAATTATGTTTTTTCCTTTAACATATGCATTAATTCCATTTAATTTTAAAGCCTTTGCTTTTCTACCTAAATTTTTTAATTTAAGTTTATCTAATGGAATTAATTTTTCATTACATCTTAGTAATAAATCATTATCTTCATATCCCCATCCCCAATATTTGTTAGAATAACCATCGATATCTTCAAATAACTTTACAGGAAATAAAGTTACGCCACCAAAATATTCATCAAAAATAGTTCTTTCTTTTTCACCCTCTTCATATTCAAAATTGGTAGATAAATGTAATGGAACATCCGAATACGAATAATCTACATCAACCGGCAACATATCTACATCGTGAAAAACAACATAATCACACCCCATATCTTTCGCATACTTAAATCCAATATTAAGGAGCATACCTCTATTGAATAGTTTTGCATCATCTTGCTCTACAATTATTATTTCAAAATCTATATTTTTAGATTCTAAATAATTCGTTATATTTTCTTTAAATTCTTGTAGGTGCTCATAACGATTTCTATATGGTACTATAACACCAAGTTTATGCATTTTCTTCGGTTTGTTCAACTTCCTCTTTTGGAACTAATTTATGAAACTCTGATAAATACCATTGAAGTCTAGCGCTCCACTCATCTTTATCTATTTCTTCAAACCAAATAGTAAGTGCATCTAAAGAATTTGCAATCTTTTCTAATGCTTTAACTTTTTTTGCTTCTAAAATCAACAATTCATCAGGTGTTGATGGTTTTTCTTCTTTTGTAACTACACTTTTTGCCATATTATAACTTTTTTTAAATATACACAATTTTTATCAAATTTCCAAATTATATGGAAACTATTTGTTTAAATAATTTATTCCAATTTTTGTAATTTTCCCAATTTGCAGTTGGGCAATATTCCATATCGAAATTTGAAATATCAATTTCAAAATTATTACTTCTTAATGCCTGATACATTTTTTTATATTCATCTGAAAATGAATATGATTGTTTAACATCAGCTACCGCTTTTATTCTTTCTACGCAAGTACTATCCCATTTGAAATGATGAACCTGAACATTATAATTATCAATTGGGGCTATTAATGGATGATTCCATCCTTGCCATCTCCAAGTAGTTTGTCCATCTATTTTTGCATAATGTTGTCCTGCTGTTATTTCGATACTACCTTTTACTAAACATATTTTATTTGGACATGCTCCACTCATTGGATATCTAAAAAATCCAGCATATGGAAATTGTTCAAATATATTTTCGGATTCATTTATTGTTGGAAATATTCCATTTTTACCAACTCTATCGATGAATCCACCTCTTACAATCTGCCAACCATTTCTATCACAATCATATGTTATTTCATATAATGGTTTTGAGTAAACATGGAATTCATCATCATCGGAAATTATCCACCAATCATTTGGATGTTCTGCTTTTGTTTCGTTGTATAATTGAGTTACATATTCCCAATTATATTTTTCTCTAATTTCTCTTCTTACTATTTTAGCATTTGAGAATTTAGAAACAATACTTTTTACCGATTCATATGTCGATGATTCTTCCCATTCATACACAACTATCCACATTTCATCTACTAAATGAGCGTAGTGTTTCAACATATGGTATAACGTATTTGTACGAGAACCCGTTACTGTAACTAATCTTAATTTATTCATTATTTTCTTGCTAATAGTGCTATACCTGTGCTAGATGGTTTTGTTGTAAACATACGAAAGTTTTTTAAATTTACCAAATTCCACTCTGAATTATTTTCTAAATCTTTAATGAATTTAGCTGGTCCATCAAATGGTTGAAAATCTTTTTTTGAATCTTCTGTAACAACAAATGTATCGTGATAGTTTTTATCGGTATCATGTATTGTTATTAAACCATTTTCATTCATTATACTTGAATACAATTCAAAATCTTTTTTAACTCCTTCGTATGAATGGTCACCATCAATGTGTAAATAATCTATCTTAATATCTTGTCTAACAAAATAATCATAGAATGCTCTTTCAGATGTTTCTAATATTATTTGAGGTTGAAAGTTATATCTTAAAAAGCTATTCTCTTCTGTCCAATCGGTAAATCCACCAATACCATTTGCAGCATCTACTATTATTGTAGTTCCCGTATCTCCCCACTCATTTTGTGAATTACCTTCGAATATTCCTTGCGCCCATAAATCATATCGAGATTGTGTCATAATGCGTGGTATATATCCACCACCACTTCCAATACAAACACAAACTTTTGCTTTTATAAATTGAATAAATGAATATATTAACATTCCATCGCCCATATGTAAATCAGTTGCACCGTGAGTCCAACGATAATTTACAGGCGTATGAATCTTATTACCATTCTCATCTAAATGAGTATTATTTGTAATGAATTCATTTACTCTATCTAAATTTATAAGATGTTGCATATCTCATTAATCCATTTTTGTTTATTTGTATATTCATTTAATCCATCTCTTAATTTACAAAATTCCAAATTAATGATGTCAAACCCATCTTCTAAAATTTGTAAATATTTGTGATTAAATTCTGCTTTACTATTTGCTCTATATTTGTAATCAATGTGTTTCATCCAATCGGTATGTATGATTGGAACTTTACCATTATCAACTGCATCAAATATTGCATAACCGAATGGTTCTTTTGTATAACATCCGTGAAATATTTGAAAATTACTTTCAAAAAACTTTTGATGAAATCGATATTCAAATTCCATAAATCTATGATAATCCGAATTTATTTTAGAACCTTCTAACATTCTTTTATAATCGTATTTGTTAGAAAATATTATAGCAGGTTGATTATCCAAATAATGTGCATTTTTTCTCGTTTCGCATCTAGCTGCATATCCAATTCTATTACTAATAATTCCTAAAAATGGTTTGCTTTGTTTCCATTCATAGTAATTTGTAATGTTAATAATGTGTGGATAACTTTTATGTATGCTATCATTTTCATACCCAATCCAAACTAAATTATCCGAATTATCTAATATTTCCTTTTGCCATTCCCAATCTACTTTAGTCATTAAATTCTCATATTCCGAATTTAATCCTAACATATCGGGAATAAAAGCGTGAACAAAGGTTGTATGTGTTTTATGTAAATATTTTTTAATTATTGGATTTGGTTTATATGAATGGTGTAAGAAAACTATTTTATCGCATTCATCTAATAATTTATCAACTTCCTTTTCGTTTTCGTAAGTGTAAATTGCACCGATTTCTCTAACCAAAGGTCTACCATCAATTACAATTTTGTAATCTTCTTTTAATAAATGAAGAATGTTTTCTACAAAGTTATTACACCAAATATCAGAACCACCTATAACATTTTTTCCGTAACCTGTTGTTATGAATACTATCATGGATTATTTTTTTGTACATTTCTAACCAACTCATCATTATAGTAAACTTTAATGGAGTTTAAATGTACTCCATCTTTAAAATTTTCCTTATTAAAATTTTTTATATATTCATTTATATACAAATCTAATTCATTTTGAAGTTGATTATCAGAAAAATCTCTTTCGTTTTTTAAAGTTTGTTCGATAGAATATGAATTAGAATCTTCTATTATCATTTTTAATTCTGTCATTTTATTCGGGTTTAATTGGCCAAACTATATCAAAAGGATTTCCCTGTTCGGTTATATCTCTTAAAGATTGCCTATATTCTCTCCACGCATTTGTAATTGGATAATCACTATTAGCCATATAATCGGTTTCTTGTAATAATTTTAATCTTTTTGCTCTAACATCTAACCAACCGTGTTCATAATGTAAATTTAACTCTTCATCTGTTTTTTTTCTAATAGTATATCCTAAATAATAGCTAGAGCCGCTTATATATGGTGTTGTATCCATATCATATGTTTCATCATCTGAATGGGATATCGGTATAAGTTTATTTAACTCATAGTAACCATTCGATTGTAATAATTCCGAAGTTAATTCGGTATCATCAATTTTTAATTTTTTTATTATATCTTTTTCAGACACCGGCCATTGTGTTAATGAACCGGATACAAAAATATAATCAAATTTGTAAATATCATTCATAATTTTTTATTTTTACCATGTATTATCAAATAATGAATACACAATCCATTTATAATATTGATACGGGTCATCAACACTCGAATTGGCGGTATATACTAAAATCATACCACAACCACCATTTAACTGATAAAAATTATCAGTATCACTACCGGCCAAAAACCCTCTAACAAAAACGGCATTTGCATCAGATTTATTAAATAAAAAGATAGTAGTGCCTGTTTCTAATCTTGTTGGACTATTTGGACCAGGCTCATATGTGCCAGTATTAAGTTGATTTGGTAATATATAGTATCTACTCGTAGCACTACTAAAACTTAACCACATTTGCATATAACCTTGTGATATCATATATGATAAATCCGTTGGTGTTCCAATAGTACCTGGACTTGCAATAGTATAAGTTCTCTGAACCATTCCCGCCATATAAGGTAATGAAGGATTTGCGGCAATCGGGTCATTGTAATTATCATAAAAACTACTACCTACATCAATTCTTCCATTTAAAGAAGTTCTACCATTAACATATAAAACATTATCAGTAATGGTGTCTTGATTAAGTACAGTTCTTCCACCTTCTACTTGTAATAATGTTACACCATACGTTGAACCAGGAGCTTCTCTAGTTATTTTAACAAATTGGTCGGAGTTTGTAACCGCTTGGAATCCTCCACCCGACATTTCGATAAAGTTTGCTGGCTTATTAAAATTAACATTTCCATCAAGCGAACTTACTGCCATCCCACCAACACCAGAAACAGTAAAATAAGTATAAGCTCCATTTTCAGAAGTACCATCTAAATAATATTGATA
>JACCDL010643749.1_pt1 | contig 15269 bp, 13 predicted proteins | sample 7441931 | NCBI WGS metagenome assembly JACCDL01 (sample SAMN15323437, study PRJNA562643) | freshwater metagenome | isolation source: river surface water | place: USA:Blue River Watershed | collected 2017-08-16 | reverse complement strand
GTTCGGAAAAGAAAAGTGATGGGGTGAGATAACGTGAGCGCGAGCACCCGAATCCTTTATGCTGTGTTGTTAGCCTTCCTGGTGATTGTGCCCTTCCAGGATTTTGTCTACATCGTGTTTGTGATGAAGTTGCTGTGCTTTGCATTGTTTGCCAGCGCCTTTAATTTGCTTCTGGGCTACACCGGGCTTTTATCGTTTGGCCATGCCGCGTTTTTTGGCGGGGCTGCCTACGTGACTGCACATGCGTCGAAAGCCTGGGGCCTTACGCCTGAGCTGGCGATTTTAGTCGGCATGGTCTATGCCGCAGTAACCGGCTATCTCTTTGGAAGCCTGGCCATTCGGCGCCAGGGTATTTACTTCGCCATGATCACGTTGGCACTCTCGCAGCTGATTTTCTTCTTGGCGTTGCAGATGAAGTTTACGGGCGGTGAAGACGGCATTCAGGGTGTGCCACGTGGGCATCTGTTTGGCCTGATTGATCTCTCGGGTGATACAGCCATTTACTACTTTGTGTTGGTGCTCTTCCTTTTGGGCTTCTTGCTCATCCAACGCACCATTCACTCACCCTTTGGCCAGGTGCTGAAATCAATTCGCGAGAATGAGCCTCGGGCGATATCCCTGGGCTATGACGTAAAACAGTTCAAGCTGATGGCGTTTGTGATTTCTGCGACCATCGCCGGCATGGCCGGTGCTATGAAATCGCTGGTCTTCCAGCTTGCGACGCTGACCGATGTGCATTGGCATATGTCGGGCGAGGTGGTGCTGATGACAATTCTTGGTGGTATCGGCACCATCTTGGGCCCTGTGGTGGGTGCCGGTGTGGTGATCGGGCTTCAGAACTACTTGGCCAGCATTGGATCGTTCAGCACGATCGTTTTAGGCGCTATTTTCGTGGTCTGCGTGTTGGCCTTCCGCCGCGGTATTGTGGGCGAGTTGATCGCCTTCATGGATCGGCGCAAAGAAGCTAAAGATCCGCGCAAAGATTACGAGCCCAGTAAATAACGCTACGTTTGCAGCGATTGCTGAATTCGTTTTTCTGATGGCAGCCATGCAATGGTGAATGCCGTAAAGCAGGCAATCGCTGTCATGGCAAAAAAGAGTGCCTCAAAGCTTGTCGCCTTCACAATCGGTCCGAGCAGGTAGACCGCAATGCCGCTGATGCCAAAGGATGTGGCCAGACGAATGCCGGCGACACGGCTTCGCATGCTGTCATCCACATAGCGCACCACGACTGCATCGATAAAGGGAATGGCCCCAAAAATCATGGCCATGTAGCCCACGGCACAGAAAAAGAGTACCCAGCCGGAAGACTCTGCAGCGATGAAGAGCAACACGATCTGACTGGCCACGATGCCCATATAAAGCGGCTTCATGGGCACATGATCCAGCAGGTAGCCGACCGCCACCTGGCTAAAGGCGGCGATGGCATAGATGCAAGCGAGCAGCATGCCCAGCGTGGCGGGATCCGAAATGATTCCAGTGAAGCGCTCGCGTAGCAGTTCCGTATTGCCATTGGTGGTGAAGTTAAAGAGCAGGGCGCCCGATGTGGCCGCAATCGTGATGACAAAGAGGGCACGCATGGTCACAGCACGTGGAATCGCTGCCTGGCTGCTCTTACGCTTTGCGGGTGCATGCTCTTCTTGGGGAGCAAATTGCGCGAACAGAAATCCCATCATGGCCGAGAGCACCGCCGGCAGAATGAATGCTGCACGCCAGCCAAAGTACTTCACCATGAAGCCGGTCAGGATGGCGGCAATCGCCAGGCCCATATTGCCGGCCAGATTGTTCCAGCCAATGATGCGGCCTGGGCGCTGCGACTGGGCAAGCAGCATGGGAATACCCACCGGATGGTAGATCGATGAAAACGCACCCATGATGGTGAGCGCCACCGCGATCTGAAGCGGGCTCTGCGAAAGCGCCACCGCAATGCACGAGACCGAAATGCCCGCGAAAAAGACCAACATCATTTTTCGGCGGCCCCACAGGTCGCCCAAGCGGCCAGAGGGAATCGAGCCCAAGCCAAACATAATGAAGGCGCCGGCCGTGTAGGGCATCAGGTCTTCCCACCGGTCGATACCAAATTCAAGCGCGATGGCCGTGACGGCCGAGGCAAAGATCAGCAGCACCAGGTGATCCAGGGCGTGGGCTGCATTGAGCAGCAGTGAGGTGGGGCGGTTCATCATGGCGGGAATTTTAAACCTGGGGATTTCTGGGTTCGTATCGAATAATTTTTGTATCGATCCATCGGTCGTCTGGCCGATGGTGTCGATCGTGCCTTCGGGGTAGGTTTCGGGCTTGCAGTAGCGCCTCGAAAGGATTAGCCTGTTACATGTTACGAAATCCACCCCAGACAAAATCGCAGCGTAAAAGCCCTTGTATGCCGACACCGGTCGCCCTTCGCGTAAAAAAACGCCGTGACGCCATGCGTGCGGCGGGGCTTCGCCCTCTGCAGATTTGGGTGCCTGATACGCGTTCGCCCAATTTCGCAAAGGAGGCCAGGCGTCAATCGTTGTTGGTGGCGAAGGCAGACTCTGGCGATGCTGAGTTGGTGGGATTGTTGGAGTCGTCTGCCGCTTTGATACCGGGATGGACCGAATGAAGCGTGGCGATTTGGTTCGGGTTGCCTTGCCCGGAGACTATGGAAAACCGCGTCCTGCGCTTGTGGTTCAATCGAATCTGTTTGCAAAACATGCCTCCGTGACGCTTTTGCCTTTGACCAGCGCCTTGGTAGATGCACCGTTATTGCGAGTCCCCATCGAACCTAATGATCACAATCAACTTCAGAAACTATCTCAGATCATGATTGATAAGCCCATGACCATACCCCGGGACAAAGTGGGCACGCCGTTTGGTCGGGCATCGGATGAAACCATGGTGACGGTGTCTCGGCATCTGGCTGTATTTTTGGGTATTGCTGCTTGATGAACAAACACAATCCCATGACCATTGCCCTTTGGGCCATGTTGATCTGTGGCTGTCTTATCGGGTTGATCTCCTTTGGTGTGCGATCGTCGTTCGGATTATTTGTAGATCCGGTTTCAGGGCCGCTGGGGTTTAATTTCGGCCGCGAATCATTTGCCTTTGCCATGGCGATTCAGAATTTATTCTGGGGCATTGGGCAGCCTATTGCAGGTGCTTTATCGGATCGGTTCGGTCCCTGGAAAGTCTTGGCCGGGGGCGGCGTGCTCTTTGCGGTGGGCCTCGCGACCATGACCATGTCCAGCGATCCCACCACCTTCACATTGACCACGGGAATTCTGATCGGTCTGGGCATGAGCGGTGCTGGGCATAACACCGTGATTGCGGCTTTTGCTCAGTTGATGCCCGCGGAGCGCCGGGCCTGGGCGATGGGGCTCGCCACCGCCATGGCCAGTCTGGGGCAGTTCATGGTCGTGCCGCTGGGCCAAGCCTTCATCGAGGCCTACGGCTGGGCCACCGCGGTTCTCATTCTGGCTTTCGCAATGGCGACCACACCCCTCTTGGCACTGTCGTTGCGCACCAAGCCTAACGATAAACATGCGGTGCCAAGCACTACGGCCACAGCAAACTCTTTTCGCGAATCCTTGACCCAGGCCTTTGGCCATTCCAGCTATTGGTTATTGATCGGCGGGTTTTTTGTCTGTGGTTTTCAGCTGGCATTTATCACGGTGCACTTCCCGCCGTACTTAAGCGATATGGGCATCTCGGCAACGGTGGCCAGTTGGGGCCTTGCCATGATTGGTTTATTTAATGTGGTGGGAAGTTATCTAAGTGGATCACTCTGCAGCCGTTGGTCGCGCAAAATGCTTTTGTCGGTCATTTATTTTGCACGCGCAGTGGTGATCACCGTGTTTCTTCTGGCGCCGCTATCAACAGCAAGCGTATTGCTCTTTGGCGCGGCCATGGGCGTGTTGTGGTTGTCGACCGTACCGCCTACCGCACAGCTTGTGGGCGTGATGTTCGGCAATCGTTATCTTTCCATGCTGTTTGGCTTTGTATTTTTGTCTCACCAGATTGGCGCGTTTTTCGGCGTCTGGCTCGGCGGGCAGATCTTTGCAACAACCGGCAGTTACCTGCCCATTTGGTGGGGCGGCGTCGTGCTTGCCGTGATTGCGGGATTCCTGCACCTGCCCATACGCGAACAGTTGTGGGTGCCTCGAAGCCCTAAACCTCAGGCGATATAGCGATGCGCAGGCACGTGGTCGGTGTGATGCTCTTGCTGGCGTCTGCCCTTGTGGTGATGGGCGCGTGGATCGGCGTGCAAGCCACACGCTCGGATCCGCTACCCACTCTAGTCTGGGCGAAGAATGTGCCCGATGCTGCGGTGATGACTGCAAGCCCGCTGGTCTTGGATCAGCTGGGCAATGGCTGGTGGTGGATCTACGCCACACCAAACGATCGGGAGCGTCTGCGGCAGACCGGCGTCACATTCGCTGTGGCGTTACCGACGCCTCTCGCCCAAATGGCAGGCTGCTCGATGCCGGTGCCGGCGAATCTGAAGCTCGTTCAATAAACGAGCGCTTCGTGTGCCGTTCTAGCGCCGGTGCCCGCTCACAAAAACCGAGGGCAAATAAACTTCAAAAGCATTTGCCCTCGAAGTTTTTGCTCGTCGGATCCCCGACGCTCCCCGGCACACGCGCTGTGAAAAATTAGAACGCCTCTTTCTCGGCTTCGAGAAACGCCAGACTTGTGTACTTACCGATGTTGGCCTCAAAGCCCGCCGTGCGTTTGGCGCGTGAGGCAACACGCGGATCTTTCAGCACCAGGTTTTTGGCCGCGCTCAGATCTTTGCCGTCTTTCACTGCCTGGAGGCAAGGCTCCCATATACCGGCCATCAGCTCGCCGTAGTCTTTGAGCAATCCCTTGCCGGGATTGCCGTGGCCAGGGAGCCACAGCTGATCGCCTGCTGCTTTTTGCAGCGCCTGGTAGTACTTGAACGTGCCGGGGTAGGAGCCATCATCGATATTGGCGATCCGGTTTTCCATAGCGATATCACCGATATGGGTGACCTTGTCTTCCACCACCTCTACCGTGAGATCGCAGGGTGTGTGAGCAGTGCCATAGAAGTGCATTTTTAATCGCGTGTCACCAAAGTCGAGTACCTGACCGTTCACCACTTCGGTATTGGGGGCTACGACCTTTGTGCCTGCTGTGGCCTGGTTGGTCCACTTTTCCAGCAGGCTGCGCCACATGTTGCCTTCAACCCCCTTGATTCGCGAGATGTTTTCTTTGAGCGAGTAAATGGGCAGGCCAGGATAGGCTTCAGCATAGGCATGGTTCGCGAGCCAATGATCGCCATGGTAGTGAGAGTTGAACACAGCCACCACGGGCTTGTCGGTCACGGTCTTGATCATGCGAAGGGCCATCTCACCAATCTGTACCGAACCGCCCGAATCGAGAATCACCACGCCTTTCTGGGTGATCACGAAGGTGATGTTGCACATCATGCCCCGGTTCTCAGGGGTCGGAAAACTGTCGGGTGAATAGATCAACCAGACACGTCTTGAGATTTGTTTGGGTTTGTGATCTTTGACGGGCGGACCACGAAAGAACTCATCGGCCTGCTGGGCAAAGAGTCTGACTTCTGGCACGAGGCTTAGCCCGCCGATACTGGCGGTGATGCCTACACTTGTTTTCCATGACTGGCGAATGAATCCGCGGCGGTCCATGAAATGCTCCTCCCTATGTGTTTATACGTATAAGGCGCAATGCTACACTTGGCCGATCGTGCGTGGTTTGACGAAGATCAGATTTAAATTTAGACCCAGGCTGCTGGATGACCTGGCGGACTACGATCGGCGCACGTTTGCCCTCGATCTCTCGGCCGGCATCACCGTTGGAATTGTTGCACTGCCACTTGCTATGGCCTTTGCCATTGCGTCGGGCCTTCCGCCTCAGGCGGGACTCTTCACGGCGATTGTGGCGGGATTTCTGGTCTCCGCCTTCAGTGGCTCTTCTGTGCAGATTGCAGGCCCGGCCGGCGCCTTTATCGTGGTGGTGTTTGCGATCGTAGAGCGCTACGGTGTGGCGAATCTGCTGATTTCCACGCTCTGTGCTGGCGTGCTCATGTTCATTATGGGTGTGTTGCGTTGGGGCGGCCTTGTCCGCCTGATTCCGGTGTCGATTGTGATTGGTTTTACTAACGGCATCGCAGTTCTTATTGGCCTTTCTCAAGTCAAAGAGTTTCTAGGCCTAGCAATCCCAGAGCTACCAGCCGAGTTCTTTGGAAAGATGGCCGCGATTTTCTCGGCGCTGCACACGATTGATCCGGCAGCGGTATTCATATCGTGTCTGTCATTGGCGATTGTCGTGCTGTGGCCAAAGAGCTATTCCGATCACACTTCATTTTTGGGCCGGTGGATTGCACGCCTACCGGGCACGCTGGTTGCCCTTGCGGTGGGCACGATTCTGGTGTCGGTATTGAATTTGAAGGTCGCCACCATCGGATCTGCGTTTGGCGAGATTCCGCAGGGCCTACCCAGTTTTACGCTGCCCGAGTTTGAGTGGTCCACCGTTCGTTATTTGTTTGCACCGATTCTGACGATTGCGTTTTTGGGGGCGGTGGAATCGTTGCTGTGCGCCCGTGTCGCCGATGCCATGACCAAAGCCAAGCACGATCCCAATCAAGAGCTGATGGCACAGGGGATCGCCAATGTCGTCTCGCCATTTTTTGGGGGCTACTGCGCGACCGGCACAGTAGCGCGGACCGTGACCAACATTCGCGCGGGCGGTAGGACCCAGGTCTCGGGAGTCATTCACGCTCTGACACTGTTGGTGATTGTGCTTGGGGCGGCACCGCTTGCAAGCAATGTACCGCTCGCTACGCTCTCCGGCATATTGATGTTCGTGGCCTGGAACATGGGCGAGTGGCGAGAATTTCTACGGCTAAAAAACTTTTCGTATGCATACCGCATTATCTTGGTGTCGACCTTTGTGTTGACGGTGGTGGTCGACATTACCGTCGCGGTAGAGGTGGGCCTTGCGTTGTCCTGTCTGTTTTACATCACCCGCATGTCTGAGCTCACGCGGGTCGAGCCCTTCACCGCCCAAGAGCGCATGGCGCTCGGGGTGCGTGACGCCGATGTTGAAGTGGTGCGGATTGTCGGCAGCCTCTTTTTTGGGGCCATCAGCAAGCTTGAGGGGTTTACCGAGAGCCGCTCGGCCTTGCCGCGGGTCTTGATTTTGGATATGTCGTCACTTATTCAGTTGGATACCACCGGGATTGAGTCGTTGGCGGTCCTGCACCAGTCGCTGCTTGATCAGGGTGGGGAGTTGCGTATAGCGGGCGCCCATGGCCAGCCCCTCTCGCTGATGGAGCGCTCAGAGTTTATGAGCAAACTAGGCCATCACTACTTCTACAAGTCTGTGGCGGAGGCCTGCAAAGACTGATTGCTTTGCCAGGCATTGCGCAGTTATCTGCTCAGGTATGGCCAATGGCGTCGATTAGCCGGTATTGCGCAGCCCTGCGGCAATGCCGTTGATCGACAGATGAATCCCGATCTGGGTACGGTCGTCTTGCTGTCCAGCACGCCAGCGTCGAATCAGCTCAATCTGCAGGTGATTCAGGGGATCCAGATACGGGAATCGGTGGGCGATAGACGAGGCCAACAATGGATTGGTGGCCAGCCGTTGTTTGTGCCCGGTGATTTTTTCCAGTGCCTCGATGGTTTTGGTGCACTCGGTTTCAATAGCGCTGTAGATTTTCTTGGCCAGTTTTTTATCGTGCACCAGTTCGGCATAGCGTTTGGCCATGCCCAGGTCGGCCTTGGCCATGACCATGTCGATATTCGACATGAGCGTGGAGAAAAACGGCCACTCTGTATGCATTCGTTTTAAAAGTGCCAGGTTCTTCTTGGGTGCTTCACCGATAAATTCCGTGATCGCAGATCCAAAACCGTACCAGCCGGGAAGATTGACACGGCTCTGGCCCCACGAGAACCCCCATGGGATTGCACGCAGATCCTCAATGCTGCGGGAGTCGCGTCGTGATGCAGGCCGCGATCCAATGTTCAGCTGGGCTATTTCGCTGATCGGTGTGGCTTCAAAAAAATAATCTTCAAAGCCCTCGGTCTCGTAGACCAGTGCCCGATAGGCAGCCATGCTCTGTTCCGAGAGTTTTGCTGCGGCAGTCAGGAATTCGGCGGGTGGTTTCTGCTGGTTGGTGAGCAGTGTGGCTTCCAACACGGCAGAGACCAAGACCTCAAGGTTGCGCCCCCCGATCTGCGGATTGGCGTATTTGTTCGAGATGATTTCGCCTTGCTCGGTGAGCCGAAGCTGGCCATTTACAGTACCGGCCGGCTGCGCCAAGATGGCCTGATAGCTTGGACCGCCTCCTCGGCCAACGGTGCCGCCACGGCCGTGGAACAGACGAAGGGTAATGCCGGGATACTCTTCGAAGAGCGATACCAGCTCAGTCGAGGTCTTGTAGAGCTCCCAGTTGCTTGTAAAAAAGCCACCGTCTTTGTTGCTGTCCGAATAGCCGAGCATGATGTCTTGCTCGCCACCGGATCGACGGATCAGGTCCGCAACGCCTGGCAATTCGTAAAACGCACGCATGATGCCTGCGGCATAGCGCAGATCTTCGATGGTCTCAAAGAGCGGCACTACGATCAGGGCGGTGAACCCGTCTTCGTCGAGTGTGCCGCTCATCAGGCCACATTCCTTCTGAATCAGCAGCACTTCGAGCAGATCACTCACACTTTCGGTGTGGCTGATGATCGCGTGCCGCAGGGTCTCAGAGCCAAAGCGTTGAAGGATCGAAAACGCGGTCTCAAAAATAGCGAGCTCGGATTCGGCAGTCTCGGAGTAGGTCACATGCCGAGAGCGCAGGCTTCGCGCATCGTTGAGAAGAATCAGCAACAGTTCAATCTTGTTATTTTCTTCAAGGTGTTCATAGCCGCTTTCGATCTTGGCCCCGCGCAGCAGCTCGGATACAACATGTTCGTGCACCGCCGAGTTCTGACGCAAATCGGTCGTGGCCATGTGAAAGCCAAAGACTTCGACCGCTTTCATCAGGCTGCGAAGCCGAGATTGCGCCAAGGCGGTGCCGTGGTGGGCCATCAACGACGCATGAATGATGTGCAGATCCTGCAGGAACTCCTCATACCGTAGATAAGGTTCAGAGGGCTCCACCGCATGCCGCATGGCTTCGGTGCCGGTCAGTTCGGTCAAGGTGCTGGCCAGCCGCGCATAGATGCCCACAAGGGCCCGCCGATAGGGCTCATCTTGTCGGTGCGGGTTGGTGTCGCCGGAGCGATCGGCCAGCTCCTTTAGATCCTCGGAGCATCCCACCAAGGCATCGCAAATCGAGAGCTCGCCTCCCAAGGCATGCACCTGAGTCAGGTAGTGACGCAGCACGATCTCGCTGTGCCGAGAGACGGTCTGCTGCAGGGTTTCATCGATCACATTGGGGTTGCCATCTCGGTCACCGCCAATCCAGTTACCCATTCGGAAAAATGCCGGTACAAACTCGGCTTTCGAGAGCCGCTCAATTCGCTGATAGAGCTTTGGCACCTCGTGCAAAAAAGTGCTCTGGTAATACGACACGGCGTTTTCAATCTCATCTTCAACGCTTAGTTTTGAGACGCGAATCAGGCGGGTCTGCCAGAGCTGGGTCACGCGTGCCCGAATGGCGGACTCGATATCGAGTCGTTCTTCTGGAAGGGCGGTATCGTGCCGCTTGGTGAGAAGCTCACCGATGGCCCGCTTGGCATCCAGAATACTCTTACGCTGGACCTCGGTGGGGTGTGCCGTCAATACCGGTGAAATCCAGGCGTTGTGCAGGGTGCGATGGATTTTCTGTGCCGCGACCTTGGATTCCTTAAGACGCTTGAAGGTGCGTACCAGGCTGCCCTCGGCCGCATTGGGATCTTCTTGGGCCATCAGATGAAGATTGAATTGGTCTTCGGCCAGGTTCGCCAGGTGAGAGAAATAGGTGAACGCCCGAATCACGCTCACAGCTTTGTCGGGGCTTAGGCCTTTAAGAATCTTATCGAGTGCCTTGCCGGCTTGGGTGTCGGCATCACGGTGATAGGCCACACTCAGTTTGCGAATGTTCTCGATCAGCTCGAACGTTTCGGGGCCTTCCTGCTCACGAATCGTGTCACCCAAAAGGGTGCCAAGAAATCGAATGTTGTCGCGTAATTGTTGTTCGGGTGCAAGAGGCATAAAACGCTTTCGCTAGAAATTCAGAGCAAATGAGCCGGTCATGTGTCGGCTGATCAGCTCGGAGTAGGTGTCGGGGTCGCCTGATCGGTGTTTTGGGTCTGCGGCAAGAGGCTGGGATCAAGCGCCTCACGCTCATCGAACACAAAGCAGGTGCCATCGTAGTGATGGGCATCGGTCTGCTCAAAATAGCGCAGGATGCCGCCTTCAAGTTGATAGGTGTGTTCCAGGCCAATCTCGCGCATGTAGATGGCAGCCTTTTCGCACCGAATGCCACCCGTGCAGAAGCTCACGATGGTTTTGCCGTCGAACTCGGATTTGTGGTCCTCAATTGCCTTCGGAAACTCTGTGAACTTATGGATCCGATAGTCGATCGTATTTTTGAATGTGCCGTAGTCGACTTCAAACGCATTGCGTGTATCGAGCATCACCACGGGCCGGCCCTCGTCGTCGTGGCCTTGGTCCAGCCATCGGTTCAGGGTGGAGGGTGAGACCGAAGGCGCACGGCCGTCGTGGGGTCGAATAGTAGGGTGATCCATGCGAATGATTTCGCGCTTGATCTTGACCAGCATCTTGCGAAAGGGCTGATGGTCTGACCAGCTCTCTTTGGGGTCCAGATTTGCAAAGCGGGGATCTTCGCATAGCCAGTCGATGAACTGCCGAATTGCAGATGCATTGGCGGCAAGGAAAAGATTGATGCCTTCTTCGGCAATAAGAATCGTTCCCTTGAGTTCGAGCTGCCGACAGCGTGCCAGAAGCTGCTCGCGCAGCACCGGCAGATCGTGGAGTGCAACGAACTTGTACGACGAGATATTGAGTATCGGGCCCATAGCGGCATTTTAATGTCGCCTGGGTGAGTTCACATCTCAGTTCACGTTCACCACCAGCCGTCCGCGGATCTTTCCGGCCAGGATGTCATTGGCTTTGTCCAAGACTTCGGAGAGACGGATTTCGCTGGTCATGGCGCCTAAGGTGGTCGTATTCAGGTCTGCGGCCAGCCGTTGCCAGGCCTTTTCTCTGCGCTGCCGTGGTGCGGTCACGCTGTTGATGCCGTAGAGGGCCACCCCACGCAGAATAAACGGTGCCACTGTGGCGGGGAAATCCATGCCTTGGGCTAGACCGCAGGCCGCGACCGCGCCCTCTGCCTTGGTGGTGGCACAGGCGTTGACCAGGGTATGGCTTCCCACACTGTCCACCACGGCAGCCCAACGTTCTTTGCCCAGCGGCTTACCGGGGGCCGAGAGTTCGGCACGATCGATCACCTCGGCAGCACCGATCGAGGTCAAATAGGCGCTTTCATTTGGTCGGCCGGTGGATGCCACCACGCGAAAGCCGCGTGCGGAGAGCAGTGCAATCGCCACACTGCCCACGCCGCCGGCGGCACCGGTCACCAGCACATCGCCATCGGCCGGTTTCACGCCGTGTCCTTCAATAGCCAGAATGCAGAGCATCGCGGTGTAGCCTGCGGTGCCAATGGCCATGGCCTGCCGTGACGTGAAGGCGGCTGGTGTGTGAATTAGCCAGTCGCCTTTCACTTTTGCGTATTGGGCAAGGCCTCCGGGGTGTGTTTCGCCTACGCCCCAGCCGTTGAGAATTACCGCATCGCCTTGCTTGAATTCCGGATCGGCACTCTCTACGACCGTGCCGGCGAAATCGATGCCGGGAATCATTGGGAATTTTCGAATGATGGGGGACTTACCTGTAATTGCGAGCCCATCTTTGTAGTTGATCGTCGAGTAATCGACTTTTACCAAAACATCTTTATCGCCCGTAGTGCTCAGTGCCGATTCATCCACGGTCTTGAGTTCAGCGGTGTAGGCGGATTCGGTTTTGTTGACAACAATGGCGTGAAAGGGGGTCATGGGGAGTCTCCTGATCAGGATGAAATTTTAAGAGTTTTAGCCTGCGCACGGATGGCAGCCCGGGCATCCGCATCGAGTCGTTTGAGATTGCGCACCTGCATGACCATGCGCGGGTTTTTCACCAGCGAGGCCTCGTGACGCAGCAGAAAATCCCAATAGAGGGTGGTGAATGGGCAGGCGTTTTCGCCGGTCGAGACGGCGGGGTCAAAGCGGCACAATTTGCAGTAGTTGCTCATGCGGTCGATGTACTTGCCGCTGGCCGCATAGGGTTTGCTGGCCATCGCACCGCCATCGGCAAACTGGCTCATGCCCAAGGTGTTGGGCAGCTCGACCCACTCCACGGCATCCACATAAACACTTAAGTACCAGGCATGAATCTGCTTGGGGTCGATGCCCAGCAAAAGAGAATAGAGGCCTGTCACCATCAGGCGTTGAATGTGGTGGGCATAGCCGGTCTGAAGGGTCTGGGTGAGTGTTTCGCGCAGGCAATGGGCATCGGTCTTGCCGGTCCAGAACCAATCGGGCAGCGGTGTGGTGGCATTGAGTGCGTTGCGCTCTATGTAGTCGGGCATCTGGGTCCAATAAATGCCACGCACGTATTCACGCCAGCCAAGAATCTGTCGAATGAACCCTTCCACAGAGGCAAGCGGAGCCTTGCCTGCACGATAGGCCTTCTCGGCGGCGGCCACCACCTCGTGGGCCGATAAGAGCTTGAGGTTAAGCGCCACCGAGAGGTGCGAGTGGAAAAGCCAGGCTTCACCTGTCCACATAGCGTCTTGGTAGCGGCCAAATAACGCAAGGCGCTCGTGGATGAACGCTTGCAACACCTGCAATGCCTGATCACGCGTCACAGGCCATCCGAAATGGGTTGCCGTGTTGTTGGGCGCGTGAAGCTCGCCAGGATGATCAGCGAACCGTTCGTTGACCAGATGGATTACATCCTGCGTGATGGCATCCGGGGTAAAACGCGTGGGCGTCGGAATCGGAGGGGGCCCTTCCTTGCCAAAGGATTCGCGGTTTTCTTGATCAAAATTCCAGGCGCCACCTGCCGGCTCACCGTTGTCCATCAGCACGCCGGTTTTGGTGCGCAGTTCTCGATAGAAGTACTCTAGGCGCAGCTGCTTTCGGCCCTTCGCATGTTGGGCAAAATCGCGCACCGTTGAAAAGAAGTGCCGATCCTCTCGAATGTCGAGCGGACAGTTGTGGTGCGTTGCTGTTTGTTTTATCTGATTCAGTACACGCCAGTCACCAGGTGCCGTCATGATGATGGCGCTGGGCCGAAGCTCTTCAATAGCCCTGCCAAGTTCAGTGCCCAGCTGCTGCGTATTCTTGGGTTCGCTCAGCGGCGTGTAGTGAACCGCGATTCTCTTCTGTTGAAGTTCTTGCGCGAAATGCCGCATGGCGGATAAAAACACCGCGATGCGTTGCTTGGATGACCATACATGGGTCGATTCTTCGGCCACCTCGGCCATCCAGACTGCATCGCGCTTGGCATCGAATCCGTCGAAGCAGGCAGCCTGGTGGTCCAGCTGGTCACCGAGCACCACGATCAAGTGGCGTAGGTTGGGCATATCGGGTGCCTTAAAGGGAGCAGTCTGCCCGGCGTGCTCGTAACGAGCGCGGGCTTAGGCGCCGAGTTTTTTCAACGCCGCCTCGATGGGCGCTATGTCGGTTGGGCGCACCACACGATCGACCTCTTGGCCGTTCCGGAGAACGATCAGCGTGGGCCAGAGCTTTACCGCAAACGACCGGCCGAGTGGCCGGCCTTTGCCGTCTTCGATCTGAAGCAGGGTGACATTTGGATACTGCGAGAGTACCGCCTGTGTTGGGCCCTCTGCCGCTTGGCAATGGGTGCACCAATTTGCACCAAACATCAGCACATGCATGCCCTTGAGTGCATCGGTGGATTCACGGGTGAGGTCAGAGGGCTGGTAATCAGAGGGCATGGAATGTCGTTTCGGTAAGGGTCTGGCTGCCGACGAGGGCAATATCGTGCTGCAAAACATAGTGACTCTCTGCCCAACTCGGAGAGGTGACCTTGGTGAGTCCGCCCACCACGCGCCCGGTGGCGTCGTCGACCAGTTGCGTGGCGTAAATGCTTGCCTTGCCGGGCCGCTCGCGCTCTAGGCCTATCAGGTAGTCGCCGGAATCATTTTGGCGAATGTCCTCGATACTGTAGTTCGTTTTCGGCACCCAGCTTTTTGATTTGCCTTTGATGACCGAAACATGATTTCCAGAAAATGCATCACCTGCCGCCTGGGCATCGATATCGATCACGTAACGGCCAGAGATGCTTTTGTAGAGCGCGAGACCTGCGGTGGCATTGGTCGCAATGATCTCGGCAATGACACCGGTGTCGGAGCCGGTGCTGGCATTGATCAGCCCGTTATTAGAGGCCATTGCGGAAAGAATGTCGGAGTATGTCAAATCAAGATCGGCCCACGAATTGCTGCTGCCGTCGGTGCTGCTCATGACCCCGATGATATTTTTCGATGGCGTCGAACCGCCGCTGTAGGCGAGCAGGGGGCCACCCGATGAGCCCTCACTAAGGCTGGCTCTGCTGCTGGTGTAGATCTCTGCCGAGGTCAGTGCCGAGACCGGTACGCTGTCCAACATCATGCCCGTGGAGTAGGACGCCGATGGATAGCCGATGGCCAGTGCCGTCTGTGCGCTGTCGTAACCTTTGCTGAGCGTGAGCCAGCCGTATTGATCGCCTACGGCCGTGTCCAGTCCAATCAATGCGACATCGTATTGTGATTCGGCATCGGTGACCGTGCTGTTGTCGCGGTCTTGGTAGAGCTGGGACGCAAACGCGAACAGCTCAAACTTCTGAAAACGCAGGACATTGCCCTGGTCATCAAATCGGTTGGTTTGAAAGTTGTAGTCTGCGGCGAGATAGAACTCGAAATCTGTAGCATAGCCGCCGTAGTCCGGGTTGTAGACCATGTGGCCTGCCGTCAACAGGTCATTTCGGCCCACCACAGAGAAGGTGCCGATGGTCTGCTCGCCACTGGGCCAGCTCACTTGCATCAGGCCAATCAGTGAATAAGGTGTTGTGGCGCGCTGGGCGCTCGAAGCTTCTGTAAACATAGTGCAGTCGTAGTGAGGCGCACTGCGCTGCCTCACATTGAAGTAAGTGGTGGAGCCGGCGGGAATCGAACCCGCGTCCGCAAGTCTTCCAAAGACAGTTCTACATACGTAGTCGATTAATTTAATTTAACCAAGCTGCTTAGCCAACCGACAGGCCGGCAACTGGCGATCCGC
>JACCDL010334691.1_pt1 | contig 15270 bp, 9 predicted proteins | sample 7441931 | NCBI WGS metagenome assembly JACCDL01 (sample SAMN15323437, study PRJNA562643) | freshwater metagenome | isolation source: river surface water | place: USA:Blue River Watershed | collected 2017-08-16 | reverse complement strand
TCCTGGGCATGTATGCCGGCGCCTCGGCCGACGGCGAATGCCCTCTGGTCGTCGACACGAGCACGCCTTCCTGCGGCGACAGCCGTTTCGGATGCTGGGTATGCACGTTGGTCGAAAAGGATAAGTCCATGTCGGCCATGATCCAAAATGACGCAGAAAAAGAATGGATGATGCCGCTGCTCGAGATCCGGAACGCCCTGGACTTCCGCCAGATGGGAGAAGGAGACGAGGACAGCTCCGATCGCCACCTGCGCGACTACCGTCGCATGAACGGCACCGTCCAACTGTTCTTCGGACGTCCTATCCACGGCCCCTACCTTCAGGAGATTCGCGCCAACTGGCTGCGCAAGCTGCTCACGGCACAGACCTGGATTCGCAAGAACGGTCCGGCCGACGTCAAAGGCATCACCCTACTCACGATGGACGAACTGCATGAGATTCGGCGTATCTGGGTGGTCGATAAGCACGAAATCGAAGACACACTCCCTGCCATCTATGAGGAATGCACCGGTGAACCGTTCCCGAAGCAGAAGATGGACGACTCGCAGTCCTACGGTGAACGTGAGCTGAAGATCCTGAAGATGGTCTGCGGAGACGATCGAAACCAATATGAACTGACGCGCTCGCTGCTAAGCATCGCTTCGCAACATAAGACCGGCCAGCGCCGGGCGAAGCTGCACTCCGAATTCACAAACCAGTTCCGCAGGCACACCTACGCCTCGGCCGAAGAAGCGATGCAAGACAAGCAAGCCGAAGAGGCTCAACGCAAAGAAGTCGAGGGAGGCGCCACGGAATAACATGGTCATCAAGAAGATCACCCTCCGGAATTTCGGCCCTTTCCTGGGAGAACATTCCCTCGACCTAAGCACCACCCCCGAGAAGCCCCTCATCCTTGTCGGCGCGCTCAACGGTGGCGGAAAGACATCCATCTTGGAAGCTACCCGCCTCACCCTGTACGGAAGCGAGTGCGGCAACGGAAAACTCCGTAGCATGAAGTACAAGGAGTACCTGCGGATGTGCATGAACAACAGCGCTCCCAAAGGCTCCATCACCTCGACCGAACTGACCTTCAGCCGAAACGAAGAAGGTGTGACAAAGGAAATCAGGGTAGATCGAGCCTGGATCCTGAAAGGCGACAGCGTGGACGAGACCATCAGCGTCTTCATCAACGGTGAACTCGAGGAGGCGCTCAGCAATGACACAGGATGGAACTCTTACATGTCGGCCTGCCTCCCCTCCAAGCTCGCGCACTTATTTCTCTTCGACGGGGAGCAGATCCTGCACGGTGGAGCTGGCGGCGTAAGTCCCATCCTCAAAGACGGAGTCTATTCCCTGCTTGGAATCGAAACCATCGATAAGCTCACGAGCGACCTGGAGCTATTCGAACGCAAGCAACTAGCCGAACTTATCAAAAAAACCGCGCTCAAGGAACTGAAGAGTTTCGAAAGCGAGATCCAGGCTATGTCGACCCAGTTGCAGTCCCTCAAAGACGAGAGAAAAGCCCAAGAGGAACTTCTGAGAAGCAGCGAGGAACTTCTTTCCAGGCGAAATGCTGAATTCGCTAAGAATGGAGGAGACGAGTATCGGAACCTCAGGCAGACCACCAAGCAACTTGAAGCAAAACAGGCTGAACTCGAAGCGGTCAATAACGAGCTGATCGAGGTTTTCTCCGGCCCGCTGAACCTAGAAATCACCCTTAATCAGCTAAAGCATCTTCAAAAGAGGGCTAAGGACGAGTCCGAAGCTCAAATTGCCAGTGCCTCCATCGAACTACTCCTCAAGCGCGACAAGGTTTTCGCAAAGGAAGTCGTCGAGAAACTGGAATCAGCGACGAAGGAAAAAATCGTCGCCTGGCTATCACGTGACATCGAAAAGCGCCGCGCGAGCATCCTGGACATTCCTAAAATTGGCCTGGATGAAAGCATCTCGGACAACATCAGGATACTCACGGAGCACACGATCCCTCAACTCAGGATCAAGGCGGATTCGCTTATCAAGCATCAGTCGAAGGTCAAAGATGAGATCAATGCCCTCGAAGATAAGCTGAGACAGGTGCCCTCCTCTGAGTACATCCAAGAACAAGAGACCCTCCTGAACCAGGCGACCCTAGACATGCAGATGGTCAGCGCGGGACTACTCACGCTGGACACAACTATCGCCCATCATGAGAGGTTGGTTTTAGAAAAGGAATCCACACTCCGAGCCTTCAAACTGGACAACATCGATGCCGCATCGAACGGAGCTGAGGCGATGAGGCTTCAGCGGCAGACCACAAAGTCCCTGGCGACATTAGCAGAGTTCAAGAAGAAGCTGATCGCCGAGAACATCTCGCTTATCCAGTCGCTCATCGAGGAGTCGCTCCAAAGACTGCTAAGGAAACTCTCCCTCATCAAGAAGCTCACCATCGACCCCGAGACCTTCGAGATTCATCTGGAAAATCCTGCCGGTGCCACCGTGCTCTGGCAGCAGATGTCCGCAGGCGAGCAGCAAATCGTCACGACTGCCATCATCTGGGGCCTTGCCCGGGCCAGCGGCCACGTCTTCCCGATGATGGTCGACACCCCCTTGGGCCGACTGGATGAGTCTCACCGAGGAAAACTCCTCGAGCATTACTATCCGGAAGCCTCCCACCAGGTCGTCCTGCTCTCCACCGACAAGGAAATCGGCCCTAAAGACCTAGAATCCTTAAGGGACCACGTGACCCGCACCTACCTCGTTCGACACAACGAACAGACCAAGGTCAGCGACCTCACCGAAGGATACTTCAACTAAGATGAAACCTCCCGTACAGAACATCCGAGTCAGCCAACGCGGCAAAGAAGCGCTGCAACGCCTCAAGACCCGGACAGGCATCCCTAATTGGAACGTCCTTTGCCGCTGGGCCGTCAGCGCCTCCCTGGGCATGGATACCCCCCCGCCCCGGTGGATCGCCCAGGAGGAAAGCAACATCGACATGGACTGGAAGACCTTCGCCGGCGACCAGGCCGACATCCTGTCGGCACTCATCTACCAATCAGCCGAGAAATACGGAGAATCAAAGCCTGAAGCCCTGCCGGCGTTCTTCCGAGCACACCTTGAACGAGGCATCAATGCGATTCAGAACGTGAAGAAGCTGAGCGATATCGCCCAGCTTTCCGGCTGAGAGTTAGATCTTCAGTTCTTCGGGCTGTGGAGATGAACCATCATCACTGAGCTCCATCAGCTTCTGGGCGAACTCCAGTGTTTTATAACCATAAAGAGCTTCCCTACGAAGAAGGTCTAAACCTGCGTTCGCATACTCCGAGAATATCTCTACCCTCTCCACGTCAAATTCTTCAGTAGCATTCAAGCAGTCCGACTTGCCGGTACGAGCGAGCGAGAGAAGGTAGATGTAGCCAGGCCAATCCGGACACCCCTTGAAAGTGTCCTGGTCGATGCTCTTGCCACTGGAGGCGTCTTCGATGCCGTTCGCATCAACAAGCGGCCGAAGTTCGCCCAAATGATAGCCGATAGCCGAAGCAAAAATCATCAGCTCCCAGATTTCAGAAAAATATTTGAGCTTTTCCTTATCCTTATCAGCCGCCTCCTTGTCACGAACGAGATGCGAGATGACTTCGCTCTGAGTCTCTGACCTGGGGATTCTTTTGGCACGCATGTTATTAGGAGATTTTACGGATTTCAGACCACTCGTATGCAGACCCCTCATCCAGCTGCATGATCGAATGATCGACGCCTTGGATTCGGATGGACCTTACCCCCTCTGGCGGGAGCTTACGGTAGTGATGAACCAGAATGTATCGATGACCTACGATGCCAGGTGAAGTCTCCAGGCCCTTCTCAAAATTGGCATCATAGTGATCGGAGTTCAGCATGGCCACTACCTGCGTAGCCAAAGCTCCAAGCTGGGGGGCAAATCGACCTTTAGCAGCAGGATCCAGGTTAGCGAAAGGCGCATCCATCACCATAGGATAAATGTCACCTGAAACCTCAGCCATAAACCCAGTGGTGGCCTCTGACCTCTGCTGAGCATAGCGAACCAAGCTGGAAATGAAAGCAAGGGAAAGACACTGCCTCTTACCGGTGTTGGCGTTATCTTCCTTCCAAACTCCATCAGCGACCTCGGTGTCGAGGGAGACGTGGATTTTCACCTCATCAGCAGTCTTCGTCTTGGCGATGAACTCTGGAGTGACACGCACTTGTCCCGAAATCTCGACCATCTTGGAAAAGCTTTCGTTAACCATTTTCTGCAAATCAGGAGCAAGACGATGCAGGTCGGTCTTCAACGCAGAATCCAAGTCGTTTATGGCTTCTTCTACTATGGATACGCGCTCCGCGGCGTAGCTGTTCGAGGAGGAACGCTTGAGCGCCTCCTTGATGCGACGGTCCAAATCGGCGATCTCTTCCTCCAGCTTTTCGGCATCACGCTCCGCGGACATGACAGCCCACTCGAAACGCCTCAGCTTACTCTCGGCATCGGCTTTATTTTTCTCGATCTTATCAACATCGGGATCTCCAAGTTCCTCCAGCCGAGCCGTAATCTTATCCTTCTTGGCCCTAAGTTTATTGATCTCGTTCTTCCTAGTGACGCAGATATCAATGAGATTTGAGAATTCCGTCCTAGTCCTTGAAATAGCAGTGCTGATAGAACCGATCGTTCTCTCGAGGCTGGCTGCAGCATCATGGAATTTGGCATCCTTAGCCACATCAAGGAGCTTGGCCACGGCGGCGTGCTCAGCAGAACCAGGCTCTAGACACCCTCCACAGATACACTTCTGAGCTTCGATCAGCTCCCTGATGAAGTCGGTCATGATTGGAGCGGGAATCTTACGTTCGCTCCTCAGTTTCTTTGTGATTTCGAGGCCATCAGCGACAAGCTTGTTGCAAAAAAGAACATACCCCTTCTCAGCAATAAGAGATCTAAGGGATGATTCGGCATAGCTATAACCCTTTTGCGCATCAGTGAGCGCGACTTCGGCAGCCTCGCGATCCTCCTGGAGCTTCCTTGCGCTCTCCTTGCGCTTCAGGTCTTCCGAGTAGGCTTTGACCAATTCAGCCAAGGCATCGCGCTCGACGATGTCTTTTGATTTCTTTTCCAGAATTTCCCGCAATTTGACATCAACCAGGTCGCGCTCTTCCTTCAGCTTCTTTTCGTCACCGGTAGACGAATCCCTGTCTTCCTTCCTAAGGGTAGGCATCGTGGCCCGCAAGGCGGAGATAGCGCTGCGGACATGATTGAGGCCAAGCAGCGTCAGCACAGATTCGCCCATCTTTTCGTTCTGTCCCTTGGTCGCTAGTTTGTTGATTCCTTCGCCGTCAAAAAACAGCAGGTCGTAAACCGGAAGCGGAATGACGGAATCTACGTAATTCTGCGCGTCGTCACCTTCATACGTATGCGTGTCGCCAGTAATACCACTGGTGACCGTGAGCGAAAGATGTCCGTCGTGGTCATCCTTCACCGTGGAGAGCTGCTGAACTTTCGTGATAACGCGCCGTAATTCCACGGAATCCTCGCCGTGATCGAAATGGAGCTGAACCTCTGCAGACGGCCTTTCTCCGAACTCAAAGACGTGGGAATTGATGATATCCGTTGGGCCGGTAAAACGGTCGGAGACGCCTCTTGAACCGTTAAGACACCAACGGAAGGCGTTAAGGAGGGTGGTTTTACCGTGCCCCATCTCGCCATGGACGAGAGTCAACGCACCGCGAGATGAAGCGGATGATCGGGGGGACGAAATCTCAAGCTGCTGTTCCCCCCGGAACTGCCTGAAATTCCTCAACTTTATGAGCTTAAGTTTCATATTACCGTTTGGGGATGAGGCGTTTGATGATGTTCAGCGCGCTTCCGGACGAGTTGGCCTTTCCCTCGTCCAGCATGTTGTGCTTTTGAGCCCTCAGGACCTCCCGGATGAGCTTTTTCTTCAGTTCGTCCTTGGACATATGCGCGTCCTTGGGTTGTTCATTTTTACTCATATTATTTATAAATCCAATAAATCGTACTCCTTGCGAAGGTCAAGGAGCTTGGCGGACTCGGCGTTGCCGTTATCGGCACAAGCGCAGAACTCGAGGATGCGACGCAGCTCCCTGGAGAAGAGCGAACGCTCCCACCTCCTTCCGGAAGCCCCGAATTGGTCCCCGAAAGGCGGAGGCACTACGAAAAAGTCGTAGATCGTCGCCTTGGTCTTTCCGCTCTCGGGCGAAGGCCTGAGGATTCGACCACGTCGCTGGATTGACTGCCTAGGATTCGTAGAGCTGGCCAAGATGAACGCCGTGCTCAGGGAAGGAACGTCGATGCCTTCGTCCAGGCACCTGATGGCCACAAGACCATCTAAAACACCTGACTTGATCGACCTTAGGAGCGCGTCCCTGGCATCCGTACTCTCATTCGAGGTGAAAGCGCTCACCTTCAAACCCGAATCGCCAAGGGCCTTGATGACGTTCTTGAGCTGTTTTCCTTCATGCGCATGCCCCTCAGATTCGGTCGTACCGTCGCTGCAATAAAACAGGGCAGCCCGAGGCTTAGATGCGGAGACTAGCTCCTTAAGGGCTACGATCTTATTAGCCGCAGCGCCGGTTATGCGGGCACGTTCGATTAAAAGCGTCTGCACTGCATCACTCATTTCTGAGTCTCCGCCGAACGCATATTTTGCTAATTTCTTGGTGATTTCGGCATAGTCGGCGGCCTCTTCACTGGTAAGGCTTATCCTTACCGGATAATAATCGTAGTGGGTAAGAAAACCCTCCTCGATGGCCCGTGAAAGGGGGAACTCGAAAACAGTCTCACCGAAATACTCCTCGAGAAAACGCGTTCCTTCTTCGTCATGCGCCCGCACAGGAGTCGCGGAAAGCCCCAATCTTAGCTGGGCCGAAGCAGGCAGGGCCTTCTGCATCTTTTCAGCTCCGAGATTATGGACCTCATCGCCGATGATGAACAAACGCAAGGACTTGAAACGGGCGATGATCGACTGAAATCTTTCTGACCTGAAACTGTCATTGGTCACGCAGCTAATGACAACATCCTTAACACGATCCCTTAGCCCTACCAACGCTGACTCAAGCATGGGTGACCAATCCGAAGAAGTCCCATAGCAACCAATCGGATCTACGCCCCAGTTGACGATATCCCCTTCCCACTGCTTGCATAGGTTCACATAAGGACAGATGACGATTATCCACAGGCGGTCGTTGTCCTTATCTTTACTCGAGATGTGCTGCGCGATGAGCAAAGCCGTCTTCGTCTTGCCCGTACCGGTTGCCATCGCGAGGATTCCCTTCCCTTTGTTGGCTCGCCACTCTTTGAGGGCGTCATGCTGGTATTGTCTGGCTTTGAAGTTTTCAGCAGGGACCTTAAGTCGCCTATCCAGCCACTGAGGCTCGACGCCGAATTCATCAGGATTGAAGCCAGCAGCAACCCAAACAGGGGAGCCTTGGGTCCCCTTATACTTCTTGAAAAGTTCGTCGCTAGCCTTGGTGAAGTCGATGACATCAACCCCGGGAACATTCCCTTCCCAAATATCCTCAAACTCCTGAATCTTGTCGCTGGTTCTTTCCGGGTCCTTCCACGAGCCATAACAGTCAATCATCTCGTGGTTGTTTACCAGGCCGCCAGCCGTCTCATTCACCGAACCAGTGAAAGCGACCACATTGCTGCCGTCGCTGAAGATGCCGATTTTTTCGTGGTAGAGTCCGTGACCGACCTTGGGATATGCCAGACGAATCTCGAGCATGCCCTCCGAGACCATCCAAGCCAGCGCAGACATGCAGTCAGACTCCACCTTCGAAACTACGTCCTGCATGGACCTGGCCGCGACGCGCTTGAATAAATCAATCTTATCGGCATCAGGTTTCCTCAGCGAAGCGATGTCTCCCTCATCCATCGCCGGAGATGCCACCAAACGCATCTTTCCTTTGTTGTTCAGAATCATGTGCACCACGCCACGTGCGGCGAGGCTGAGGCTGGCACTAGTAAAATATCCGACAGCGCGGTCGTAAGTGACAGACTCCCTGAGACACGGCACAAGGAATTCAGAAACTATCTTATTCCTGCCGGAGCGATAAGATCGCTTAAGGTCGTGACGCAGATTGTCGAGGCCCACTGGTTATAATCTCCAGATTTTTGCGGCATGACTGCTTAGCTCGATCACACGCGACCGAATTTCGGCTGCCTTGACCAATGAACCCTGCGCCACGCTTCGGTTAATGGGTGTCTCGATCGGCCTGCCAGAGGATGGCTGAACCACCTTGATATTGCCGATCATTCTGACCCCATGTTCATACTGAACCGCGTCCGAATAGCCCATCCTCAGGAATTCAGCGCGACTAGGCTCTGCATAAACCGGCGAAAGGAAGTCTAATTCGACTTCGGAGGTGTCGACGTCTTCGCGATACAGCGAGTCAGGACCACGCTGCATGCCGGCCCCAAGACGAATAAAGAAGGCCTTCCACTTACGGCTGCCAGGCTCGATGGAGGTATGCAGAAGGCTCGTGATGAAAACATCATCTGGAGGTATCTGATGGGAAGCGTCCGAGAAGAAGAGCCTCACCCCATTCTCAATCTGCACCGGATCCGAGCCGAAGGCATCTTTTCCAAGAAGAATCGCTAGTTCCGAGAAGGATTTGTCAATCGAGTTGGTGGTCTGCCCACAGATGGACATACGAACAAAAACAGATTCCAGCACGAAACTGACTCGCTTGATTGCTTCACCCAGCTTGGCACCGCTGAGCGTACGACTGGAAGCCAACGCCATTAGCGGGACTCGATGCATCAAAGCTGAAAAACTATGGAGTACTGAAAGGCAGGAGAAGTACCCCTTCTCTTCCTTCATAGCCGCATAGATATTAGCGGCATCCTTCAGCTCCGAAGATTCGCGCAAGAGGCCAGCCTCGCCCTCAGATTTGACGACGACGCGCAGACGTTCGCTATAGGCATCGAAAAGACGGCTCTTAACCACCATTCCGTATCGGCTTAACCAGTATGAGCGAAGGAATCTTACGCGATCTGCGTTCGTATCGATAACTTCATCGATCGAATCATCATACTCCTCCCAAGCTCTTTTCACCTTATCCTTCACCGATGAAGAAAACTTATTGGCGTTCATGTAGTATGAACTCCGAATAAGCTCATCCATCTCGAGCTTCATGCCTGAAGCATTCAGAGCCTCGAAGATGCGAATCCCATCGGTCTGGGCTGCGGCATGAATGCGGACAAGCGTGACCTGGTCGAGCAGCACAGAAAGAAGCTGGGTATAGGCGGTATTGACCTCGATGCCTCGAGAAGAACAAGCGGACTGAACTGCCTCCTGAACCATGTCGCCTACGATGACATACGCCGAATAAATTGTCTTATCTTTGACGAAATCTCGAGCGTTGATGACATCCGTCGGCCTTGCCGGATCCGGGTCGGTAAGCACGCGTAGCACTCCTTTCGGAACCTCGGATACGATCTCTTCGAACAAGACCTTGTCCTCAGCCTTACGATGAAGCAGCTTGGGGACTCTCCCTTCAGCACGCCAAAGTAGACGAAAGGCCTCCTGAGCCGCAGTATTACCTTTGTCAAACGTGAGCAGCCTGCCCGCGACCACCGAGACCATGATAGAAAGGGTGGTCAAGCGTTGCTGTCCATCGACGACCTCGTCGCAGCCGTCGTCTCCGGGGCAAAATACGACCGAACCTAGAAAAGCAGACTGACCTTCGTTCTGACCAAAAAAGACAAGGATGTCGGAGAAGACTTCGTCGATCTGCTTCGCCTGCCACTTATACTCGCGCTGATACCACGGCACGTTGATGCCCTTGGTATCAGCTAAGATAGTACGGAGGGATTTAGCTGAGGCTACGATGGACATTGATCAGGGGAATTCCTTGTTAATCTCATCCGCAAGGCTGGCAGTTCGCCGGCTAATCACGTCATATGTCCAGACGGGGTGCGCGCCTGGAATCATGGACATCATCAAGAGCGGCGAATTGGAAATCACGGCCTTGATTTCCTCATACCCAGCGGAATCGCCGATAGATTTTGCCGGCACAAGAACTAGGTTGCCGAACTTGCAGGCATTGGAGGCGGCCTCCCCCTCCCTTTGATGGTTTGAGGATAAATACTGCCTCCAAGCAGGATTCAGGTCCTCCGGCAGGACCTGCACCACCTGAAGCGAGGACAGACTGTCAGGCTGAACCAAAGGAGCCCTGAACCTGCTGGCCAATCTGTTGCTCAATTCGATCATGACGAACTTGAACATCTTCCGTGAGGATGGCTGAATCTTGCGTTCCTTGATGCCGGCCAGAAGTTCATCCTTGGTGGGATAAATTCTGACGAAAACTTTGTTCTTCTTGGCTACCAGGTTATCCTTAAGCCAGGCTGAAGGATTCGCCAAGAGTTCTCCGGAACTGGCAACGTAGGTATCGACAAGACGGACAAACGAATCCGAAAGTCGACGACTAGAACCGCCAACCAGATCGAATCTGACGAAGAAATTAACCAGAGTGCTGGCGAGTGATGCTACCTTCTCGTCTGCCCCTTCTCGGGCGACGAACTCCAACAGGAATGGAATCGGGGCATCGACACCGAGTCGCCCAAACGACTGAAGGGATAAGACCGTGGAGTCAGACCACGCACATGTCTTCGCTATTCCTGCGGGCAGCACCGGAAGGATCGCCGAGGGCGTATGTGCCGGCCGTACCAATCGAAGATAACGGAACGAATAAGTGAGGATTTCGTCAAACTCCGCATCAGCAATGACCTGACGTCGAGGGTCTGACTTCGAAGTATGAAAAACAAGCTCGATGAACTTCTTGAACACATTGCTGGCGGAAACGCCGGCTGAACTCCCCATGCTAGACGACGCAGCTTTGATGCGGAGGTAATATAGAATGAAAGATTCGAGCTTCCGTTCATAGTCCTCAGAACCAAAAGCCTCGCGGAAAGCATCCTCCATCTTTTCCCAACGCTTCTCGTAATTTGATTCCGAATCGGCAGAGGGTTCGAATCCCTCGATCACCTTATTTCGGATCAAGTCATAGTCAGAGAGGCGCTCTCCGGCGTAGTTGATGCTTTCAAAGATGGAGTTTACTCCGAGCTCTTCTCGCACGATACGCATCTGCACCACGTGCATCTTCTCGACACCCTCGAAGAAACGGCTGATGCGGTCAATCACCCTCGGGTCGGTGTCAGAATACTTCACGGAAAACCCATCAGAAATAAGCTCCTCAATCGTCTGACGTGCGATCCTGTATCCATTCGCGATCGGAGAATCAGCCGCCGGCATATCGCCGTTAACGAGCTTGACGTAGGCCTCCCTGTCATCCCTGGCCGGACGCAAACGCAGGGCGTCTACCGAAATGGGCATGCCAGGAACGACTTTATCCTTAAAAAGGATGAATTTCTCCCTAGTCCTGAGGATGAAGTCCGCGACGGCGTCCTTTTCATCCCTGGGGCAAGGTCCGACAACGGAAGCCTGCGCCACATCGCAAGCAGCAAGGCAAATCAGTGACAGGGTCGTCAAACGCTGCTGGCCATCGATTACGTTATAATAGGGCTCAACATCCACACGTGACTCAGGCTTAGGCAGACAAACAAGGAACCCGAAGAACTTACCGCATGTCGCGTCTTCCAAGATGATATCTCCAATGCTCTCCACGAATTTGACCAGCTTGTCGTTGCAGCCCGGATCACCCTTCTTGCCCCAAGTGAACGGGCGCTGGTAAATAGGAATACGCAACTGAGACTCGCCGGAGAGCAACTCGCCGAGGGTCGTCTCAATGGCGTCGATAGGGGAATTGGAGGATGTACCGTCAGAAGGGGGAATCATGACCCAACCACCATGCCCTAGGAAACGAGGGTTGCACGCAGAATTTCCTATTAAGCTTAAGAATTATAAGCCCTAAACATTGCCAATACTGGCAGAGTAGTCATTCCAGAGGCCATGAGCCACAAGTCAGACCACCTAAACACCATACTCGACAAGATCAATGCCGACGGAGGGTACTTCCTGCCCGCCATCCAAAGAAAGTTCGTGTGGTCGGACAAAAAGATCGTGGCGCTGTTCGATTCCGTCATGAGGGGGTACCCTATCGGATCCCTGCTTATCTGGAAAACCAAGCAGAAGCTAAGCCAGAGGAAGTTCACTGAAATCTTCACGAAAGACATCGACCCCAGAGCTCTATTCACGCCGGCTGACGAAAAGGAAAAGCACCTCGTACTAGATGGACAGCAACGACTCCAAGCCCTGCTTATAGGCACAAGAGGCACCTATCTAGGCAAGGTGCTGTGTTTTGACATACTCGCCAATGCTAGCGACCCCAAGCTAACAAACTCGGATCCACCCCTTAAGTATAAATTCGAATTCATCAACCCAGACAGTGACGGCTTCGAGCATCGCATCACAGTCAAGGAAATGATGGGTTACACCAATGCTTATAAACTGAGGAAGTTCTGTCAGAAAAAACTGGAAGAAAGCGGAGTGATACCAACTCCGGCAGAACTAGAACAAATCGAAGAGTATACTGCAGCTTTCGTTCAATACTTCGCATCGGACCAGCTTATAAACTACGTCCTTATCGATGCGGTCGTAGATAAGGATAAATTCACTGAAAGCGATATCGTCGAGATATTCGTTAGAACAAACAACGGGGGAACTAAGCTTGAGAAATCAGAGCTTCTATTCGCCCTGCTGAGCAGCGACTGGGATGCAGCAGTATTCAAAATCAATGACCTCCGCGAAGACCTCAAGAAGAACAAATTCGAGTTCCAGCAAGACTTCATCCTGAAGTTCTGCCTGATGATTTTCGGTAAAAAAGCGGCCTATAAGGTCGAAAAATTCCGCGACCCGGAGATGCTCAGGAAAATTCAGGGCGACTGGGCTAAGATTTCTGGAGCAGTAACCAATATCGTCGACTTCATGCCGGCCTACACGCCCATCGACGATATCAAGCTTTTCACCTACAAGAACTCAGCCCTTCCGTTGATGTACTTCGCCTACAAATGGCCAGAAAAATGGAAAACGGAAAAGAACAAGCAACAAGCTGCTCTATTTATCTCTAAGATTGCGACTTCCTCAGTGTTTTCAGGCTCAAAGGACACCCTACTCGACCTACTTTGTGATGAACTCAGCAAAGACCAGGACCTAGATGCCGCAAAACTTTTGACGCTTTGCGAGCAACAGACCGGCAAATCCATCAAGTTCACAGAAGCCCAGCTCCTCGCGAATAGTTATAAAAAGAAATCGAAGGTCCTATTCCTTATGCAGGCCATGCTCACCGGTCTTGATTTCAGACCTTCAAACCCACAAAACAAGAGGGATATAGATCATCTCGTACCGCAATCACTCCTTAAGAAACTCGAAATACCAAAGAGCGACATCGACCAACTTGCCAACCTGGCACCACTGACCACGAAAGAAAATTCGGCAGACAAAAAGGCTCTCCCTCTCCACGAATACCTCGAACTGATCGAAAAAGAATCAGCTGGGGCCAAAAAGCTGTTCATGGAAAACCACCTGATTCCAGAGCCCCCGACGGTATGGACGAAAGAAACCTATGCGACATTCATCGAGGCGCGAAAGAAACTGCTTCTGACCAAGGCCGAAGGGGCTGGCTTACTGGACAAAAAAGAATCAATCCAAGCCCAAGGAGAAATCTCATCCGAAGATGAAGATGATGAAGAGACGTCTGATTGATAACACTCCTAGAGTCTGAAGATTTATTCCGAGCAGGGGTAAATCGATCTTGCCACGGGACATGATTTGGGATTGATCTGGGTGCGACCGGGACCAGACTCCTAGACCATGCCCCCTTCTAAGACCAAAAAGCCCTCTTCCCGCACCCTCAAAGCTGCCCTAGATTTCGCCCAAAGGGTCATCGACAGCTTCAAGAAGAGGAAATCTGAACAGTCCAAGGAGCCCAAGGCCTCGCTAAAGGCACCAAGCAAGCCCTACAGAGTGGTCGAGCTATTTGCCGGCGTGGGCGGCTTCCGCATCGGGCTTGAAAATGTGCTCAAGGGCAAAGCCTTCAAGGTCGTCTGGAGCAACCAGTATGAACCCGGTAGCGCCAAGCAATGGGCATCGCGCGTCTACGAATACGCCTTCCGAAAGGAAAAGGGCTCTAAGCATTCGAATAAACTGATTGAGGATGCCATCGCATCAGGCGAAGTTCCTCCCCACGACGTGCTCGTAGGTGGCTTCCCCTGCCAAGACTACTCGGTAGCAAAGCCGAACAACCAGTCGCGCGGCATCGAAGGCAAGAAAGGCGTGCTATGGTGGTCTATCTACGAAATCGCCAAGAAGTACGAACCCAGGTTCCTTATTCTTGAAAACGTAGACCGCTTGGTGAAATCACCCGCCAAGCAGCGTGGCAGGGATTTCTCCATCATGCTCAAGTGCTTGGCCGACCTTGGCTACGTGGTCGAGTGGCGAGTAATAAACGCCGCCGAATACGGCATGCCTCAGCGTCGCCGCCGAGTCTTCATCGTCGCCTACAAGGCCAACGAAGAACTTGGAAAACTGAGAGCCAAACAGTCGCCCGAGAATGTCCTCCTAAACGACGGAATCCTTGCCCGTGCCTTCCCCGTCCAGACGACAAAGCCCGCAGCTATCATCGAAGATAACGATGAAGAATCCGAAGAGGATTCCGAGAAGAAGACCCAACTGGAACTTTTCGAAAAGGCTAGCTGGAGTCCCGACAAAACCATCATTGAAGGCGAGCCCCACGAGCTGACCGAAAACTTCAACAAAGGAAACGCCAAACACGACCCTTTCAAGAGCGCGGGTTTGATGATTCCCACTAAATCAGGGAAACCTGAAGTGTGGACGGCCAAAGTATACCCGAGCCATAAAGGTACTCGCATCAATCTTGGGGACCTGCTGTCCCAGCCCGAAGAGAAGATCCCCGAAGAGTTCATCATCGATAGTAAGTCGCTCAAATCGTGGGTTTACCAAAAGGGCAACAAGACCGAGACGCGCACCAATTATCTGACGACCTTCAGCCACATCCAGGCTTTGTTTGAGAAAGCAGGTATCAAGGCTAAGCTGAGCAATTCCCAGAAACGAACCTGGGGCAAAGTCCTAGCCGAGTATTGGAAAGAAAACCCATCGGCTGGAAAACCCGTCGTCATCACCGACGAAGAAAGTGGCAAACAAGTGAACGTGCCTTGGCAGCTCATCGCCGATACGCGCTTCGATTACGAGTTCAAGGAGGGCCCCCTTCCGATGCCCGACCCGCTCGACCGGCCTTTCCGGACAATCATCACGTCGGAAGGTGGCTCGTCCCCTTCCCGCTTCAAGCACGTCATCTGCCGGGAATGCGCTA
>JACCDL011502584.1_pt1 | contig 15271 bp, 16 predicted proteins | sample 7441931 | NCBI WGS metagenome assembly JACCDL01 (sample SAMN15323437, study PRJNA562643) | freshwater metagenome | isolation source: river surface water | place: USA:Blue River Watershed | collected 2017-08-16 | reverse complement strand
GCGGAAAGGCGTTGCCATTAAACAAGGTAGCTAGCGGTGGAGAGTTATCTAGAGTTATGTTGGCGCTAGAGGTTGTTATTGCGGATTCTCAAAATATAGGCACTTATATATTTGATGAGGTTGATGCAGGAGTTGGTGGTAAGGCAGCGATTGAGATTGGTAGAAGATTGGCCACACTTTCAAAAAAGGCGCAAGTTATTGTGATAACTCATTTGCCACAAGTTGCGGTTTGGGCGGATCAACATTTAGTTGTAAAGAAAAATGAAGGTGGCTCGGTAACGCAAAGCGATGTTCTTGAGGTATCTGCAAATGAGCGCAAAGTAGAGGTTGCACGCATGCTCAGCGGTCAGGAGAGCTCCGAAACCGCCCAACAACATGCGGCGGAGTTATTACAGGTTGTAAGGGAATCGATGATAAGTTAGTGCTCCATGACCGCCCCTCATGTGAGTAAACATATTTTTGTTACAGGTGGCGTCGCCTCCAGTTTAGGCAAAGGTTTAACTGCTTCCAGTCTCGGTCGGGTTCTTCGAGCCCGTGGCCTGCGCGTGACAATGCAAAAGCTTGATCCATACATAAATGTAGATCCAGGAACCATGAATCCATTTCAACATGGTGAAGTATTCGTAACTGATGATGGAGCTGAAACAGATTTAGATATTGGCCATTATGAAAGATTCCTTGATACAAATCTTCACGGCACAGCAAATATAACTACTGGACAGGTTTACTCATCAGTTATCGCTAAGGAGCGACGTGGAGAGTATCTAGGAGACACTGTTCAAGTTATTCCCCATATAACCAATGAAATTAAAGAGAAGATGAGATCAATGGCTGGCCCCGAAGTTGATGTGGTTATCACTGAAATTGGTGGCACCGTTGGTGACATTGAATCACTCCCATTCCTCGAGGCAGCAAGACAGATCCGGCAGGATGTCGGACGTGACAATGTTTTTTACCTACACGTATCACTGGTGCCATACATGGGACCAGCAGGAGAGTTGAAAACCAAGCCAACGCAACATAGCGTTTCAGCTCTACGATCAATCGGTATAACGCCAGATGCGATTGTGCTGAGAAGCGATCGAGATATTCCAGAGTCTGTAAAACGAAAAATTTCATTAATGTGCGATGTTGATTTTGATGGGGTGGTTGCGGCGGTAGATGCACCATCTATTTATGACATTCCTAAAGTTATTCACGCCGAAGGTTTAGATACCTACGTTGTTAAACGTTTATCCCTTAAGTGTGGGGATGTTGTTTGGGGAGAATGGGATGATTTATTAAACAAGGTTCATCATCCAAAATTAGAGGTTTCCGTTGCGTTAGTTGGAAAGTATATAAATTTGCCAGATGCGTATCTGTCAGTCACTGAGGCGCTGCGAGCTGGTGGTTTTGCTAATTTTGCCAAAGTGAATATCAAATGGGTTCCAAGTGATGATTGTGCAACTGAGTCTGGAGCTAAAGCTAATCTTGCAGATGTTGATGCAATTTGTGTGCCAGGCGGTTTTGGAGTTCGAGGTATCGAAGGAAAAGTTGGAGCATTGAAGTTTGCAAGAGAGAATAAAATTCCAACTTTAGGCTTGTGCCTTGGTTTACAAATGATGGTTATCGAAATTGCTAGAAATAAGGCGAATATTGTAGATGCAAACTCCGCAGAGTTTGATGAGAAAACAAAGCATCCAGTTATCTCCACAATGGCATCTCAAAAGGAAATAGTCGCAGGAAATGCTGATATGGGTGGCACTATGCGACTTGGTTTATATGAAGCAAAATTGTTAAAGGGTTCTGTCGTTGCAACCGCCTACGGCTCTGAATCTGTTAAAGAAAGACATCGTCATCGATATGAAGTAAATAATGATTATCGCAAACAGATATCTGATGCTGGTTTGGTTTTCTCGGGACTTTCGCCAGATCAACATTTAGTTGAGTTTGTTGAACTGCCTGCAGATGTACATCCTTATTATGTTGGAACTCAAGCACATCCTGAATTTCTATCACGACCAACCAAACCTCATCCGTTATTTTCAGCCTTAATTAAGGCAGCAATCGCAAATCGTGATTAATGATCTGCAAAATTCATACTTCAATTTCTTAGTAGTTGAAAAAGGATTATCAAAAAATACGATAGCTGCGTATAGGCGAGATTTATATAAATTTGATCAATATTTAGTACTTTCAAAAAAAGATTTTTCATCTATAACAGCAGAGGATCTACCCCTCTACCTGGCTTGGCTACGAGGATTAAACAATGATCAATTCACAATGGGGGAGTCATCTATAGCTAGGAATGTAGTTGCGGTGAGAAATTTCTTTGATTTTTTGGCAAAAGAGCATGGATTTACAAATATTGCCTCAGATATTCATCCACCGAAAATTCCGAAGCGTTTACCAAAGGCTTTATCCCTTGAAAATATTGATTCTTTTTTAAAGGTAACTCGAGTTGATAAATTTGCGGCCAGAGATAAGGCGTTATTGGAGCTCCTATACGCCACAGGTGGTCGCGTATCGGAGATTGTTAATTTAAGAGTTGATGATCTACAAAGTACAGAAAATTACACAGCGGTTAGATTAACTGGCAAGGGTGGCAAGCAAAGAGTAGTTCCCGTTGGAAAGTTTGCTCAGCAAGCGCTTCAGGATTATCTCGATAGATCTCGAAATGATTTCGTAAAGGTATCAAGTAATAAATATCTGTTTTTAAATGGACGAGGAGGTTCGCTGACGCGGCAGAGTGCTTGGAATATTGTCACGGCCCAAGCAAAGGCTGCTGGAATTACTGAGGAAATATCCCCACATTCACTTAGACACTCTTTCGCTACTCATTTGTTGGATGGTGGTGCCGATATCCGTGTAGTGCAAGAATTACTAGGTCACTCTTCGGTGACCACAACTCAGATTTACACTTTGATTACGATAGATAAATTGCGGGAGAGTTACGCAATGGCTCACCCTAGATCAAAGTAGTTTTATTACCGACCGCGCAATCTTCTAGCAATGATGCTTTGATCGCCCTTTGCTTCAAGATCGGCAATAATGATGGAAAGTGATTCCCTAACGATACGACCTCGATCAACAGCCAAACCAAGATCACCGCGAAGCGCCAATCGAGCTTGATCTAAATCGTATAACTCATCAGGAGAGAGATAAACCGTTATTTTTTCATCATGTTTTTCTCTACCGCTTGGTGCCCGATCAAAAGCAGTGGCACGTCTGCGAGGTGTTGTTCGAACCGCATTACTTTTTACTTTTGGTGTGGCAGATACCGGTGACTCTATCTCTTCAACATTTTCGCGGGATGACGGAACTGCACTTAATGTTGCAGTATTTCTAAATAATTCATCTGCGCCTGGAAGGCTTACGCGACGGCTCACTTAGATCCTCCTCGATCAATTAACTCTCTTGCTAATCTGCGATAAGCCGCTGATCCAGAGCTGCTGCTGGCATAAACTGTGACTGGTTGGCCAGCAACAGTTGATTCAGAAAATCTAACGGTGCGAGAAATGATCGTATCAAACACCTCATCTGGGAACTCTTTATCGATGAGTTCAAGAACTTCACGTGAATGTCCAGTTTTCTTTTCAAACATTGTTGCCAAGATTCCGTAGATTCTAAGCTCAGGATTGGTATTTTCTTGAATTTTTTGAATGGTTTTCTTTACCAAAGAGAGTCCAAGGACTGCAAAGTACTCGCACTCCATTGGAATAATTACACCATTTGAAGCAGTTAACGCATTGACAGTTAATGTGCCAAGTGATGGTGAGCAATCAATTAGAACAACATCATACTTATCTAGAACTGGCGCTAATAACTTACGTAACTTGTGTTCCTTTGCGATCTCAGAAACAAATGCTGCTTCTGCTGCGGCGAGATCTTCATGACCTCGAATGAAATCCAAGCCAGGAACGGTAGATTTCAATATGAAATCCTCTAACTTTGCCTCTGAATCATTAAGTAAGTACCAAATTGAACCATATTGTTCGCGAAGAGCAGCGCCTTTGATTCCTAATCCAGTTGTCATTGATGCTTGTGAATCGAAATCAATCAGTAGAACACGTCGACCTGTTTCAGCTAAGGCCGCACCTAGATTAATAGCAGTAGTAGTTTTACCAACTCCACCCTTTTGATTTACAACTGAGATAACTCTGGCCGATGCAGTATCTGTAACCTTTGGAGGCTCTGGAAAATTCTTGATCTTTCGTCCAAGCACATCAGCGGTTGTTGCTAAACCCTCTTCCCGAATCTTTGATTTGGTAGGGGTAAATGTCGATTTAACGTTTTGACGAGATGTCTGTGAAGCGTTTTTAGCCATGTGCGCAACCTACGGCGGTGCATGTGCAAAGGCAAGGATCTTTGAAGTATCTTCTGCGCATGTCGCAGGAAAATTTAATTGAACCAATAACGCCTGCGCCCTCAATTACCGATGGGCGAGTGGCTGGTTTTTCCGTCCATCTAACCAATTTTGATGGACCTTTTGACCTCTTACTGCAGCTCATCTCAAGGCATAAGATGGATATCACCGAAGTTGCCTTAGGCACAGTGACCGATGAATTCATCGCCTACATACGAGATTTAGAAAAATCTGATGAGGGTTGGGATTTAGATAAAACCACTGAGTTTCTAGTAGTTGCTGCAACGCTACTAGATTTAAAGGCCGCAAAACTACTGCCATCTGGTGAAATAGATGACGAGGCAGATCTAGCACTTCTCGAGGCACGTGATCTTCTTTTTGCTCGATTACTGCAGTATCGAGCATTCAAGGAGATAGCGGCGATCTTTAACGATCGGATCGAGCGAGAGGAAAAAACCTTTCCTCGAACCGTGGCGCTTGAACCTCACTTTGCCCAATTATTACCTGAGGTGTTAATTGGGGTGGGCGCTGAAAGGTTCGCTGCAATTGCTAATCGAGTATTGACTCCAAAAACTGCGCCAACCTTCACCATTGATCACATTCATCGCCCATTGGTTAGCGTTGCCGAGGAGGCTGCGAGAGTAGTTGAACACCTTCGCAGAACTGGTAGAGCTACCTTTAGGGCGTTGATCGAGGGGGCAGAATCAACACTGGTAATTATCGCTCGTTTCCTCTCACTTTTGGAGCTTTACCGAGAGGGTGTCGTCAGATTTGAACAGATGGTTTCCTTAGGTGAGTTGCAGATAACCTGGGTAGGAACAGCGACTGGCGAGATAGCTGTAAGTGATGAGTTTGACCAGCCTGTGAAGGCTTTAGACGAGGCGGAAAATATGGAAAATGGGGATGAAAATGTCTGAATCTGAACTTTATCGAAGCCTCGAAGCGATTCTAATGGTTGTCGAAGAACCAGTCTCTGAAGTTGTTTTAGCGCAAATCATTGAAAGACCTACTGAGGAGATCGTAGCTGCCTTGAATTTCATGGCCCAGAAATATCAGTCAGAGGATCGAGGATTTGAACTACGGCAAATCTCAGGGGGTTGGCGCTTTTACAGCCACCCAGATCTGGCTCCATTAGTTGAGAAATTTGTATTGGATGGTCAACAGGCGAGATTGACGCAAGCAGCGTTAGAAACACTTTCAGTTATCGCATATAAGCAACCTGTTTCCCGGGCTCGTGTATCGGCCATCAGAGGAGTCAATGTTGAAGCTGTAATGAAGACTCTCGTTTCTCGTGGATTGGTCGAAGAGGCTGGCGTAGAAGGCGAAAGCGGAGCGGTTCTATATAAAACAACCTCCTTTTTCCTAGAGAAACTTGGTTTAAACAAGGTTGAGGATCTTCCAGCACTTGCGCCATTCCTACCTGATATTGATGGACTAGATGAGTTGCTCGCTAATTTAACTGAGTAATCGAAGGTAAATTAGAATCAATAAGGGCGTTAAACTTCCTTAGTGAGTTTGATTAGATTAAATAAAATCATTGCAGATGCTGGAATCGCCAGTAGGCGAGGGGCAGATCAATTAATACTTGATGGCCGCGTATCGGTTGATGGTCAAATAGTTATTGAGCTAGGAAGCAAGTTTGATCCGCAAATCAATAAGATTGAAGTAGATGGCGAGACTTTAAATCGTAAAAAGTCTAATACTTACATTGCATTTAATAAGCCAGTAGGCGTAATTTCTACCATGTCAGACCCTGAAGGCAGAGCCAATTTAGGTGATTACTTCAAGGACCGTTCTGATCGCTTATTCCATGTAGGAAGATTGGACAAGGACTCGGAAGGGTTAATTTTGTTAACCAATGATGGGGAGTTGGCTCATCGCGCTACGCATCCATCATATGGGCTTGAAAAGAGATACTTGGTTGAGATCGAGGGAGAGTATTCAAAATCAACCACAGATCAGCTGCTTCAAGGAGTTCGTTTAGAGGATGGCTTGGCTCGTGCGTTGAAGGTTGTAGTGATCAGATCTGTTTCCAAAAACCATCATTGGGTAGAAATAACTATCCATGAAGGCAGGTACCACATTATTCGTCGGTTGATCGAGGCCCTGGGAATGAAGGTGCTTCGTTTGGTTCGCATCGATTTTGGTCCGATCAACCTTGGCGACTTAAAGGTAGGACGCCATAGAGTGCTAAATGAACCAGAAGTAATAAGCCTATTTAACCTTTTGGACATTAATAAATAAGTCGATAGAGCCAAAAACCTTTTAACTATTTATCGGTATTTGATCTTGTGGAAATTATCGACAAATATACATTTTGGAGCACGAAAAACGATCGATAAATCGATAAATGGTTATTAGTGGGGCTGTCCAAAAAAAGGTTATATTCATATGTCGACATTGTTAGAAACCTTTAAACAATTTATCGACACATCTAGTTATTGCTTAATCATCAATCATGAAATCCAGCCTGCTCGCTACCATTACCTAATGGGTATTAGGGGAGTGCGGGGCGCAACACAGGTTAAAGAAAACTCTGTTGCGGAAATTGGTCAAGCGGTGGCGGAGCTGCTTTCCAAAATGCTTGAAGAGAATCATGTGGATACCTCTGATTTGATATCGATTATTTTCACCGCAACAGCGGATTTAACCGCTGATTTCCCGGCCGTTGCAGCTCGTTCAATCGGACTAGGGGATGTTCCCCTGCTGTGCGCTGTTGAGATAGATGTTCCTGAGTCATTGCCCAGGGTAGTTCGTATTCTGATGCATTTAAATAGCGAAAAGTCACTCTCTGAAATCAAGCATATCTATCTAAACGGCGCATCGGTGCTACGTAAAGATTTAGCGCAGTAAGAAATGGTTCAAAAACTTAACAAGGTCAAGATTATTGGTTCAGGTTTGATCGGAACTTCGATCGCTTTAGCCCTAAAAAGTAAAGAACTCTCCATTCAAATGGTGGATCTGGATGCTCAATCTGAACGCTTAGCTAATGATTTAGTGGGCGGAGAAGTAATTTCAGATCCCGATCTGGTAATTGTTAGTGCATCAATTGGTGCCAATTTAAATTTAATTCTTCAATCCTTGAAAACACATCCAGGATCGATTGTTGTAGATGTTGCAAGTGTTAAGTCTAATCTTGTAGATGAGGTTACGAAATTATCAGATAATCCAGAGAATTTTATTTCTTCTCATCCGATGGCGGGACGAGAGGTTTCGGGAGCTCAATCTGCAAGATCTGACCTCTTTGTTGGTCGAGCTTGGATTGGTATTGCTTCAGATAACACATCGGAATTAGCAAAGGAACTGTTAACGGAGTTGGTTTCTATTTGCGGCTCTACGCTCTATTGGCTTCCTGCAAAAGAGCATGATCAAGCCGTGGCTGCGATATCTCATCTTCCACAAGTATTAAGTACTGCACTTGCCTATACATTAGATAAAAAAGAGGTTAAATCGATCAATCTATCTGGTCAAGGTTTACGAGATCTCTTAAGGCTTTCTGGTTCAAATCCAAAAATGTGGAGTGAGCTTCTGCTGGCGAATAAAGAAGCTTTGAACTCAGTTTTATCTGCCATGAATCAAAGTATTTCAGCAATTCAACAATCACTTGCCAATAATGATAAGAAAACTTTAGAGGATATATTTACTATTGGAAATAAGGTTTACCAAAGCATTCCAGGAAAACATGGCGGACAAAATCGGAATTATGCATTTCTGCCGATTGTAATTGAGGATCAACCAGGCCAATTGGCAAAAATCTTTGATGAATGCGCCAAAATCAAGGTTAATATTGAAGATTTGAGTATCGAACATTCACCTGGACAGCAAACTGGATTAATAACTTTGGCCTTAAATGAGAATGATGCTGAAAAATTATCTAATCATTTGCAATCTGTAGGCTGGAATGTTCACGCTGTAAAAAGTCGATAAATAAATTAAACAGTATTAAAGATACACTTCCCACATGAATACCTTGGTTTTAGCGATCGATGGACCAAGTGGATCAGGCAAATCTTCTACCGCTAAAGCTTTAGCGATTCGCGCAAACTGGTCATACTTAGACACCGGCGCACTTTATCGAGCAGCCACCTTTTTAGCACTTCGTGATGCAACGATTGATGAAGGTAATTTATATAAAAATATTGTGCAAAGTGAAATACGATTTAATTGTTCTCCAAAAGATCCAAAGATATTTCTAGATGATGTAGATATAACTGAAGAAATTAGATATCAAAGAATTAATGAAGTAGTAAGTGTTGTTAGCGCAATGCCAAGCATCAGGCAGCACCTACTAGATCTGCAACGTAAATACATAAATGATGCTCCGGTTGGAATTGTTGTGGAAGGCAGGGATATCGGAACGGTAGTGGCTCCAGATGCACCTTTGAAGATTTATCTGCATGCCGATTTAAATGAACGAGCAAATCGACGAGAAAATGAAAGTAAAGAAAAATTAGCTACTGATCAAATCGCTCAATCTCTTCAAAATCGTGACAATTTAGACTCAAATAGAAATATTTCGCCATTAATAAAGGCTGAAGATGCTGCAGAAATTGATTCAACCCGACTTTCATTGCCAGAAGTTGTCGATCAAATCTGGAAATGGATGCAGCAACGAAATCTCCTTGGTTTACCAACTATTGCAGTCATCGGCAGGCCAAATGTTGGTAAATCCACTCTTGTTAATCGAATGATTGGTAGACGAGAAGCAATTGTGGAGGATACTCCAGGAGTAACTCGAGATCGAGTTAAATACGAAGCAGAATGGAATGGTCGAAGATTCTTCTTGGTTGATACGGGCGGCTGGGAAGTAAAACCCGAGGGTATTTCAGAAAAGATAACTGCAGGTGCAGAGGCTGCAATCGCAGAAGCAGATCTAATAATGTTTGTAATTGATGCCCAGATCGGAGCCCTTGATGAGGATCAATCGCTTGTAACTCTACTTAGAAAGAGCAATAAAAAAGTTATTTTAGTGGCCAACAAAATTGATAATGCTGCAGATGAATCTGATGGATACTCTTTATGGAATTTAGGTCTTGGTGAACCAATATTTGTATCTGCTTTACATGGTAGAGGCAGTGGGGATTTACTAGATCTCTTAATTAAAGAGTTACCCGAGGTTGGATCACAACCGGCTGATGATGGCTATCGAAGAGTTGCATTAGTTGGTAGGCCAAATGTTGGAAAATCCAGTTTATTAAATGTATTAGCTGGTGCACCAAGAGTTTTGGTCGATGATGCAGAAGGAACGACCAGAGATGCAGTTGATGAGTTAATTGATTTTGGTGGATCTACTTGGCGCTTTATCGACACAGCTGGAATTAGAAAAAGAGCACATCAAGCAAGTGGTACTGATTATTACGCTTCGCTGCGTACTCAGATTGCACTAGAAAGGGCTGAAGTTGCTTTAGTTGTGTTGGATGCCTCTCAGATCATGACCGAGCAAGATATCCGAATTGTTTCCATGACCGAAGAGGCTGGTAAAGCATTAGTAATAGTGATGAATAAATGGGATTTGGTCGATGAAGAAAGACAACTGGTACTTGATAGGGAAATTGAACGCCAGTTAGAGCGCTATCCATGGGCGCAACGGGTTAATTTATCTGCCAAAACAGGTTGGCATCGAGATCGGTTAGCTCCCGCACTAAGAACAGCGTTAAGCAATTGGGAAAAACGTATTCCAACCGCAAAGTTAAATGGATTTCTTGGCGAGCTAGTGGGAGGAAATCCACCTCCAGTTCGAAGTGGTAAACAACCAAAGATTAAGTTCGCAACCCAAGCCGGAATTTGTCCACCCAAATTTGTCGTATTTGCAACTGGTTTCCTAGAGGATTCATACCGTAGATTTATCGAACGCAGAGTTCGGGAGGAGTTTGGTTTTGCCGGAACACCGATTGAGGTTGCGGTGAAGATAAAGGAAAGAGATTAATGGTTAATATTCCTAACGCTTTAACCTTATTGCGAGCACTGGGTGTGCCTGCCTTCCTTTACTTCTTCTTGGTTGCAGATAGCCCGGTAATTGCTTTTTTTATAATTGCATTTGGGGGAGCAACTGATTATTTAGATGGAAAGGTAGCCAGAGCTTTAAATCAGACATCGGATTTCGGAGCCAAATTTGATCCGACTGTAGATCGCCTCTATATCGGCGCTATCTTGATTGCTTTCGCATCGCAAGGTTACCTGTCAAAAACTCTAGTAGTGGCAATCTTGATTAGAGATCTACTTTTGCTGTTAATGGTGATCTATCAAAAATATCGAAATATTGATTTTGTAGAGGTTTCTTTCTTGGGAAAGGCAGCCACCTTCAATCTACTTTATGCCTTTCCATTCTTGCTCTTAGAAGAGCTTGATTTTATTGGAACTTTTGCTTATGTAATCGGCTGGGCATTTGCCATATGGGGCGTGACATTGTACTTTTACACAGGTATTCAGTACTTATACCGCGGTTTAGTCACCACCTCGAAAGGTTAAAAATGTCAGCTACGCCAGGAAATCTTTCTTACACTAAAGAGCATGAATGGGTAGAAGATATTGGAAACAATAAATTCAGAATCGGTATTACCGATTATGCGCAATCCGCACTTGGAGACATTGTTTACATCCAACTTCCAAAAAAGGAGCAGCAAGTTTTAGCTGGTACGGTTTGTGGTGAGGTTGAGTCGACTAAATCTGTATCTGAAATCTATGCTCCCATCACTGGAAAGGTAGTTGCGATTAACTCCGAACTCGAAGCAGCTCCGGAAAATATCAACAGTGATGCCTATGGCAAAGGTTGGATAGCTGAGATTGAAATTTCCCCTGATTTTGATTTGAAAACTCTCTTAACAGCCGAGGATTATCAAAAACTTACCGCTTGACCAGTGGGCGAGAGCCTAATAGTGTCAGCCTCTACTTGAACCTGAAGGAGGCGTACATGGCAGATAAAGCATTACCTCCCAAGGATTTAACTTCAACCTTAAATTTACGCCAATTACGTGCGCTTCCTTCTGAATCAAAGGTAAATGATCTAAGGAAACTGCTTTCCCCTCAGGATTTAGAGGTTGTAAATACTCTGCCTAAAGACTCAGCTATTTTGATCGTTTTAAAAGGTGCTGGAATTGGATCTAGATACTTAATTAATTCGGATTCAACTAAAATTGGTAGAGAGCTCAATAATGATATTTCACTCGATGACATTACGGTTTCTAGATCTCATGCAATAATTTCAAAAGATAAAAATTTCATTATCAAGGACTTGGGTAGTTTAAACGGTACCTACATAAATGCGATCGCTATCCGCGAACAGGTTCTATCTGATGGCGATGAGATTCAAATTGGAAAATTCCACCTAACTCTTTTCATGGGAGATAAATAATGGCTGTACCAGTAAGGGCTTATTTAAGTATCGGTGAAGTTTTGTCTAAATTGAGAACTGAGTTCTCAGATATCACTATTTCAAAGATTCGATTCCTTGAATCAGAGGGCTTAATTGAACCGCAACGCACGCCAAGTGGCTATCGCAAATTTACAAATGCCGATTTGGAGAGATTGCGTTTTGTATTGCTAGCTCAGCGCGATCAGTATTTGCCACTTCGAGTTATCAAAGAGAATTTAGATGCGCTAGATCGCGGCTTAACTCCGGCAGCAACCGTGGGGGGAGTCGCATCGCCAAGATTAATTTCCGAAGATGGTGCGCTTACCAGCGCTGCATTTGGACAAGAGCAGGATTTGCGTCTTACTCGGACAGAATTGATATCGGCATCTGGGATTACTGATCAACAATTAACTGAACTTGAATCTTATGGATTGATCTCAATTCGTGGACGCCACTATGACGCCGATGCGCTATCTATTGCAAAGATAGTTGTGGCAATATCTGCCTTTGGTATTGGTGCGCGTCATTTACGCTCTTTTAAAACAGCGGCAGATCGCGAAATTGGTTTGGTTGAACAAGTTACAACCCCAATTCGTAGCCAAAAAGGAAGTGAAGCAAAAGCAAAAGCTGATGAAACAGAACGGGAACTTGCTGCCTTATCAATCAGATTGCATGCCTCATTGGTACGCGCTGGTTTACATAGATCTAAGTAAGCTATCCAATGAGTAATTATCACCCGGTTGAGGTAATGGGTGTACGTGTCGAGATGCCATCCAACCAACCCATTGTTCTTCTTAAAGAGCTTGATGGAGTTAGGTATCTACCAATTTGGTTAGGCGCAGCAGAAGCAACTGCAATAGCCTTTGCTCAGCAGGAAGTTTTGCCGCCAAGACCCTTAACCCATGATCTTTTTAAAAATGTATTGGATTCATTGAAGGTAAATTTGCAAACTGTTTATTTAACAGAGTTAAAGGATGGAGTTTTTTACGCACAATTAAATTTTGATGAGGGAGAAGCAATCTCTGCCAGGCCAAGTGATGCAATCGCTTTAGCACTCAGAACCGGATCGCCAATCCTGGCTAGTGAGGAGTTATTAAAGGAGGCGGGGATAGAGATTCCTGACCAATCCGAGGATGAGATTGAAAGATTTAAGGAGTTTCTAGATGAAATCAATCCGGAGGACTTTTTAGCCTGACATTTGAGGTTAAAAAGCCTCAAGTTAAGGTAGAACTTCCCGTGTCAATCCCGCTATGTTATGCGTAGAACTTCTACAATTGAGCCTTCCCCGTAGAATCGAGTCCCCATGAGTGCATCCCCAGAAATCGGCTATCGCGGCGCTACTGCATGTGTTGCTGCAGGTATTTCATATCGACAATTAGATTATTGGGCACGTACCGGATTGGTTGAACCAAGTATTCGTGGTGCTGCCGGTTCAGGATCGCAAAGACTTTATGGCTTTAGAGATATCTTAGTTTTGAAAATAGTTAAGCGCTTGCTTGATACCGGCGTATCGTTACAAAATATTCGTACAGCGGTGGAACATCTACGCAGTACAGGAATCTCAGATTTAGAACGCATTACCTTGATGAGTGATGGAGCTTCTATTTATGAATGCACCAGCGCTGATGACATCGTTGATCTTCTTCAAGGTGGTCAAGGAGTCTTCGGCATAGCCATAGGCAAGGTTTGGACTGAGGTCGAAGGTTCACTTTCAACTCTTCAAGGAGAAAATACTGAAGATGGATCATTAGTAAGTAGTGGTCTAAATAACGATGAATTAGCTGAACGCAGAAAGCGCAGAGGCGCTTAATAACTAATACTCTTCCCCTAAGAGAACAGATGGCTTTGTAGATCGCAAAGTTATAAATGTAGTTGGGGGATAGGTTGGAAATCAGATCCAAATTTGTTGACCGACATATCGGTCCAAATGATTATCAAGTGCAATCGATGTTGCTTGATTTGGGATACCCAGATTTAGATACATTTATCAAGGCGGTTGTTCCTGCCAATATTTTAATTAATCAAGAGATCGAAAAATCTTTACCAGCAGGAATATCTGAGGGTGAAGCAATTGCAGAGATTAAGAAAATTGCTCAATCCAACAAAATATTTAAATCATTAATCGGCAGCGGTTACTACGGAACGATTATTCCACCAGTTGTTCTAAGAAATATTTTAGAAAACCCGGCTTGGTACACCGCGTACACTCCATACCAGCCAGAGATTAGCCAAGGAAGATTAGAAGCAATCTTTGCTTTTCAAACTGCGGTCACAGATTTAACTGGTTTAGCTATTGCTAACGCATCTATGTTAGATGAAGCAACTGCAGCGGCCGAGAGCTTTACCTTAGCTAGAAGAGTTTGGCAGGGAAGTGATGATGCAATATTCCTGGTCGATAAAGATTTGCACGAACACGTAAAAGCGGTGATTATTACGAGATCAATTCCTTTAAAGATTAAAATCAAAGAGGTTGATTTCAGAACATACGATTATTCAGATGATTTCTACGGTGCAATTTTCGCTTATCCAGATTCCACAGGTGAAATCAAAGATCTAGAATCTGCTATAGCCAAAGTTAAAGCGGTAAATGCACTTGCAATTGTGGATTGCGATTTACTAGCACTTACTTTATTGAAATCTCCCGGAGACCTAGGTGCAGATATCGCTGTAGGCAGCGCACAGAGATTCGGTGTACCAATGGGCTTTGGTGGACCACATGCTGGATTTATGTCTGTGAGATCAGGACTTGAAAGATCTATTCCAGGAAGATTGGTTGGCCAATCTATTGATTCCCATGGAAATCCCGCCTTCAGATTAGCTTTGCAAACTCGTGAGCAACATATCCGCAGAGATAAGGCGACCTCAAATATATGCACAGCACAGGTACTTCTGGCAGTTATTTCAGCTTTTTACGCCATGTGGCACGGTCCATCAGGATTAAAGGCAATTGCGGAAGAGATAAACCGAAAGGCATTAACCCTTCGCGAATCCTTAAGGGGAGCGGGCTTGAATGTTGGCACTTACCCAATTTTCGATACAGTCTTAATCAATGATGTTTCAGCAGATGATCTAATCAACTCCTTCAAAGCCAAAGACATCAATGTACGCAAGGTTTCAAATAATCAAGTATCTGTATCTATAGATGAAACAGTCTCGGAAGAGGATCTTGCATCGATCTACTCTGTATTGAAGTTGTCAAAACCGGGCATGGATGTTTCTATTTACTCAAACCGTACTAGCGAATATCTAACGCATCCGCTTTTTAACACCTATCACTCCGAAACCGCGATGCTGCGTTACATAAGAAGTTTGTCAGACCGAGATTTAGCATTAGATCGCACAATGATTCCGCTCGGTTCCTGCACGATGAAATTAAATGCGACATCGGAGATGATTCCAGTAACCTGGCCAGAGTTTTCTAATTTGCACCCGTTTTCGCCGGCAGATCAAAGTACTGGCTATAAAGAGTTAATTGATCAGTTGAGTAAATGGCTGATTGAAGTTACTGGTTATGATGCTGTTTCACTTCAGCCAAATGCTGGTTCGCAAGGTGAGTTTGCCGGATTGCTTGCTAT
>JACCDL010909215.1_pt1 | contig 15276 bp, 13 predicted proteins | sample 7441931 | NCBI WGS metagenome assembly JACCDL01 (sample SAMN15323437, study PRJNA562643) | freshwater metagenome | isolation source: river surface water | place: USA:Blue River Watershed | collected 2017-08-16 | reverse complement strand
CATCGCCAGCTTGTCAGTCACACGCGGGAAGTGGATCAGCGCCTTGCCGAACTGCTTGCGCTGCAGGGCATAGTCCAGCCCCAGCTCAAGCGCCCGCTTGGCCACACCCACTGCGCGCGCGGCGGTCTGGATCCGCGCCGCCTCGAAGGTGCGCATCAGCTGCTTGAAGCCCTGGCCCTCTTCCCCGCCGAGCAGCGCATCGCCCGGCGCGGTGAGGCCATCGAACTGCAGCGCATATTCGCGCATGCCGCGATAGCCCAGCACCTCGATCTCGCTGCCGCTCATGCCCTCTGCCGGGAACGGATCGGCCTCTGACCCGCGCGGCTTGGGGACGAGCAGCATCGACAGCCCGGCATAGCCCTGCGTGTCCGACCGGGTCCGGCACAGCAGGGTCATCAGGTCTGACCGGCTGGCATGGGTGATCCAGGTCTTGGCCCCGTCAATCACCCATTGGCCATCGACCAGCCGGGCGCGGGTCTGGAGTGAGCCAAGGTCGGAGCCGGTATCGGGCTCGGTGAAGACGGCAGTGGGCAAAATCTCGCCGCTGGCGATCTTCGGCAGCCAGTGGTGCTGCTGCGCCGGCGTTCCGCCCATGGCGATCAATTCGCCCGCAATCTCGCTGCGGGTGCCGAGCGAACCGGCACCGATCCAGCCGCGCGAAAGCTCTTCGGTGATCACGCACATCACCAGCTTGCTCAGCCCCAGCCCGCCGAACTCGGCCGGGATCGTCGCACCGAAGGTGCCCAGTTCGGCCATGGCCGCCACCGTGGCATCGGGGATCAGATCGTTGGCGAGGTGCCACTTGTGGGCATGGGGTAGGATCTCTGCCTCGGTAAAGCGGCGGAACTGATCGCGGATCGTGTCGAGGTCGGCTTCGGGCAAACCTTCGCTGGGCCACTGGCCTGCAGCCAGCGCCGCGGCCACGGCAGCGCGGGTTGCGGCATGGTCACCGTCAATCAATTCGGCACAGGCCAAGGCCAGATCGCGAGCCTGCGCACCGAGCCCCAGGTCCCCCGGCCTGAGCAACTCGTTCTGGCCCATCGGCAAGCCGCCGGTTAGCTGGGCGAGCGTTTCCGCAAAGCCGAGCAGGGCCACCTGCCGGTCCAGCGCAGTCCCGCCGCCATTGCCAGCCAACCAATCCGCCACCGCTTCCAAGGCGGCGACCGATGTCGCGATCCAGGCAAAGCCGTGATGGGCGCGCTGGTTGGTGGCCGGGATATCAGCCAGGGCCGCGCGGGCGACATCGCGATAGGTCTGCGCCGCGCCGAGCGCCGTTCCAAGGTCGGTCGTCATGCCTTTTCGAACACCGCCGCAATGCCCTGGCCGCCGCCGATGCACATGGTTTCAAGCCCGTACTTCACATCGCGGCGCTGCATCTCGCGGGTCAGGTTGGCAAGGATGCGCCCGCCGGTCGCGCCGATCGGATGGCCCAGCGAAATGCCCGAGCCGTTGACGTTGAGCATGTCATGGCGGCTGTCATCATCCGACCAGCCCCAACCCTTAAGGCAGGCCAGGACCTGTGGCGCGAAGGCTTCGTTGAGTTCAATGAGGCCAATGTCGTTCCACGACAGGCCGTTCTTCGCAAACAGGCGTTCGGTCGCCGGAACCGGGCCAAAGCCCATCCGCGCCGGATCGCAACCCGCCGCCGCCCAGGAATGGAAGTAGGCAATTGGCTCAAGGCCCAGCGCTTCCAGCTTGTCCTCGGCTACAACCAGACAGGCCGCAGCGGCATCGTTCTGCTGGCTGGCATTGCCAGCCGTCACCACGCCGCCCTCGATCGGGCGCAACTTGCCCAAAGTCTCCATCGTCGCATCGGCGCGATAGCCCTCGTCATGGGCGAAGACCACCGGATCGCCCTTCTTCTGCGGGATCTCGACCGGCACCAGTTCATCCGCGAACAGCCCGTTCGCCCAGGCGGCGGTGGCGCGCTGGTGGCTGCGCGCGGCATAGGCATCGCAGGCTTCGCGGCTGATGTTCCAATCCTTGGCCAGGTTCTCAGCCGTCTCGATCATGCCCGAGATCACGCCATAGCGCTCGATCGGCTGGCTCATCACCCGCCCGCGGGTCAGCCGGTCATGCAGCGTCAGGTTGCCCGCGCGCACGCCCTTGCGGATCTCGGTGCTGTAATGCTCGACGTTCGACATCGACTCGCAGCCACCGGCCACAACCACATCGGAAACACCGGTCTGGACCATCATCGCCGCATTGACGATCGCCTGCAGGCCCGAGCCGCAGCGGCGATCCAGTTGATAGCCTGGCACTTCCTCGGGCAGGCCGGCCAGCAGCCACGACCAGTGCGAGATGCAGGGGGCCTCACCATTGCCATAGCCCTGGGCGAAGATCACATCATCGACCCGCGTGGGATCGATCTTCGTGCGCTCCACCAGCGCTTTCAGGATCGTGGCCCCGAGCTGCCCGGCGGTGAGTGGCGCGAGGCTGCCGCCGAACTTGCCGACAGCAGTGCGGATCGGGGCGACAATGGCCGCGCGGCGGAGTTGGGTCATCGGTTGTGGTCCTTGCACAAGTCCCGCTCGTACTGAGCCTGTCGAAGCACGCTGGCGTAGCGCTTACCCCGAGGGGCCTTCGACAAGCTCAGGCGGAGCGGGTCGGGGAATGTCATTTCGGGTCCTTGTCAGACGTTGCCACCACGCCGCGATCGATCAGCGTGGCGATCTGGCCCGAGGAAAGCCCCAGCCGCTCGGCCAGCACTTCCTCGCTATGCTCGCCCAGATAGGGGGCGGCCTGGGGATCGCCGGCTTCGCGGTCAGGGATATTGGCGAAGCTGCGGGGGGCAGGATATTCAAAGCCGCTGGGGTTGGCGGGCGAAGGTCCGAACAGCGGATTGTTGGTCACGAGATCGGGGTCCGTCGCCATCTCGTGCATCGTGCGATAGCGCTCGAACGTGGCCCCGGCCTGGGTCAGGCGTTCTGCCAGGTCGGCATAGTCAAATGTCTCGGCGGCCTGCTGGAACAGATCGAATAGGCGGTGGCGATGGACAAAGCGCCAGTGGTCACTGGCCAGGAAGCTGACGCCCAGTTCCGCCTCAAGCGCGGCCACGGCATCGGCCAGGCCGAAGGCCTCGACCGTGGCCTTCCACTGCTTGGGCGTCAAAGCGGCGATCATGAAGCGGTGGCCATCGCGGCTGCGGAAGTCGCGGCCGAAGGCGCCCCAAATGGCATTGCCGATCCGTTCGCGATCAGCGCCGCGATAGAGCATTTCCGCCGCCGCCCCGGCATTGAAGGCGGTGCCGATTGCCACGTCGCCCAAAGGCACGCGCAGCTCGCTGCCCTGGCCGGTGGCATCGCGGTGGCGCAGGCCGGCCATCAGCGCAAAAGCGCAATAGGCGCCGGTGATGAAGTCCCAGGCGGGGAGGATCTGGTTGACCGGCGGCGCAGAGGCCGGGTCCCATTCCTCCGGACCGTTCATCAGCGGATAGCCCGAAGCGGCGTTGACGGTGAAGTCCATCGCCTGGCGTCCATCATGCCAGCCCATGATCCGCACCGAGACAAGGTCTGGCCGACCCGCGGCGATCCGGTCGTGCGCCATGAAGCTGTCGACGGGCAGGTTGGTGATCATCTGCCCGGTCGCTTGCGCCAGCTGCACCGCCAGTTCGCGGCCTTCGGGGGTCTGGAGATCGAGCGCGACGCTCTTCTTGGCGCGGTTGAGGTTTTCCCACGAGAGGGAGCGCCCCTCAGCCGTCATCATGTAGCGCTTGTAATCCAGCCCGCCGCGGCGATCATCGATGCGGATCACCTCCGCCCCCATCTGGGCGCAATAGAGCCCCGCCGTGGGCGAGGCGACGAAGGACGAAACCTCGACGATCGATAGGCCGGAGAGCAGCTGGTACATGGCTTACCAGACGGTCCCTTCGCTGGCGAATTCGCGCAGCAGGTGCTTGGCGATCTGCAACTGCATGATCTGGCTGGTGCCTTCGTAGATCCGCAGGATCCGCGCATCGCGGAAGAACCGCTCGGCCGGATATTCGGCCAGGTAACCCGCCCCGCCATAGACCTGAACGCAGCGATCAACCACGCGGCCACAGGTTTCCGAGGCGAACAGCTTGGCCGCAGCGGCCTTGCGCTGGATGTTCTCACCCCGGTCGGCGCGGGCGCAGGCATCGGCGATCATGCATTCGGCGGCGTAGAGTTCCGCCTCGCTATCCGCCAGCATGGCCTGGATCAGCTGGAAATTGGCGATCGCCTCGCCAAAGGCCTTGCGCTCTGTGGCATAGCGGATCGCGGTATCCAGCGCGCGGCGGCCCATGCCGACGCTCATCCCCGCAACCGAGAGGCGGCCGTTGTCGAGGCTCTGCATCGCGATCTGGAAGCCGCGCCCTTCTTCGCCGCCGACCAGCGCCGAGCCCGGGATGTGGACGTCTTCCATGATCACATCAGCGATGTGCGCGCCCGATTGGCCCATCTTCTTGTCGGGCTTGCCGATCGTGATCCCGGGCGTGGTCATATCGACGATGAAGCAGGATACGTGCGCGTTCTTGGGCAGCGCCTCTTTCGAGGTGCGCGCCATGATCAGGCCGATCTTCGCGTGCGGGCTGTTGGTGATGTACCGCTTGGTGCCGTTGAGCTTGTAGCCATTGCCATCGCGCACCGCGCTGGTCTGCATCGCCGCGCTGTCCGATCCCGAACCCGGCTCGGTCAGGCCGAAGCAGGCAATCTCACCACTGGCGATGCGCGGCAGCCATTCAGCCTTTTGCTCGGGCGTGCCGAAGTTCTTGATCGCCGAACCGGTCATCCCGATGTTGATCGAGATGGTCGAGCGATAGGCCGGCGAGGCATAGCTCAGCTGCTTCACCGTCTCGATATACTGGCTGATGTTCATGCCAGCACCGCCGAACTCTTCGGGGATGGTGATCCCGAACAGCCCCATTTCGCGCATCTCGGCAAGGATATCATCCGGGATGCGATCCTGCGCGATCACCTCTTCCTCAGCCGGGATCAGCCGCTCGCGGACATAGCGGCGCAGCTGTTCGATGAACTGTTCGAAGATTTCGGGGTCCATGCCGGGGTTCATGGGGCAGTTCCTTAGATGGGGTCGTATGGGAAGACGTGCGCCGAAACTTCATCGGCGCGCGCAAAGCTGGGCTTGAAGGCGGGGATCAGCTCATCGGCGATGGACTCGGGCGTCCAGCCTTCCAGCTTGGTCATCGAACGGATCGGGCGCGGCTTGTTGTAGAGCACGATCTCGTTCTTGCGGACCGAGAAGATCTGGTTGGTGACCTCCTGCGAAGCGTCCGAGGCGAGATAGACCACCAGCGGGGCGATCTTGTCGGCGCTCATCGTCTTCAAGCGCTCAACCCGCTGCTTCTGTTCGGGCGTTTCGGCGGGGATCGAGGCGGTCATCCGGCTCCACGCGAAGGGGGCGATGCAGTTCGAACGCACGCCGGCACGGGCCATATCGAGCGCGATCGACTGCGACAGGCCAACGATCCCCAGCTTGGCCGCCGAATAGTTGGCCTGGCCGATATTGCCGATCAGGCCCGAGGTGCTGGTGAAGTGGATGAAGCTGCCCGATTGCTGTTCGCGGAAATAGGGCGTGGCGGCCTTGCTGACGTTGAACGTGCCGTTGAGGTGGACGTCGATCACCGCGCGCCAATCCTCGTGGCTCATCTTGTGCCAGATCGTGTCGCGCAGGATCCCGGCATTGTTCACTACGGCATCGATCCGCCCGAAGCGCTGAACCGCATCCTCGATTATCGAGGTCGCGCCGGCCGGGTCATTGACGAAAGCCAGGTTGGCATGGGCCCGGCCGCCGGCGGCGATGATGTCGTTGACCGTTTCCTGCGCCGGGCCTTCATCGCCGCCTTCGCCGCCACCGCCCACGCCCGGGTCATTCACGACCACTGCCGCGCCGTGCTTGGCACAAAGCAAAGCGATCTCTCGCCCGACACCGCGGCCCGCACCGGTAACTACGACAACCTTGCCCTCAAGCATCCCCATGGATCGACTCCGTCTTAATCGTTCGATTAATCCCTAGGGGGCGGACCGGGAAAATCAACTGGCAGGAACAAGGTCCTTCAGCGGTATTGCCGGGTCGGCCAGCGCGGCCGGGTCTGCAGCCACCCGCTGCTCCACCAGCTTGCGGCCCTGGGCATAGTCACGCGCGCAGTTGACGCAGTCGAGCGCGATGACCTGGCCTTGCTTGAGATAGACCACGGTAAAGCTGCGTGTTGCCGGATCGCCGCGCAGCACCGTTGCATCGTGACCGGTCGAAAGCCCCACGGTCTGCAGCTTCAGATCGTACTGGTTTGACCAGAACCATGGCGTCGCGGCATAGCTGGCCTCTTGTCCGGTGATGACCTTGGCCACCACGCTCGCCATATCGTTGGCGTTCTGGACCGATTCCAAACGGATCACCGCGCCATCGGCAAAGGCATTGGCATGGGCCGCGCAGTCCCCGATGGCGAAGACGTGCGGCAAGTTGGTGCGACATTGGGCATCAACATCCAGACCGTTGCCGCCCGCAGCACCCGCCGCAACCAAGACGCCGATCGACGGGATAATGCCGATGCCAACGATCACGACATCGGCCGGAATAATCGTGCCGTCCGCCAGCTTGACGCCAGTGACGCGGCCCTCGCCTTCGATGCCTTCGACTGTCATGCCGGTGCGCAGGTCCACCCCGTGGGCGCGATGCTCGGCCTCATAGAACTGCGACAGGTCTTCGCCCGCCACCCTTGCCAGCACGCGCGGCAGGGCTTCCAGCAGGGTCACCTGCTTGCCCAGTTTGGACAGCACCGCCGCCGCCTCGAGCCCGATATAGCCGCCGCCGATGACCACGGCCGTCTGCGCCTGCGGCAATTCAGCCATCAGCGCATCGACATCGGCGCGCGTGCGGACATAGTGAATGCCGGGAAGTTGCGCGCCGGGACAGGAAAGGTGGCGCGGGTCTCCACCGGTTGCCCAGACCAGCTCTCCATAAGCCAGCGTTGAGCCATCGGCCAATGTCAGCTGCCGCCGATTGGGATCAACGGCGGTTACCGCACGCCCCAGCAGCAGCTCCACCTGCTTGTCCGCCCAGTATTCTCGCGGGCGCAAGTAAAGCCGCTCAAACGGCTTTTCCTGGGCGAGGTATTCCTTGGATAGCGGTGGTCGCTCATAGGGTGGCTCGGTTTCGCGGCCAACGATCGCGATCGATCCGCCGAACCCCTGGCCACGCAGCGCAATCGCGGTCTGGGCGCCGCCATGGCCCCCGCCGACAATAACAACGTCAAAGTGCTGCATCGGATCGTGGTCCAGTTGTCGCCTGTGGGAATATTGCTCGGCGCTAACAAGAATGCGGACCCGTCACAAGGCACGCCAAACCGATGGGGACACAATTGCTGATCCGATTTGCATGGCGATTTGGCGCTGCTAATGGTGCCGGTGCGGGTCTGGTCAGATTAGCGCCTTGCGGGGCGGGGGAGAACAGCATGCCGCGCATTTTGCGCCTGGCCGCGATCGTCGCGCCAACCATCCTGCTCAGTGGCTGTGGCGGAGGTGCCGCACTGCAGCCGGATCGTTCGATCTTTAGCCTGGACAGCAACTACCAGCGCTATGGCTACACCATCCCGATTGAGGAAACCTTCGATCGCACGGTTACCATGTTCAAGGATGCCGGTTACAAACTCGACGTGATTGACCGCGCGACCGGACAGATCAGTGGCCGCCGCGGCGCAACCGGAGACAAGGGTGCCAGCACCGACAAGGACCTGAAGTTCTATGCTCTGGTCATGCCACGCGATGGCGGCAGCGAACTGGGCCTCAAGATCGTGCAGGTCATCAAGGGCGGCGCGCTCGGCGGCGCTGCAACCGAACTGATCGTAAGCGACCCCGGCATGTACCAGTATGCCTTCCGTCGTGTCGAAAACGTGGGCACGCCCCAGCCCGCACAAGCGCTATCCTCGAAAGCCCCGGCACCGACGGAAATGCGCGCGAGCGGAGAGCTTCCCCCAAGCTGACCGTAGTGGCTAGGCCGTGGCCGGTGCCACGGCCGCCTGCACCATATCGCGCAAGGGCAGGCGTGCCCCAAGTCGCACCGCCAACAGTGCCGTCCCGCTGACCTTGCGCTGGACAAACAGCGTCTCGGCCGGCGGAACGTGCCAGGCGGCGCGATCGGCAGCGATCTTTTCGGCCTGAGTCCGCACCTGGGCCACGAACGACCGGTCCGCGAAGTCGAACAACTCGGGCTTGCCAAGGTGCGCCATCAATACCGCGATCATCGCGTCCAGGGCCGCCCCGTGGCGTTCCAAGGTGACCGGTGAAACGAAGCCGACTTCCAGCAGCGCTGCCTTCAGCGCTGCGCTGTCTTCTGCCAGTCCGGCCAGCATAAGACGGCGATAGGCCGTTATCGTCGACCCCGCAACGGACCGCGCCGCCCCGAAATCGAGCACCACAATCCGGCCTGTATCCGCCTGCCAGCGGTAATTGGCAAAGTTCGGGTCGGTCTGCATGAAACCAAATTCGAACAGCTCGCGCAGAACCAGCGTCAGCAGCGCCGCCATGGCCGAATCGCGCGTGATCTGATCCGCCTCTTCAAGGCGTTCGATCGGCGACCCTGCTATGAAGTCCATCGCCAGGATTCGCGCGCTGGAAAACTCGGCAATCGGCGTGGGCACGATAAAGGCCGGATTATCCGCCAGCAATGCGCCATAGCGGCGCATCTGCTCAGCCTCGCGAATGTAATCCGCCTCCTCGCGCAACTGGCGCTTCGCCTCATCCAGCAGCGGCGCGATATTCAGCGTTCCCGGCAGCAGGCCGGATAGCCGCAACAAGGTTGCCACGTTATCGACATCAGCATCAATGCTGGCAGCGACGCCCGGATATTGGACCTTGATCGCGATCAGCCGACCATCATGCAGCTGCGCGCGATGGACCTGGCCGATCGAGGCGGCGGCAATCGGGGTCGCTTCAAACCGGGCAAAGCGTTTGCGCCAATCCTTGCCCCACTCCGCCATCAAAACCTGGTTGAGCTGCGATGGCGGCATGTAATGCGCTGAATCCCGCAGTCTGGCCATGATCGCGGTGAGCTCAGCCGGCAGCAAGTCTCCGGCGTCGAGCGAAATCATCTGCCCCAGCTTCATCGCCGCGCCGCGCAGCTTTGAAAGCTGCTCGGTCAGTCGCATCGCATTGCCCGGAGTCAGCAACAGGTCTGACAACTGCGGCCGCTCTCCTGCGGCAAGGCGCCGCGCACCCTCGGCAAGCATGCCGCCGGCGATACCGCCTGCCAACTGGCCGAACGTTGCGAGGCGAGACAGCCGGGCCGAAGGCACCTTGCGATACCGGTCGCGGCTCATCGTGCAAGCCTTTGCAAGGCCGGTCGCACGCGCAGGAAGTGTCGATAGGCCCATTCAAGCAGGTTCAGGGCCAGTGGCAACCGCGCCAACTGCCCCAAGGGCCAAAGCATAGGGACCGCCCGCCACATAGCCGCAAAGGCCGCCGCGCCCGAAAGCAGGACGCCGTTCTCGCGGGCATGCAACCGCTCAAGCAGCATTGAGCGATCCGCCGGACAGTTCGGCGTGGGATCGGACAGATCGATAAAATCGATCCGACCCGCCCGGTCGAGCCGGCGGATTAGCGCGATCTCACGTCGGCAGAGGGGGCAGGCGCCGTCATACCAAACTTCAACCCGGAGATCGTCAAACTTCATGATCGTTCGTTTCGCAGAACGCGGGGCCCGGCGCGATCTGGTCCATGACGCATCTTGACGATTGAACTGGCCTGACAGGTGGAAGAGGGCGAGCGGTGCCCCCCAGCATCCGCTCGCCCCGGCGCTGCTTAAAGCGCGCCAAGCCCAAAGAGAGATTGAATCGATAAACTAAACGACGCAACCAAAAATCTAAAAACCTGCCCTTAACTGCCGCGCAGCAAGTGTTTTTGTCTATTTTATCTTCGCAATACTGTCCCAAATGGGCGGTGTTCGACAATTCACGATCGGGGGCCTCTACGAGGTTCCACGCCGTTAATGGCAGGCCAAACTGCAAGGCGTTGTGGTCAGCTTGCCGCGCGCGCAGGTCAGTCCTAGTCAATCAGGATGGAACTGGCCCTGTGATGAACGATCTCTCTGGCATGCGCCGCATCGAAGGCGGCACCTTCACCATGGGGTCCGAAGCCTTTTATCCGGAGGAAGCACCGCTCCGCCGGGTCAGGGTCGACCCTTTCTGGATCGACGAGACCCCGGTTACCAATCGCCAGTTTGCCCGCTTTGTCGAGGCAACCGGCTATCGCACAGTCGCCGAGATTGCGCCGGATCCGAAGGACTATCCGGGCCTGCTGCCCGAATATGCCCAGCCCGGATCGCTGGTCTTCACCAAGACCGCCGGGCCGGTGCCGCTGACCGACTATCACCTGTGGTGGTCCTTCACCCTCGGGGCCGACTGGCGGCACCCGCTGGGGCCGGACAGCGATCTCGACAGCCTGGACCTCTGGGACCACCCCGTGGTGCAAGTGGCCTATCCCGATGCCGAGGCCTATGCCAAGTGGGCCGGCAAGGCGCTTCCGGCCGAGGCCGAGCACGAGTTTGCGGCGCGCGGCGGGCTGGAGGGCAAGGAATTTGCCTGGGGCGATGAACTGGCCCCCAACGGGCAGATGCTCGCCAATTACTGGCAAGGCCTGTTCCCCTTTGCCAACACCCGCGAGGACGGCTGGGAGCGAACCTCGCCCGTGCGGAGCTACCCACCGAACGGCTACGGCCTTTACGACATGATCGGCAATGTATGGGAATGGACCCAGGACTGGTGGAGCGAGCAACCGATCGTACCCGCCAAGGACAAGCGTCAGTCCTGCTGCACGATCAGCAACCCCCGCGGTGCGAGGCTGAAGGATAGCCTTGATCCCGGCCAACCGCAGGTCAAAATCGGTCGCAAGGTTCTCAAAGGCGGCTCGCACCTTTGCGCGCTCAACCACTGCCAGCGCTTCCGCCCTGCCGCCCGCCACCCCGAAATGATCGATACCGCCACCAGCCATATCGGCTTCCGCTGCGTGATACGCGCTGGCTAGGCAAGTTGCTGGCGGAGCGGGAGGGATTCGAACCCTCGATACGCTTTTGACGTATACTCACTTTCCAGGCGAGCGCCTTCGACCACTCGGCCACCGCTCCGCATGCACTGGAAGCAAGCGCCCTAGCGGGGCATCGGCGGAGGCGCAAGCACTGGCGCTGGCTGAAGCGATCGACTGATCGCTTGCAGCATGGATATTTGCTGGCAATGTCTGGGCCATGCGCAAACTGATCACGATCGCCGCCTTGCTTGCCGCCGCCCCGGCCTATCCGCAGGCATCCTCTAACGTTGCCGCAGGTCGCGCCCAACCATCGCCGCTTGCACCGTCAGAGATTGTCAACGCCGCACCCAAAAGCGATTGGACCGCAATTGCGCCATCCGACCTTTTGGTGATGGACCTGGCACCGGATGCCAAGGGCAAGGCCCGCCGGGTGGTGATCCAACTGATGCCCGCGCCATTCAGCCAGGGCTGGATCGGCAATATCCGCAAGCTGGTGGCTGCGAAGTTCTGGGACGGGACCAGCATCAATCGGGTGCAGGACAATTATGTCGTGCAATGGGGCGATGCCAATGCCGAGGACAAGGCCAAGGCGAAAAAGTTGCCGGGGGATTTGGCGGTGGTGTCGCAGACGGAGTATTCGATCGACCACGACATCTTGCTAGACCGCGTTCTTCCGAAAGGCTCCTATGGCGTTCAGGCAGGAATCTTCGCAGGCTGGCCGCTGGCCTTTGACGACAAGATTTGGCCCGTCCACTGCTACGGCATGGTCGGCGTGGGCCGCGACATGCCGCCCAATACCGGTACCGGGGCCGAGCTCTATACCGTGATCGGCCATGCCCCGCGCCATCTCGATCGTAATATCGCGTTGGTCGGCCGGGTGATCGAAGGGATTGAGCATCTCTCCAGCCTGCCGCGCGGGACCGGGGCGCTGGGGTTCTATGAGACGCCCGAGGAGCGCACCGGGATCGTCTCGATCCGAATCGGCAACGAGGTCAGCGGCCTGCCAGCCTACGAATACCTCTCGACCGAAAGCGAGAGCTTTGCCCGCTATGCCGATGCCCGCGCCAATCGCCGCGATGCCTTCTTCATCCGCCCGGCGGGCGGCGCGGACGTGTGCAACGTCCCCGTGCCGGTGCGGCGGGTGAAGTGAGCCTTCGACAAGATCAGGGTGCGCGGGAGATCATCAGGCACACCGGCAGGCTCTGGCGCTGGCAGGGTGGTTCGGGTGGTTCTTGGCATTTCCTGACCATCGACGGTGAGGCCGGCGAGGCCCTGTCGGGCACGGCACTGATGCGGCGGATGGAGAAGACCCTGGGCGGGTTCGGTTCGCTCAAGGTCCGGGCGACGATCGGGGTCAGCCGCTTTGATACCTCGTTGTTCCCCAGCAAGGAACTGGGCTGGCTGTTGCCGGTCAAGGCCAGCGTCCGCAAAGCCGAAGGTATTGGCGAAGGCGACCCCGTCGCGGTTGTCCTGGAAGTTTGATTTGTTTGCTCTGCTCCGGCTGCGCCTCCGCAACCGCGCTAGAGCCGCTCGGCCTCGGCCACGGCATCGCTCGCCCGAAGGGCCGACACAATCCGCGTCAGGTGCGCCAGGTCCGTCACTTCAAGATCCGCATCATAGGTGCTGAACAGTTCGTCGCGCGCCGAATTCTCCAGCGCGGCGATATTGGCGCGGTTGCTGGCGAAGATGCCCGCAGCTTCAGCCAGAGTGCCAGGACGGTTGTGGAGGACCATGCGGATGCGCGCGACTGCGCCGGTGGTCCGCTCGCCCCAGGACAGGTCCAGCCAGTCTGAATCGACCCCGCTGGCGAGGGTCAAACAGTCAATGGCGTGAACCTCCACCCCCTTGCCGGGCACCCGCACGCCAACGATCCGATCGCCCGGCACGGGGTGGCAGCATTCGGCCAAATGAAACGCGACCCCGGCAGTGAGGCCCCGAATGGAAATCGCCCGTTCCTGCTTGGGCCAGTTTTCCGGGTCTTCCATGCCCGAGGTGCTGCCCGGAACGAGGGCTTCCAGCACCTGGCGATCGTCCAGCTTGGCCGTGCCAATCGCCACCAGCAGGTCTTCCTCGTTCGACAGGCCGAGGCGCTTGACCGCTTCGCGCACGGCCTTCTTGCCAATCTTGGTGGGCAGCCGGTCGGCGATCCCTTCAAGAAGCTTGCGACCGATCGCGGCAACTTCTTCGCGTTCCTTGGCGCGGACCGCCCGGCGGATTGCGGCGCGGGCCTTGCCGGTGACCACGAAGCCCAGCCAGGAAAGCTGGGGGGAGGCGGTGCGATTCTTGATCACCTCCACCACGTCGCCGTTGTTCAGCGGCGTGCGCAGCGGCATGTGCCGACCGTTGATCTTGGCCCCGACCGCGAAATTGCCAAGGTCGGAGTGGACCGCATAGGCAAAGTCCACCGGGGTCGATCCCTTGGGCAGCTGATGCAGCGCGCCCTTGGGGGTGAAGGCAAAAATGCGATCCTGGTAAATCGCCATCCGCGTGTGCTCGAGCAGTTCTTCGGCATCGTGGCTGGCATCGACGATCTCGATCAGGTCGCGCAGCCAGCCGACCTGACCATCGGGCCGGTCACCCTGCTTGTAGGCCCAGTGGGCCGCCAGGCCGAACTCGTTGGTGCGGTGCATCTCATGCGTGCGGACCTGCACCTCCATCCGCATCGAGTTTTCGTAAATCAGGCTGGTGTGGAGCGAGCGGTAGCCGTTCGACTTCGGCGTTGAGAGGTAGTCCTTGAACCGGCCCGGGATCATTTGCCAGTTGGTGTGGAGCACGCCCAGAGCGCGATAACAGTCCTCGGTGCTGCCGGTCAGCACGCGGAAGGCCATGATGTCGGTGATCTGTTCGAACGAGACGTGGCGTTCGGCCATCTTCTTCCAGATCGAGTATGGATGCTTCTCGCGCCCGGAAACCTCAACCTTCAGGCCCGCCTCGGCCAGGGCCTGCTTGATCGCCAGGGCGATGGCATCCACCTGCCCCCCATCGGTCTCGCGGATCTGAGCGAGCCGCCCGGTGATTGTCGCATAGCCCTCAGGCTCCAGCTGCTCGAAAGCGAGCAACTGCATCTCGCGCATATATTCGTACATGCCCACCCGCTCGGCCAGCGGGGCATAGATTTCCATCGTCTCGCGCGCGATCCGGCGGCGCTTTTCCTCACTCTTGATGAAATGCAGGGTGCGCATGTTGTGGAGCCGGTCGGCCAGCTTGACCAGCAGGACGCGGATATCCTCGCTCATCGCCAGCAGGAACTTGCGCAGGTTTTCGGCCGCGCGCTCGTTCTCGCTCATCGCCTCGATCTTGGAGAGCTTGGTCACCCCGTCGACCAGCCGCGCAACATCGGGCCCGAACAACCGCTCGATCTCGTCGGTCGTCGCCAGGGTGTCCTCGACCGTATCGTGGAGCAGCGCGGTGATGATCGTGTCCTGATCGAGCTTGAGCTCGGTCATCAGGCCGGCGACCTCAACCGGGTGGCTGAAATAGGGATCGCCGCTGGCGCGCTTTTGGGTGCCGTGCTTCTGGACGGTATAGACATAGGCCCGGTTCAGCATCGCCTCATCGGCGTCCGGGTCATAGGCGAGCACCCGCTCGACAAGTTCATACTGGCGCAGCATTGCTACCTATGTGGGCGATCAGCGCCCAAACCCGCAAGCGCTTTTGCCGCCGATCACGACCAGGTCGCTTCCGGGGGCAGGCTCATAAGGATGGCATCGATATTGCCGCCGGTCTTGAGACCGAACAGCGTGCCGCGGTCATAGACCAGGTTGAATTCGGCATAGCGGCCACGCCATTCCAGCTGCTGGCGCTTGTCGGCATCGCTAAAGGCCATGCCCATGCGGCGGCGGACCAGCTGGGGGAAGACCGCCAGGAATGCCTCGCCAACGTCGCGGGTAAAGGCAAAATTGGCCTCAAAACCGGCATCGTCGGCGCATTCCAGATGATCGTAGAAAATCCCGCCCACGCCGCGGTGGACATTGCGGTGGGGGATGAAAAAGTACTCGTCGGCCCAGGCCTTGAACTTCGGGTAATAGGCTGGATCGTGGGCATCGCAGGCGGCCTGGAAGGCGGCGTGAAAATCTGCGGTATCCTCGGCATAGGGGATCGGTGGATTAAGATCGCCGCCACCGCCGAACCAGGCCTTGGTCGTGGTCAGGAAGCGGGTGTTCATGTGGACTGCCGGCACATGCGGATTGGCCATGTGCGCAACGAGGCTGATGCCGGTGGCGGTGAAGCCGGGATTGTCCTCGCTTGCGCCGTTGATCGAGCCGGCGAATTGCGGTGCGAAGGT